>LKMJ01002782.1_pt1 | contig 16196 bp, 18 predicted proteins | sample 643391 | NCBI WGS metagenome assembly LKMJ01 (sample SAMN04112250, study PRJNA286221) | soda lake metagenome | biome: soda lake; feature: Kulunda Steppe; material: water; isolation source: sample PL-Br10 brine of Picturesque Lake | place: Russia: Kulunda steppe | collected 2010-07
AGGAGTGTGTGTGGCAAGATCGATGGTAAAGTGCACGGCAAGCGGATGGCGAGATCAACACTCGCATGGCAGGGTAACTCTGATACTTATTTATCTTATGTGTAAGTTGCAGGTTCTGCATTCTTCTGGAGCGGCTGTGCTGTGCCGCTGCACGTTTGCCTGTGCGCGGATGTGCAGGGTCCTCTGCCTGCAAAATGATGTTGCACAGCTCTGCACTGCAGCAGTGAGCTCTCACTGCAGACCACGCCCGCACAGCAGACCATGCTCCCACAGCTCTCACAGCAGACCATGCTCACAGCAGACAATGCAGGGCATCTTAGAGGGCCAGTCTGGCTTAAGCAAACGCAAGGCCATTTTTCTTTGTTGATCAGGCCAATTGCTCCTCAAGCACGCGCTGCTCTGTGATTTAGCAAACCCCGGCACTTGTGGACGCATGGGGGGTGCTGCAGCCGCAGGCAGCCCTTTGCAGGCCCGCACCAACGTCCAGTTCCTGGGCTGGCGCCTAGACCAGCGCGAGCTGTGGGTAAAGGCCGTGAACCACTCGGCGCCGGCGCGCATGAAGGAGGCGCTGAAGGAGGTGGACGAGGATTACGCCAAGGTGCGCGCGCCCACCGCGCTCGTGTTGTGTGTGCCTTTGTGCTGTGGGCCTGTGAGAGCAGACTGGAGGCAGGGTTAGGCCTGCGCATGCTCTATAGCACAGAGGCTGTGCAGCAGCAGCAGCAGCAGTAGCAGCAGCCTCTTTCAAGCAGCTCCCCTGGCACAGTCAGCTGCTGCAGCAGCTGGAAAGCCGGGCTGGCGTGTACGCTTACCTCCTTCTCTCCCACTCCCGCCTGCAGGTGCACGGCCAGCTGGCGTACCGCCACGCCTTCAGGGCAGCGACAGGCTTGGAGGTTGGTGTGGGGTGGTTGAGTGATGGGGTGGAATTGGAGGGCAATGTGTTGCCGCTGGGTGGGAGCTGCAATGCCGTTTGGCAGTCCCCGCTGCTTGTGCTGTGCGTCTGTCTGCTTGTGTGATGTCCCTTGGTGCAGGCCCTATGCCAAGTGCAGCTGTGCAGTGCTCTCGCGCCTCCCGCTGGTGGCACAGGAGCTCAGAGAAAGAGACCAACAGCTGCAGCAATGAGTGAAAAATGAAATCGTCTCTGTGTGTGCCGCTGTGCGTCTCTGTGTGTGCCGCCGTGCGTCTCTGTGTGTGCTGCTGTGCGTCTCTCTCTGTGTGTGCCGCCGTGCGTCTCTCTGTGTGTGCCGCCATGCGTCTCTCTGTGTGTGCTGCTGTGCGTCTCTCTGTGTGTGCCGCTGTGCGTCTCTCTCTGTGTGTGCCGCTGTGCGTCCTGGCAGCCATGTTGCTTGTGCGCCCTTCGCCAACCTGACCGACAGCCCTGTTTGCCACGGCGAGCGCGCTTTCTCCCCACGCAGCCATCCCACGTGCACGCCTCCCTCCCCCCCTGGTGACTGAGCGTCCTTGCCGCTGCGCAACTGCTGCAGGTTCCTGAGAATGCCGATTTCCACGAGGGTCAAGCGCCGCTCAGCCCTCGCTCTAAGGTACACGTGCATTGCGCGATCTGCGCCCGCATTGCAAGAGCCGTGCCTGCACCACACGCGCCGTTTCTGGACTACCTACCATTGCGCCTGCCTTGCTTTGACGTGTGAGAAGCCCAGAGCCCCTTTGTCTCATGTGTGTGCAGTCCAGATGCGTGGGCTGGGATGTTAATGCTGCCAGCGCGTGAGCCCAGCCCTTCATTTGTAGCATCCTGAGCACCTGCCATGTGTGCTCCCTTGGCGTAGTGCTGTGGCCAGCAAACCTGCTCGAGCCAGGCAGCCACTTGCCCGCTGCTGTCACCCACCTGTCTACTTACTCTCCCTCCCACCCTGCTCAATACAATGCACACACATCACATGCACCTGCCTGTGTCCAGCTCGCTCGCTCAATGGCAGCTGCCTGTGCCTGCCTCAGCCAACGCGTGCAGGAATTTTGTACAGCTTGTGGCACGGGCTGGATGTGTCAGACTTGGGCTTCCTGTTGCTTGCTTGCAACGCTGCTTGAACTGAGCGGCGGTTCCCCTGCACGCTGGATGCGCTATTTGCTAACGGACACCCACTTGAGTGAAAGTTGGTTGGTTGGGGAGTCGGTTGGGAGGCGAGGTTTGCTGGCGTTGTCCCTCATGTGTGGGCTGGGCTGGCTGCGCGCAGGCGGCCCTGAAAGCAGCGGCGGCGGATGCGCCCCAGCCTCCAAACGAGGACCTGCCGGCTCACTTGGCAGACGACGACATGTCTGTGCAGCGCCTGATGAGCGGGAGGTGCGGGGGTTTGGAGGTTTGGCTGCTTTGACAGCGCGTTGCAGTGGGTGGTGCGCCACGCGTGCCCAGCACCCTTGCCAAGCCTTGTGCCTCGGTCTCATTTGGCCTCGTTCCTCAGAGTGCAGCAGCTGCAGAGGGAGGGCGGAATATACACCCGCCCCTGCTCATAGATCATTGAGACGACCAGACCCTCAAGAAATGCCCTGCCTCGGCCAGCTGCCTCAACGGGGTTAGCCTCCCTCTCCCCCCCCCTTTGCAGCGTGCGCACGCGCCTCCGCACAGTCACCTCGGCACTCTTGAAACAATTTTGTCCTTCAGCTAAGCCCACGTAGGCCTGCACTCACACATGCGCGCGCTTACGCGTGCATGCAGGCTGGCGCGTGCCTTCTCCTGGACCAAGGCACACGACGAAATCTCATCCCTGTCAGCCGAAGCCATGTTGGGCTGGCTGACCCCGCTGCCTGCCCGGCCCGCCACTGTGGGCGCGTGCATGCTCAGCACGCCGCTGGTGCACACCTCCGACCCCATCCCCGAGGAGCCCAGCTCACGGACCCTCACAAGCCACACGGGGAGCAGCCAGGTGTGTGTGTGTGTGTGTGCTGAGTGTGTGCCATGTGCTGTGAGTGTGCCGTGTGTGTGTGTGCCGTGTGTGTGTGCTGTGTGTGTGTGTCGTGTGTGTGTGTGTGTGTGCATGTGTGCGCGTGTGAGCGGGTAAGTGTGAGTGGAGGGGTGACGTGGCTATGCTTGCATGCAAATGGGTTTGCCTGGGCGTGTACTTTTTTGTGCAATCATGCATGTTTGTGTGTGGGCATGCATGCCTGTGCAGCCGTGTGCGGGCGCCTCCTTTGAATTGCCTTGCGCAAGCACAGGCACGGCAGCTGTGCGTCTGAACCTGCACTGACCACCCTGCTATGGAGCAGCTGCTGTCGATAGCTTTTCGCGCGCTCACGTTGGCTCTGCCACCAACGAGGGTGCACCTGCTGCTGGACGCCGCCCATGGTGTGGTGATGTTGGCCGCCGCTCTTGTTGTGCGCTCAGGATGGCCATTCGCGGACAAGGGTGTGCCCCTGTTGGCCACACAAATTGTGGTGGTGTTACTCCCACCATCTTAGCCGCTCGCGTCGCGCGCTCAGAATGGCCACTTGTGTTATGTTCTCATGTCAGCCTGTTGGGCATAGGTATTGTACCCCGCGCCGACCTGGACCAAAGTCTGGCCATTCTCTGGCTCATGTTTTTTGCGTTACTGGACCCCTGGTTGAGGCCGATCTGGTGCGTGTGGTGCTTGAAGGTGGCCGAGCATGTGCCCGAGCATGCTCAGACTGAGGACTTGACCAAGCACAGCGTGTACAGCAGCGCGGTCTTCAAGCAGAGGGCTGCGGACATCCAGGCACACGCGCTGCTCGCCCGCCCAGTGCTCCTGCCTGCCTGGCAGCAGTGCACCACGTACTTGTCTGAGATCCTGGTGAGGTTTTGTGACGGGGCAGCCCAGCACACGTGTGTAGACGACGCGGCTGCACGTGATCTTGATCAGCTGGTGTGATGGGGCTGACCAGCGCGCGCAAGCGCGCTGGCTTTGCGGCCGCGCGGGATTGCGGTCACCACGCGTGATGGGGCTGGGCTGGACAGGTGCAGGAGAGGGCCTTTGTACCAAGGTCATATCCAGCCTCAATTGCTCTGCCGCCTTTCCCATCTGTAGGCCAACCTACCTCACTTTGTCCTCTGTTTCCTTGTCTGTTCTGCTGTTCTTATCTTGCAGACAGGAGGATGCTGATACCGCTCCTTGACTCCTCCCGCCTCTTGCGCACAACGAACACTTGCTGCTTGTGCACTCAAAATCACTGTCACCTGCCTCCTGCCCTGTGCGTGCTGCGCGCTGTCTGTGCCTGTGCAGTCGCGCGACCTGTTTGGCCTGAAGGAGCTGCCCATCCGCACCGTGTTTAGCTTGCACCCGGACGTCAAGGAAGCCATCCGCTGGCGTAAGTACCTGGAGAGCCGGCGGCGCTCAGGTGGGATGCAAGCGGCGTGCCGGCCTCTGCAGCATGCACGTTGCGCGCGCTGGACGGACTGTGCGTGAGCACTGCTGGTGTGTGCCGCGGGCATGCGTGCGCTGCTACTGTGACACGTGCTACCATAAAAATGGTGTGTGCCGCGGGCATGCGTGCGCTGCTACTGTGACACGTGCTACCAAAAAGATGGTGTGTGCCGCGGGCATATGCGTGCGCTGCTACTGTGACACGTGATACCAAAAAAATGGTGTGTGCCGCGGGCCTATGCGTGCGCTGCTACTGTGACACGTGCTACCATAAAAATGGTTCTGGCTGGGCCATCTAGAGGCTCAATGCTCTCCTGCAGGCAACCCAAGGGGAGCAGGCAGCTGCTGCTAGAGTACTGGTTTGTTATCCCAGGCACTGGGTAGGGCATCCTGGAGGCTGAAAGCAGTCTTGCTGGCAATACAAGGGTACTAGAGAGCTTGTGCCGGTTAATGCAAGGTTTACAAAGGTCCATGTGATAGATCTGGGGGTATATACAGCCAATCTCAGGGTCCATGCGATTTCTGTAGGGGGCTTGGAGCGCCTGTGGCAGTCCATGGGGCAGGCAGCACACAGTGGTTGGCCTGCTGCTGCTCGATCGGTGTGGGATGCACGGTCAGACCTGCTGCGCTCTTGCATCTACCTGCCTTTCACGCCTTGGTGTGTAAGGAGAGGAAACGGATGGCCAGGGGCGCCAAGACGCTGCCCCAATGGCTCAGGCCATGCACGCCCGAGAGGTTCCATGGACACGCATGCACGTCATCACAACACGCACCAATATCGATATGGCCATATGGGCCTGCAGGCCTCAAAGGCTGCTCTGCTTTGAACGAGTGCTTGTGTGTCCCCCGCGTGGCTGCGCACAGCGGCGCGTCCTCTGACGCGTGCATTTGTGCGTCCCCTGCAAGGCCTGCCGTATGCGTTTGTGTGACCCCCGCTTCGCACAGCAATGCGGTCGCTGACGCGCACATGTGTGTGGTTCTTACATACTGCGCCCGGTGCCTGCACGTGCGCTGTTGCAGGGGCGCTGCTGATTTCGTCGCAGGCGCCCATCTCTGACACGCCTATGAGTCTTGTGGCCTACCTCAACGTCCAGGTCCGTGGCTGGAGTCATGCCTTGTTGGAAGCACGCTTCTCCTGCAGAGCAATAACACACACCGAGATGGGCAAGCGTTCCGATTCCTGGGGCGTTGGCTGCGCCCTTTGGCGTCACAACTTGCAGCTGACGATGCTGGCAATCTTTGCCTCCTCTGTTGCCAACCACGCCAAGCAGGTAGCAGTCCCTGCAGTGCCAAGCAGGAGTGGTGGCATGCGCGGCACCTCTACCCGAAAAGATTGGCTCATGCGGCGTGTTGCCTGTGGCGCACAAGGTTGTGATCTGAAATCTTGGCACAGCAATCCAGGTACTCATGCACAAACAAGGCCAGGCACTTGGGCAATCTAAGAGGACATGCTTTTCATCTTGTGCACAGGGCCAGTTTTACATGCGCAAAGTGAATCACGCTGCGTGCGCGTCTGACCCAACCTTTTTCTACAGGAGGGCGCGCACGCGACAGAGCTGGCCGACATCCGGCAGCGCGTATGCAGCCAGCTGGCTATGATCATCATGGAGGCGGCCCACTATGTGCACGAGCGCGCTGCTGCGGATACAGCCGCTGCCGCAGACCACAGGCACCCCCCTGTGCGCGTCAAGAACCCTTTTGGGCCTCAGCAAGGGGAGGTACACCTGAAGGAGCAGGAAGTCAAATTTGACAAGGTGTGTGCACGTGTGTGTTTTGGTGGGACGGGGATGCGGCCATATGTTGGGTTTGGCCCTTTTTGAAAGTATTGGGGCTGTGCGCATGCTGGAAGCGGGCCCCTCAATACCAACGGCGTGGACCCCAGCGCAGCATGGTAGCTTCTGCTGTGTACAGCCCCTGTTGGCTCTGGCTCTTGGAGGGTGGGACTGCAGGAGATGACTGCCCCTGGTAGAGAAGCTTGCTTGCCTTCATCCTGAAGCTGGCTGACTGTCTGGTTGGCTGGCTTGGCCAACATTCCAAGCTTTTCCTGTTTGGATTGGCTAAGCTTCTTTGTTTTCAGCGTGGATCAAACGCCTCCATGTCTGCTGGTTGACCTCCTATTAAGCCGCCGCAGCACGGACAAAATCAGCTGGCTTTGAACCCCCAGACATCTTCCTTGGCCTTGGCTTACTGCTGCTGCTGCTGCTGCTGCTGCTGCTGCTGCTGGGCTTGCTTGGTGTGCATTTGCAACTTTGCTGCCTTGCCCCTCACTTTCTCACCTGCCGCACCTGCCGCAGCGTGACTTTTACCGCCTGACATCGCTACTGAATGTTGCCATGCACGACACCCTGTATTCGCTTGTCATGGAGAACATTGAGGTGCGTGGTCCAGTGCGTCCTACACTCACAAATTCTGGGTAGCGCCAAGGTACATTGCCCTCCTCTGCCTCCGTTACGACAAAAAAGTCACTCCTTCCGCCTTCTTTGGAAGCTGCAAGCTCCCCTGGTCTTCCACCCCGCCAAGGTTCCGAGTGCTTTACATTGTAAAGGATGATCTGGGTCCATTGAACGGACCTTTCCACCAAAGGGGCCTATAGATCATGCCATCAGGCATGTCGGTAAGGCCCTCACGCTGCAAGCCCAGCATATGGCTCTCATGCTACACTCTCTTTGTGCAGTGCATTTTCCTTTGCAGCGCCTGCAAGCTTGCATCACGGGCCTCAGCCTGCACACATCTTTCCCTTTGTGCGGCGCACTTTCCTTCGCTGCGCCTGCAGGCTTGCATCATGGGCCTCAGCCTGCAAACATTTCGTTGTGCGGGGCATTATCCTTCGCTGCGCCTGCAGGCTTGCATCATGGGCCTCAGCCTGCAAACATTTCGTTGTGCGGTGCACTTTCCTTTGCTGCACCTGCAGGCCTACATCACGGGCCTCAGCCTGTACACATCCCCCAGCTTCACAGGCCAGCCGCTCTTCAGCATCACACTGAACGCGGTGGGGGAGGAGATCAGGTGCGGCGCAGGCGCGCAGCGGTGACCGCAGTGTTGCACTGCTCATGTCAGGCAACTCCCAGACCGTTCCCGCAAGTGCTTGCATTTGGGGTAGGAACCCTAAGACTGCCTCGACTGCACGCATGTCTGATGCGAGTCGCAGGCCTGTGAAAGACTTGCAGGCAGGGCCTCACTCGGTAGGGTCTGTACCGGCACTAAGCAGGCCATGCCCTCAAGGGGCCCTGCTTCTGCTTGCTTGGGGTGGCTTTTGTTGCAGGAGCTCTCCTGCACCGCAGCTCCTTCCCCTACCACCCCTTCCCGTCATACTTCCTACTCCTCCTACTCCCACTCCTCGATCAAAGTCTGCACAACGCATGCTTGCACGTGGGTGCGTGCGCTCACAGGTTCTCCCCTCCCCTAGACACGTTTGAAGAGCGGCTGGTGGAAGGCATACTGGCCATGCTGGAAGGGATCAACAAGCTCCCGGGCTTCAAGGTGTGCACAGTGTCCATCCCTCACCAAGGGGCCTGCAGCCCATTTCCTCGCACCAGCTGGTGGGGCTTGACTTGGCCACGCAGCTTAACTGGGCGGCTTGGCTTTGGAGGCCACTGCTTGCCCTGCCCTCCGCACCCTGGCGACACCAAGCTTGGCGCACCTCTCCCTATTCGGTCCTGGCCTGTTCATCCAGCCATGGTCCCAATCTGACCATCTCATCACACCCCCTGCCAAGCTGCTGCTGTCCCAGTCCTCACCCGCGCCAGGCACCCTCGCACAGTCAGCACCACCAGAGGAACTGGTCACGCCACTTGCACGCCACTCCTCCCAATTTAGTCCTCTTCCGCCCGTGGCTCTGCAGGTGGTGCGGCATGATGACAGCACCACGCTGCTGCCCTTCGACGTTGTGCCTGAATTGGAGGCGCCGCCTGTGGTTGTGCTGGAAGACCCGGACATCGCGCGCGCCCTGGACAAAGTCAAGGTGAGTCTGGAATGGGCGCGAGCACTCTGTGCTATGTGCCCACATTTGGTGGCTAGGCAGGGTCCACCTGCTCTTGCCATGCGTGTCGTGTGCGCGCTGCCATCATGGGAGCCGCCAATTTCGCACTGCCATCATGGGAGTGCCGCCAATTTTGCTTTTCTCCACTGAAAGTATTAGTGGCCAGGGAGAAGGTACTTCACGCAAGGGTAAGCTGGGCTTTACTTGCAACACACACAGAAGTAAGTTGCGAGTCTCTCGACCCCTGGATGTCAATCTCAACCCCTCCCCTTTCCCTGTAAAGGATCCTTGTTCCTCCTGAACGCCCTGCCCTTGCCCCTCTGCCCTTGCCCCCCCACCCTCGACCCTCCAACCTTGCCCCTCAATTGGAGCTCAGTGACCTGCCTCAGAGACTAGGCCATCACCATCTGCTGTCACCAGCTGTCGCCCTTCTACACGCGTCTCACACCATCAGCCGCACTGCAGCCCACAGGCATGAATTGTCCGGCCTCACTGCTTTTTCAATTGTCCACCAAGCAAAGTGTGCCCCCCTCAACAAATGCGCTGCCACTGCGCCACTTGCTGCACGTCCCTGAACATGCAAGGCCTTGCCCCATCCTCCCAACCCTACCCTGCCTCCATGCACAGCACATCCTGCACAAGAGCTGCAACCACTGCTCAACGCTGCTGTGCTCTTGCTGCCCTGCATGTGACTCCTTACCCCCCTTTGCCTTCCTGTGCAGGACATCCTGCGCGAGAGCTGCAACCGCTGCTCAGAGCTGCTGTCCTCCTTTTCCCGCCACCTGGGGCTGCTAAGCATGGACAGCGCGTCCCTGCGCAGCCACATGATGGAGTGCCGGGAGGCAATGGAGGAGGGCGACTGGGAGACCATCATGGTCAAGCAAAGGTGCGGTGTTGTAGGGGATGGATGGATGGGGAGCTAGGGGGTGGGGGCAAGGTGCGGGCCCTGGAGTAATGCAACTGGGAGAGGGGTATCAAGTAGAGGGGTGCGGGTGATGTGGGGGATGGATGGATGGGGAGCTAGGGGGTGGGGGCGAGGTGCGGGCCCTGGAGTAATGCAACTGGGAGAGGGGTATCAAGTAGGGGGGTGTGGGTGATGTGTGGACGCGTCAAGACACTGCAAAAGGGGACACACTGGTGCCCATTTCTGCAGTACCCTCTTGACACCCCTTGGCTGGGTGTGGCAAGTTGCTGGCCTTTGTTTCAGGGCTTGTGGGGTGCAGTTTGCTGTGCCACTGCGTGTGTTTCTGAGATTGGAGCCACAGCAGGGGCCGATGCCTGGAGCAGATGACGCAGATGCACAAGCGAAGGTCGATGTTGGCAACTGTGGGCAGTGTTAAGAGTAGGCCGGCCTTGTTGGGAGCGGTCGAGGCAGGTGCATGCGCTCGGGGTTCGGGTGTGCATGTGCGCTCAAGGCCCGCCTCCAAAGTTTTCGGAGTCTGCGCGCACACTTGAGGCCCCCTCTAACTAGCAACTGGGTTTTGCACAAGCACCCTAGCATGCGTCTGTGCTGGTCAGCAGGACAGCGCTTGGGGGCAGAGCAAATGTTGGCTGCCAGCGTTGAAGGTTACTGACCGGCAGTATCTGCTGGCGTGAAATTCCATAGGCACACGTGCGCATGCGCGCGTTTTGCATGCACATGTGCACTCGTACTTAAAAGAAAATACACGCATGCACAGCAGCAGCAGCAGTAGCTGCAGCACTTCTTCGCAGAGGCCACAGGCTGATGCGCGCTCCCCTGTCCGCATGTGGGCATGTGCGTGTGCGCCCGCAGGCAGCAGGGCGAGGAGATCATGCACACGCTGCCGCTGGAGGCCAACCTGGGGCTGTTCCTGGTGGACTGCCGTGCGTTGCAGCAGCGCCTGGCAGAGCGTGCGCAGGGCCTCGTGGCCACCGTGCTGTTTACGGTGCAGAGTGACCTGGAGGAGACCAGCAGGAGCATCGTGGACAAGCTGGAGGTGGGGGAAAGCACTGCCTCACCCGCCTAGCAAGCACGCCTAGCAAGCACTGCCTCGCCCACCTGTCCTGCTGTGCACACGGCAACTGACAGCGTCCACAGGTCCGGTACAACAGGAGCCCTGTGGGCGAGCTGGAGAGGGTAGAGGTGCAGCACGCCTGCTGGAGGCGCCCATGCACTTGCGCTGCCCTGCTCTTTTGTGGGCACGCAGCCCCCTGCTGGAGGCGCTCACGCACCTGCGCTGCCCTGCTCTTGTACGCGTGCAGCCCCTGCTGGAGGCGCTCACGCAGCCCATCTACAACCTCATCGAGCTGTCCAAAGCCAAGGAGGTTGCCATCACAGTGCCCTCGCAGCTCATCGAGGTGTTTGGCGCAGAGCAGCAGCTCCGGAAGGGCGAGGAGCTCATGGACAAGTTCAAGCACCAGGTGGGTGGTGTGGTGTGTGTGTGTGTGTGCGTGTGTGTGTGTGTCATGCGTGCAAGCTTGTGCTCGTGTGCACGCGCGTAAAATGCGTTGGTCTGCGTGTGTGGATTGCCTGTGCATGCGTTTTTTTGTCAAGGGTTGAGCCATGGAATGTTTCAAAAATATGAGGAGCGTGTGTGCTGTAGCAGTCCACCTGGCATTTGTGTAGGGTACAAGCCTCAGATAGCTGCATAAGTGCAGGTGCACGCCTGGGATGCCAAGCAGCCCATTTCTGCTGATGAGCATGCAGCTCTGTAGTATGTGCACTGCTGCAAAGCCTCATCACCACCCTACAGTGCCCTTACGCAATCTGCGGCGCACCAAGCGTGACACACGAAACAAGCAGCCGCCTCTTTCCCTCATCAAAATGATCCCATGTGTCTCACCTATTCCATGTAAAAAAGTGTGCGCCGCAGACCCTCGCAATGCCTCAATTGTTTCCCTTGTTTGTGCTGGCGTGCCCACAGATACCCACTGAGTTGGTGGAGCGCATGTGGCGGGCCAAGCGGCTGCCAGTCCTCGTGGACGAGGCGGTGCGTGCCGTGAACGGCAGCATGGCCACGCTGGAGGCTCGCTTCCTGCAGGGCATGCGCGAGGAGCAGGCCGGGTTTGCGGCGGAGATTGCTGCAGCCACTGAGCGCACCATGGTGCGGCCATGGGTGCAGGGGGGGCAAAGAGTGTCTTTTGGGGTGATGTGTGTGTGTGTGTGTGTGTAGTTCAGTTGGGGGGTGAGGCTAGCAGTAGCGAGGAGTGCTTGTGTGGGCGGCAGTAGGGACTGCTGTGCTCATGTGGGGTTGTGGGACACACGCACACACACGCACACGTACACAAGCGCACACACATACACACATATACACACACGGGTCGTTACTGTGAGGGTGCATTGTGTGGAATTTAGGCTAGCAGAAAGCTCAGGTCTCAGCGTTGGATGCAGGGGGTGGTGGTGTGCGTGTGAGCTGATGCAAACGTGTGGGTGCACGTTGGTGTGAATATGGGTGCTCAGGCCCTGAAATTTGTGTGGATCACCTGAGAGTGAGCTACATCCTGCTGGCAGGTCAGAGCGACAGGTCTGAAATCAGACAAGGGCCAATCAGACAGATGGCTGCTGTCCTTGTGACTTTGTGATTGCCCTGTGCGTTCCTGGCTTGCCACCATGCTCCCATGCCTGCATGCCTTCCGTGCTGAGCTGCTGCCAAAGCCTCACTTCCAACTTGATGGACCAACCCTTCTAGCAGTTCCCGCCCTTACAATCCAACTCCTGCTTGTAAGCCTGCTCTGCCCCGCCCCTTCTCGACCGCGTACTGGACTGGGGTTGGGGGCTAGACCAGTAAGACACAAACCGTGCACCCCACAACACGCAACTCAAACCATCCTTAAACCCAGGGCCTAGCCAGAGTAGCAGAGGAGTGGGCCCATCTCAGGACTATCTGACCATGTGTCAACATGCTGGCCTGCTATTTTACACCTGTTGTTATCCAGCACTCTCCTCGGATGTGCGCAGGACTTGAGAATTGAGGGCTCCGGGTCAGAACCTCTTGTGCTTGCTCTTAAATTCAGGACTTGGTCGAGGATTTGGGGTTGCAGGGTGATAACCTCTGGTGCTGTCACTGGACATAAGCCTTTCCCCTCATGCATGCCTCTAACACAATCCCTGTGGGTGGAGTTGAACCAACCCTGTCTTTTTTGCATGCCCTTTTGGTTGGGTGGTGCAGGACTGGGGCGAGGTGGACCAGGAGGAGTGCGCCGACGAGCACCTGGTTGCCCTGCAGCAGGAGCTGGACCAGCTCACTGTCATGATGGACCGTGCCAAGCAGAACAATACCATGGTCCGTGCGCGTGTGCTTGTGTGTGTGTGCGCAAATGTGTGCAAATGTGTGCAAATGTGTGCAAATGTGTGCAAATGTGTGCAAATGTGTGCAAGTGTGTGCATGCGCACGATGCGGTCGCAGGGGTGCTGCTTGCACACCTGCGGGCCACTGCGGGCCCCACAAAGGCGCCCATTGGACAGAGCATCACGCATATGCTTTCAGCCTGTTGGCCTGAAGGGCAGGGCTGTCCCTTGCTGTGGTCCATATGCTGCAGCGCACGCCGCCGCGCCTCTTGCTGCGTTGCTTGTTGTGGACCGTGCCGGCCGCCTGCTTGCTGCGCCTGTGCAGGAGGCGCTTGCAGGGTGGAAGATCTCAAGCTACACACAGCTGCACGTGCTGCGCAAGCAGCTGCTGCCCTACTTAGGTGAGTACACGTGGCTCGTGTTGTAGCCGAATGGTGCCAGGTGCGTGTGTTGCAGCCGGCTGTATGTGGTATGCGTCCTAGGAGAGCGCTGCCAACTGCACCAGCAGCGCTCACATTCTGGGCTGATTGCGAGTGCTGACAGGGCGCACAGCAGGTTGGAACGCCCTTGAGGGAATGGAATGCAGGCTGGGACACCCTTAAGGGAATGGAGTACAGGCTGGGATGCCCTTAAGGGGATGGAATGCAGGCCGGGACACCCTTTATAGAATACAGGCTGGGATGCCATTAAGGGAATGGAATGCAGGTTGGGCGTGTGCGCAGGGGGGGCTGTGCTTGCTCTGTGGCATGCAGGTCTGTGGACACAGACGCTTTGCAAGCAAGCACGTAAGGCGTGGCCGCCGCCGGTGCTGTTCTGGGCTGCTGGTCCTGTCCTGGGCTGGGGCTTGGGCCTATCAAGGTGGCATGGCTTATCAAGGTGGCCTATCAAGGTGGCCTATCAAGGTGGCATGGCCTCAGGCAGCTATTTTAGCTCCTTTCAGGCAGCTGTTTGATCCTTTTTCAGGCAGCGTTTTGATCTTCTTGCCCTGATGGCAATTTTTGCCCGTCCCTTCCGCTGGCAGCGGCCCCACCCCCCTTGGCCCACCTGCTGCCTGCTGGATTGAGCACGGCAGACTCTGTGGGCATAGGGTTTTGGCATGCTGGGAGTCAGGTAGAGGTTCTTGAATGCCTTGGGAACGAAGTTGAGCGGCTCCGGCTGCTGCCGCCGATGCCTCCCTGACGGGGCCATGCACTCATGCTGCTGCCACTGCTGCAGCCCTCCGCAGAGCCCCGCTGCCACTGCCACTGCCGCTGCTCCCCTCCAAGACCTCCCTCCCTTTGTGCCTGTTTTGTTGCTGCCAACGTATCTGCTGCCGCCGCTGCTGCCGCTCCCCGCAGAGTTGTGGAAGCTGGTGCGCGCCTTCAAGGAAAAGTACCAGACCTGGATGTACGGTCCCCTGTTTGCCTTTGACCTGGAGGACTTGGAGACCAGCGTGCCCTCCTGGACAAAGATCGCCGCGCGGCTGGCCAAGGACCTGAGGGGCCCTCCCAAGAGGTGCGCGGTCGCCCTAGAGGCACGCCTCAGTGCGCACATTTCTACGGAGCCATGCCTCAGCGCGAGTGTGCAGGCACGCCTCGGTGTGCAAATCTTTGTGAAGGCATGCCCCAGCACGTGTGTGCAAGCTTATACGAGCGTGCTGATTTTTGCGCAGGCATGCCCCTCCTCTCCTGTACGCAGGCATGCCCAGAGCGCTTTCTGATGCTCTTTCTTGCTGCCACCGCTGCTGTGTTGGATGGCACCGCGCGGCAGAGTTGCTAGCCATCAAGTGCTTCAATGCTGTTCTCGATGTTCCATGTTCTTCAAAGCTGCATTCATTGACACCATGCAGGGTTGCCAGCAAGTACTCGAACTACATGATCGACTTCGAGGCGCACCTGCCGCTGCTGAGGGCACTGCGCACACAGGTGGGAGGCGCCATCGGCACCACGCAGCCGCTGGCAGAGTGCCATACGTGCACGCAGTCTGTTGTACGCACTGCCGTATGTGCACACACAGTCTGTCGTACGCACTGCCATACGTGCACGCACAGTCTGTCGTACGCACTGCCATACATGCACACACAGTCTGTCGTACGAACTGCCATACATGCACACACAGTCTGTTGTACGCAGTGCCATACGTGCTCACACAGTCTGTCGTAAGCTTTGCGTTCGCAATTCACTTGCACCATGTGACTGCTGGTGCAGTGCCGCACGTGCGCACAGGCTATCTCGCTACGCCAGGCACTGTGGCTGCATTAGAGACCAGGCTAGGTGCTCAATGGCACCTGGCGCTGGCGATTTGGATGTGCGCAACATCGTGTGCACTGCAAGCATTGTGTGGACAACAAGGACACAGTGTTTTCACTGCAAGGGCCCATTGTGTGCACCGCAGGGGCTGCGCCAGTGCTAGTGAGTGCGCACTGGCGCCTACCGGAGAAGCACAAGTCAAAGCCGGGCCCCTGAACCCCCACCCTCGCCCTTGGTCAGACCCTCTGCACCTGCTCGGCCAAACATGCATATGTCGTGTGCACCGCAGGTGCTGCGCCAGCGCTACTGGGTATGCACTGGCGCCTGCAGGAGAAGCACAAGCTGAAGCCGAACCCCCACCCTTGCCCTTGGTTAGACCCTCCGCACCCGCTCAGCCAAACCTGCATGCTGTGTGCTCCGCAGGGGCTGCGCCAGCGCCACTGGGCGCGCATCAAGCGGGAGATGCCTATGCTGGAGACCATGGACAAGCAGCAGCTCACACTCCACACAATGCTCCAGGTGCGTGCCCTCTGCCGCCTTGACGCCTGCGGCACTCCACACCATTCTCCCCACGTCATTGCCCTCTGCCGCTCCAGTGCCGGGCCTGCGTGATGGAGATCCTGTGTTCGCTCTGGTACACAAACACCCTAGTGCTCTGTGTGCGTGCGCCCCAGGTGGATGCTCTCTGCTGCCCTGATGCGTGTAGCGCCCCCGCCCTCCCCCCCCACACACACGCAGCGCCTCCGTGGCTGCCCTCCGTTGCACCGCTGCTGCTGCTGCTGCTGCTGCTGCTGCTGCTGCTGCTGCTGTAGTGCCTGCGCCTGTTGCTGACTGACGATGCTAACCGAGTAGGTCTGCTTGGTTTGCAAGCTGGGTTGGCAAGCTGGGTGAGTTGGGTTTGCAAGCTGGGTTTGCAAGCTGGGAGTGCAAGCTGGGTCTGTTGGGCTTGCAAGCTGGGTCTGTTGGGTTCGCAGGTATCTTGATTGCATGCCGTGCATGGTGAGCTGCACCTGCGGGGCAGCCGCCGCTCCACAGAGGTCTGGCGGAGCAAGCAGGGATTGTCACTGGGTGGCAGCTGCCGGATCAGCAGGGTGAGCACACCCGCGGAGGGCAACGCTGCCCTGCGTGTATGCTCCAGCTCCCCCTTCGCTGAGGGCGGTGCGCTGCACACGGTCGCCAGCCTTTCGGTGTGGCAGCCTATGGACGCAGAGGCCCCCCTCAGTGTGCGTCTTGCAGATGATGGGCTGACGGTAGAAGCCTGAACATGGCACCCTGCCCCACATTGATCTGGCTTGATGTGTGGCTGCCTGCCCCTGGCCTTGTGCACGCAGGCCGGCCTGGGGCGCCACATGGCTGTGCTGCGGGAGCTGGCGGACCTGGCAGCCCGGGAGCTGGTGATCGAGCAGGTGAAGTTG
>LKMJ01002783.1_pt1 | contig 16194 bp, 20 predicted proteins | sample 643391 | NCBI WGS metagenome assembly LKMJ01 (sample SAMN04112250, study PRJNA286221) | soda lake metagenome | biome: soda lake; feature: Kulunda Steppe; material: water; isolation source: sample PL-Br10 brine of Picturesque Lake | place: Russia: Kulunda steppe | collected 2010-07
TATATAAATTTATATTCTTATCCTACTTTTCAACATTTATTTATCATACAACATTAACGTATATCATTATTCAAGGAATAGATATTCTATTCTTTGATATAGCCTGAACTATAATCGTAACCTTTTAGTTTAGGAATAGTGTATTGTAGTATATGCTACGAGCAATGGTTTCAGCACTCGTGTCAATCTTCGCACCAGGGTTTGGTCACATCGTTATCAACTTTCAGATTATCCGAGGGATAGGTATCATACTATCCTATGGTATCATTGCTCTGATTTTGGGAATCTTGAATCCCCTAGTGATGTCATTATTCGGTCTTCTCGTTCATATCTTTGTTCCATATCTAGCCTATAAAGATATGATTCGTAAAGCGTCGAATTAATTATAGAAAGGAATTATTCCCAACATAAATCTTTGACAGTATAGATACAATACAGATTATAAACTTAGTACGAATACTATTCTTTTTAGTGTAGTCTGCGAAAGGATACTATTTTAGTTTGAGACTTCTTCAAATTCATCCACAATGAATTCTCGCATTTTAGACCCTTTTGTTGTCCAGTGTACTTCATGGGATACTTTTGAACCCACAAACTTAGGTTTTGCTCCTGCCGCACACTTATGACCACCACCACCAAGATGAACGGCAATATCTCGCGCAATTGGTGTATCTTCAGGCGAGCGGAATGACAATTTCCCATTAGGGAAAATAACGCAAGCGAGGTCTGCTTCATGATTGGTGTATAGTTTTTCTCCTACATCTGACGAATTACAACTCCCGTATGCAAGTGCAAGTTTAAATCCATTAACATTATGGTATGTTGTTCGATTAAGCGCAAATTCTGTTTTCTTTTTACGAGTTTCTTGTGCATTTGTGATTAATTCGTTCCCTCTTTCAGATTCGATAACCAAATCACCGTGTTTACGGGCGAGTTCAACATACTCATCTCTATCCGCCTCATATGATAGGTCTGATAGGGCGTCACTTCGTTCCCTATCTTCTTTGAGCCACAAGTCGTGGTCAGCCGTCAAATTGGCTAGGGCCGTGATTTCAGGCCGTGGGTCTTCAATCAATACATCGTGTACTATCTGTGTAGCACATCGGTCTGTATCTCGAATAACCTCCGATTCCCATTCAACTTGCCTCTGGTCTTGCTCATCCCATTCATGATGGTCAATAACAGTAACATCATAATAATTTCTAAATGGCTCAATAAATCTTGAACCATCTCCTTTATTTGGAGCTAAATCCATAATAAAAATAGGCGTATCGTTGGAGATATAATCCTGAATGTATTTGCCTACTTCTTGAACACGCAGAGGTCCACTTTCTGCGGCTGTAATCACAGTAACAGATTTATCAGGATATGCTTCTCTAAGCATTACCTCACAACCATATCCATCTGCATCCGTGTGCGTGATTCCAAAAATATCAGGGTTTTCATTTTCAAGTAGTTCTTTCACCTCTTTTTCTTTCATTTCTTGTGTTTCTGACCAGCCTTTGAAATATTCGGGGTCAGGAAATAGCGTTTTAACAGCTAATGGTTCATTTTCTAGGTCAGGGAGTTCAGCACGACTCATACTATACTATCTTCTTTGTACTGTATTAAATATAACGATAAAAACTAACTATAGTATAATTATTATTCATTTTGTATATGCTTAGAATTAAGTACAAATCTAAATGTAGCACTTTCAGACTGATTAACGTCAACGCAATATGTATCTTCCGTCAATAATTCAGATACTTCTTTTCTAGAAAAATTTGTTGCTTTTTTTATTCCAGAAAATATATTTTTAAACTCTTCACAGAAACCTATAGCATCATATAATATGGTTCCATCATCAATGTTGCTAACTTCATTAATTTTACTATAGTTAATATTATCTAATTTTAACATCACCATAAAAATAAGATTACCCGATAATTTATGTTCAAATTCAATTTTTGTAGCATTTGAACTAATATAACACGCGTAGCTATAACCAGCAGTAGACGATATAATTTCTTTTTTCAATCTTTGAGAATAGAAACTTGTAGGTTTATAATTATGAGCTAATTCAGATATAATTAAAAAATCATCTACGAGAGATTCCTTTCTCTCATATGGGTAACTATAATGCATACTATATAAATTTAGTTCGGAAAGCAAGTTTTTGGTTGCCTTCTTTTCATTTTTACCATATCTCGGTATCTTATTGGTCACTTCAATAGGTTTTTCAATAGGAAATTCAACTTTAGATAATTCTTCTAAAAGAATTTCCTCTATCTCTGTAGTCATTATACTAAAATATAGATAAGTCAATCATAAAAGTTTTGTTTTAGAGATAGTATAGACATAGTTTTTTAAGACATGATTTACTATAATAAATTGAATGTCTACAAATAAAGAAGATGTAAAAAATGCATTAGAAGAAAAATTAGAATCTGCTGAATTTCCTGTATCTAGTATACTGGAATTATCATCTGAATTACCTAACGGTCCAGCAACAAAATTTGTTACAGAAGATACAACAATAACAGCTATGGAACTAGCATCATACAAAGACGAACTTGATTTCCCGTATGATTCTGCAGAAGAGCTAATAAACCATGCTATGAAAATTATAGAAGATGATGATTATTTTGACGAAGATATTAGTTCAGATTCAACATAACAACCAAACAAAATCGATGTATTTATACTTCTAAAGGCATACTACTATAGTATGTCCGTACCAAACACAACGACACTTGAAGCAGCAGAAGAAATTTTGTTCGATAGTAATGTTGAGGAATTTAAGAGAGAGATGACTTTCGAAGGAATCTATACGGCTGTTGTTGAAGGTGGTTATCACGAACAAGCTCTAACTGATGAAGAAGCTGACTTTTTATCTGACCGTCTCGCTGAAGGTGGTGTAACAGGATTGATGGCATACGTGTTGTGTGAAAAAAATGAAGATGATAATATTGCGTACATCAAACCACTTGTAAGTACAACTGGAGCTTCAGTCGAAGAAATGATTTCTCGGTTGGATGATGGTAATAATTATCCAGGATTCACGCTAGAATATGATTTAAACCAGTCTCTATTTATTCTAAAAGATAACGACTAATTAATTTAATAACGCCTTCGTTTTAGCGTATTGTTCTTGTAATATTTCCTCTTGTTTTTTCATTTCATACTCTTTTGTCTTGTCAAATCCAAAATTATAGTGAATACCACCATGTTTTCTAAATTTCTGATAGTTAGCATACTGTCTAATATATTTCCATAATTCAAATTCTTTTTCATTCTTTAGGCCATAGCTTTCTCTGAATCGTTCCTTAAGTATAGATGCGTCTTTATCAACATAAATACATAATAAATCAATAATTGATTCTGCTTTTGCAACATCAAATAACGTATAATTAAAATCTGAACTTTCCCAGTCAATATATCTATTTATTGTACCATTTTTATTTAATATTATATTCCCGAAATTAACATCACCATGAATAAATGATTTTTCTGAGTCCATAGTTCTAAGTTTAGAACAGGTTTTATTTACTAATTTATTATACTTAGTTTTCATATGGTCATTATTCTTAACATTATATGATTTAAAATTATGTTCTAAGTTAGGAATCGATTTTGGGGTTTCGGTATTATGTATATCTGTTAAACTCTGTCCAAGATTATCTACAAAATTATTAATAAATTTATCCCCCCACAACAAGTTATTTTCATAATATTTTATTGCAACGTATCTAGGGTTATCTATACTATAACCTATTATCTCTGGTTTTTTATCGAAATCAATAGTAGTTAACACACCTGTTTCAATTTTTAAACGTGTTATATCTCTCCCTGTTTTAATAAATATTTTAGAATTTTCTTCTGTTTCTACAATAAAACTATCAGACGCAACTCCTTCAGATACAGGAGTAATATTTATAAAATTAAAGTCTAAATCATATTGAACATCTTTAATATATTTTTTATTATATAAATCCATTATATAATAATAATAATATGTTACGTATAATAAATAAATTGCGGCGTTGCGGTCTAATCATTATCAGGCTTCGGGTCTGCACTAAGCGCACAACCACACGCATCTCGTCTCAATACTCCTGTTTGACCCCAACCGTCCGTAATTTCAACCTCAACAAAATCTAAATCCGTTTGTTTTAACTCTAACATTTCTGCGTTTTTATCCACTGTTGTGATAACTGTTGAACCAACTACATTTTCTGATTCAGAATCATCTTCTTTTGATTCAACATTAGCATCTATAAATAAACCTATTTTGTCATCTTCTGATTCTTTTTTAATACTATCAATACTCATTTTATAATTTGATTGCGGTGCATCTGCAGATACATGAATATGCATAGAGCCATCTTGAACTCTTGTCCCAAGGTCTAATTTTATTTCACCATGTTCTGTTTCTTCAATCACATGCTCATGTGTTTCATTCCACTCTTGCGTTATATATAGCTTATAATCGTCATCTTTAACTAATTCTTCATTATGTGTTTCTGTTATTTGGTCTGAAGCATGTGGCGCACTCATACAACCAGATAAAGCTACAGCAGATAAAACACCACACGAACTAAGGAATTTTCTTCTATTCATTGTATTATATAATGTATTAATATATTAATAAACTTTTCATGTTTATTAGATATAATTTTTGTTAGTTACTTTCTCTATAAACATACGTATACCCGTTAAGCTTGCTTGTATAGTCGAAAAAATAAACATCATTGAGATAAATAATAACAGGAAACTATCGGGATGGTGTATAACTGTATGAATTGAATGATATATTAAAAGATAAGTAAGCGTACATAACACAAGTACATGACTACCTATCTCAACAGCAGAAAGCGATTCTATTGGGTCATAATTAAGCCATTCTTCATGCTGTTTTTTCGTTAATAATTCCCACTTGCCTGTTCTATCTAAACCTAATGTTTCAATATTAATTTCTTCTTTCTCCTCTTCCAACTCATCTTTATGTACTATGAAAACTTCACCCATATCTTCTAAATATTTAGGGTCTCCACTCCCTTCCTCTTCAATAAATTTAGCAACAGGATGTTCAGAGATATCAGATTGAAATTCTAATGATAAATCCCATGTAATTTCAAAATCATCTATAAGTTCAACAGTAATCGATAAAGTTTCTTTTTCGGAATTTACCTTTTTTATACTTTTCTGCCAACCAGGATTATCATTATCTGAATAGTTAAAGTAAGACCATATCGCATTTATTTCATTACGCTCAGACATACTAACAGGTTTTAATTCAATATCTTCTTTTAAGTAAATACGATAATCTATTTCATCTTCTGTAAAACCAAAACGTTTTAAATCTGGAGAAACCCAACCTTGGAATTCCTTTCCATTTAAACAAGATAAATCTGAATTATTATAATTTATAATTTTATTAAAGAACTGGGATGATTCTTTAATATTATCTGATATAGTAATAACAATATCTTCACCTCCGATTTTCGTTTGAATGGCCAACTCATCATCTTCTGTTATTGATATACCATATACAATAAATTGGTTAATCTCATCCGTATTGATAGACCGCCTATTTATATAATAGTCTGAAACGGACTTGATATTTTCTTGTTGGTCACTTTTTTGAACCTCCATAATCATATATTATTACAACCTTTTAATACTTAATTCTTTTTTGGATAAAATAAAATCGTAGAGTTTATAACTACATGCGTTATATGTACACGCATAAAGATGGCCTCAATAATCGCCACCGATATAAATTTTAAATTATTCGAAAATCGGAAACCTACTTCAATTTATTCTCTAATTTCCGTACTGATTTTTGCTATATGCTTTTACATTTTGGGTCCTGTAGTGCTATTTTTTATAGTTGCAAGTATTGTATTTCATGAGATGGGGCACTATATACTATTTAAATACTATAATATTGAAGTAGATAAAATATTATTTACCGTATTTAATGACAGTTATGTTCAACCATCAAGGTTCGCAGACATATCTTCTAAAGAATGGATTATTATATCTATAATGGGACCAATTGCAGGAATGCTCCCTCTTTTATTCATTGCAACTCTAATGTATACAGGATATACAAGCTCTGAACTTATTCTATCCATTCAAATGGTATTGTTAATAAACCTGCTTAACTTAATTCCGCTAAAAGGTTCTGATGGAGAAAAAATAATGAAAGAATCCGTAGCACTGGTAAAGAAAGTATAGATACGAATCTATTTTATATGCGATTCACTGTTAAGGGGTATGGTAGAACATCCTTGATAGACTGTGAATCTGTAAGAATCATAGCTACTCTATCAATACCTAATCCGAGACCTCCTGTAGGGGGCATACCGTTAGATATTGCCTGAATGAATTCACTATTAATATCTCCAGACTGCTCAGATAATCTTTCATGTTGTTCAATTGGGTTTGTTAATTCGGTATATGCATTAGCAATTTCCATACCTGAAATAAATGCTTCAAACCGTTGAACGCGTGATTCGTCACCATCTACTGTTTGACATAGAGGTGTTGAAACTGTCGGATAATCCGTAACAAATATTGGCCCTTGAAGCGAAGGTTCAATAGCTCTTTCAAATAATTCTAGTAATAATTCATCATATGTCAACGTATGGTTTTCTGATATTTCAGAATTATATTCTGTACAAAGATATTGTCGAATTATCTCCTCATCATGAGAACCAATATTATTCTCGATATATTCATCCACTAATGAATCAAATGTTCGTCGCTCCCATGAAGGCGTAAGGTCAATCTCAACTCCATCATACACAACAGACTCATTATCATCAAGAACACGTTGAGATGATTCATATACTATTTGTTCTACAGTTTCCATCATATCTTCATAATCTGCATATGTTTGATATAATTCTAACATAGTAAACTCTGGATTATGCGTTGTATCGATACTTTCATTTCTATAGCAACGTGCTATTTCAAATATATGAGAGTACCCTGCCGTGATTAATCTCTTTAGATATAACTCTGGTGCTACGCGAAGAGATAATTCATCATTTAACGTTTCACAATACGTGTCAAATGATTCTGAGGCGTTGCCACCAGAATAATTATCCATTGTGGGAGTTTCTACTTCTAGAAAACCTTGTGATTCTAATATGTTTCTAATTTCTCGTTGGATTTGGAATCTGGTGCGAACAGAATCAAACAATTCATCATCTGTGACAAGGGCTGATGTTCTCTGTTCTATTTGTTGTTGTTCCCCTAGTGAATTCCAATCTGTAGAGTGTTCGTTTAAAGACTTGCTTGTGATTGTGAATTCATGTGCATTTAATGTTAGTTCTCCTGTATTTGAGTATTCTGCAACCCCTGTGAACAATACGTGGTCTCCAGTATTTATATGCGATAATAAGTCATATTCCTCAACTTGTTCATTGTGGCACATAACCTGCACACTATCTGTTCTATCATCAATATCATAGAATACGAAATCACCGAAACTGTTCACACGCGTAATTCTTCCTGCGAGCATCCATTCTGTTTCATCTTGAATCGTTTCCTCATCAGTGTAGGAATCTCTAAATGATTCTATTTCTGAAGTGGGTTCTAATGAATCAGACACATATGGATTGTGCCCTTGTTCTTCTAGTTGTTCATAATGTTCAATGCGGTCTTCTGCAAATTCTGTATTATCTTGTTGTGTCATATTTGTAAATTTGTTTGTATGGCTACTGTTTAGTTGCGAATCTATACGCCGAAAAACAAATTATCGTTTAAGAATAAGACAGATACTCGATAAAGAAGCATCTAGAGTACAGTTGTGTGACTGTAATCCGATGCTATGTGTTGCTGCCATTACTATTATATTAGTATACGAGGTATAAAATCTTTCGATAATAATCTTGAATAACAGAACCAAAAATATTATTATATACTACGTAAAACAATAACACAATGAAAAAATTAAAAAATCATAATGGTTGTGAAGTTTCACTACACGCATATTTAAGAGATAATAGAATTATTTTAATATTGGAATTAACAAATAAAACAGAAGATATAATCACAGGTAGGACACCAATGAGTAATTGGGGCAGTATTAAATTACTTGATAAAAATAACTCTTCACGTTTAGAACCGATGGTTGAATTAGCTGTTATGACAGATTGGGAATTAAAACCTAATCAAACATTAAGTATGGCTCAAAAAACAGATAAACCCAGTGACATGGATTGTAAAAATCTTGATATTCGATTTACGCATGATGTTACAGAAGCGGAACAGAAAAATATTATATATTTCCCAAATGTATCTCTGCCTAAAGAAGAGGAAGAAAAATTTACGGCCATAGGTAACATTAAAATAGATTCTGTAAAGACGAAAATTCAACTGGAATTCAAACCATCTGATGTTGAACAGTTACCGAATAATTTTGAAAATAAATTAAATATAATGTAATTCACACCGCAGCAGAATGTGCATAACTAATCTTTAACCGTTCTGAAATACACTCGTTTATTTCCGTTAACTTTTCTTCAAGTTTTTCAGATTTGTCATAGTAATTCTGAACAACATCAAGTTCTGATAATTCTTCTTGTTTCTCTTCTAATTCTTCATGTAACTCAATATGCTCCTCATGAGATTCGCCTTTTTCATGAGCAATTTGCAATTGATTTTCTATTTCTCTCACATGAGATAATTTATTCTGTGCTTCTTTATCCGATTCATATTCCTCTAAAGCTTCTAAAAATTCTTCATATTCAGGTAATCCACTAATCAGACCGCCTAATTCTTTAGCTTGTTGTTTGATTTTTTTGTCCATATCATATCCTATTTTTCCGTGTATATAAAACTTGACGTGTATTAGATATTATTCTGGGATTGTTCAATTAATATTTTAGAACATGTATGAAAACAGCGAATATCTTTTGTATTACAATAACTATATTATATAATATAATGACAGATTTGACGGAAACAGAACAGAAAACATTAGATGAAATTAAAAAATCAGGCTCATTGTATCAAAGTGAATTATCCGATAAAATAGATTGTTCGTCAGGGCAAGCAAGTAAAGTTGCTCGTTCTTTAGATGAAAAAGGTTTAATAGAACGTGAGAAAGCTAAAAATGAAAATAATAGACAATCATATGAACTTAAAATAGCGAAGAAAGACCCCAAAGAACTTGACTTTTCTTTGTTAATGGCGGGCAACCATATGTCTCCATTTATCGGTGAGGATAAAGTAGATATTCATAGTGAACAGTTTAACCAATGGATTATGAATTTGCCAGAAAAAGGGAAGTCTCAGGATTAATGAATTATTTTATCAGATATTAGAATTCTTGTTCTATAATCTGAATACATTCTTTTAAAACATCACTTTTTGATTGTTCTGCATTGACAACTTCGTATCTATCAGGGTTCTTTTCTGCTAAATTCAAGTAAATATTTCGGGCTTGTTCTAATCTATCACGTTTTTCAAAGACTTCTTTTTCATTCCCTGCAATTCTATCAAGACTCGTATCAACAGAAACATCCAAGATAATAGTCTTATTAGGAATAATACTCCATCCATTCTCTTGAATATTTTTAATCCACGGTAATGTTTCACCATCTACAGAATCATTGATTGCATAGGATTGGTATGCATATCGAGAATCCATAAATCTGTCAGAAATAACATTTTGGTTAGAATTAATTGCAGGTTTAACATAATCCTCAATATGTTGCGCATGTTCAGACAGGAATAGGAAAAATAGGGCCATATCATCCATTCCTTCATCAGATAGTGCTTTGCGAAGAACACTACCTAACCACTGGTCTTCCTGAGGTTCAGACGTGAACATAGCTGCAGGGAATTCTTCTTGTAGTTCTTTAATAACTGTTGATTTGCCACTTCCATCAATACCTTCAATCGTGATTAGTGTTCCAAACATAATCATATTTTATTCTCTGTATATTAAATAATTTCGATTTGTATAATAATCACTGCCGATAGTTATTTAAACATAACTTACAATATTATAACTGCATGAGTATTCAAGTACTAGACTTCTATGCTGACTGGTGTGGCCCATGTAAAACGCAAGGACCAATCTTTGAAGAAGTCAAAGAAGAATTTGAGGATAATAGTACCGTAACGTTTGAAAAAGTTGATGTGGACGAAGACCAAAATAGAGCTAACAGATATAATGTAAAGTCAATTCCATCGATTATTATTATTGAAAAAGATGAAGATGATGAAATTACGCTCCTTGAAAGATTCGTTGGAGTGACAGAGAAAGATGCGTTAGAAGAAGCAATTCAAGAGCATCTTGACTAATTTAAGTATACTTTTCTAATGGTGCAGATTTTCGAGAGTCTGATGGTCTATCCGTGAATACATTTGTCATTTCTCTGTTTAACTCATACTCAATATCTGTACTAAGCGTAGCATATAACTGTTTATCCCAACCCTGTGTCTGCCATTCGTCCGTAAATTCATCCAATGGAATAACGTATACATTCTTGCTTTCTCTCATTCCGCCAAATACATATTTAACATTATAGTTATTACGCAGGTTATTGATAATCTGTTCACTAATTGCAAATCCTTTTCCTTCAATACTTTGCAAAATCATATTCTGTTCCCTCTGACATTGATAAACAAAGCAATCAAAATCAGGAGAATACGCCACATGACCAACGTATTGTTTTTTCATGTTCTCTTTAAATCCTGTTTTTGCTTTTTGTTCAGAACCTTGAATTGGGATAAGCTCTTGAAATGATAGTGGACTTTTAGAACCATATTCATCCAAAATGTCAACATACTCTTCTTTTATACAAGTCTCATTACTGCTCATATGTTATATATGATATAGGGCTAATTAAAGATTACTAATTATACTGAGATTCTGTTTCTAAAGAAGACATACAATCATCTTTCAAATCATAATATAATGAAGATTTAGCTTTTCGGTATCTTTTTGAAGGATTCACATCAACATCTATATCATTACTATGAAAATTAAATTTCAATTTATCTTTAATTTTTTGTATAAATGTTTTAGTATCTTCTTGAATAGGCTCACCAGAAATAATAAACCGTTCTACGGTATCTGCATAATGCAGTATTTCTTGTCTATTTTCATAAGATAAATTACGAATTAGATGGATGTAAATTATAGAATCTTCTATCTGTGATATTGATTTTGGTAATCCAAGATAATCAATAAACTTGTAAAATTTATCGATACCTTGTGGTGTATTCTCAAACACCCACTGAGTATCCCATCCTTCATAAATTGGAACCACAATAGAAATATTTTCATCTTTCATATCGACAGATTTTATTTTTCTTTCGACCCAACCAGTAGTAGAGTTATGGGATTCATAAGAAAATTCTACTTGATTATTAAACCAATTTACCGAACGAGGTTCAGTCTGCGAATACTCTGTAACCTTTTGTCTCGGTGCGTATCTATCTTTGTCCATAAATGATACAGGTTTCTTATTAAAATCATCAAAACCAACACAATCATCAAACGTAATATAACCTTTTGATAAATCATCATTTAAACACAAGTATATATCGGAATTATGTAGATTTTGAATATCTATTTTATCATTGCGAACTAATAATTCTCTTATAATAGTATCAAAATTCCCTTCTGAAAACATATTTAATTTAAAATTGCCAACCATATTACCGATTGATGTATCAAACTCGATAAAGACTTCAGGAGATTCGTATAGATAATCAGAACCAATCCACCCACTACAATATGTAGCATAAAAATCTAAATTAGAAATTTCTGATTTAATTGCAGACTTATTATCTTTATGATTTTTCAACGCAAACAAACCTTGGTCCAGACTACTCATACCATAGTAAACAAGCTTAGAATATATAAAATTTAATAATTACGAATGAAAACAACGGTCAATTACTATTCTTCTTTCTTTTGTACTGTAGCCCCTGGCTCTAGGGCAGAGTTTAAAGTTTCAATGATGATGGCCAAATTATCATCATCTACTTCTTTTCCTTCTGCTTTCATCTGACGCATGTATTCATCTACCCCCAGTTCTACACGTTTATACAGTTTTTCAGGTAGCTCATTAGCATCATTGTATGCTTTTTTAAGAGTATCTGCTTCAATACCTTCTGTTTTCCGATACGCCGCACCAAGTGCTAGTCTCCAATCATAATCATCTTCATCTGCCTCGAAAACATCGATTTCATCAGGGAGAGCATCCCGTTTATTGATTCGTGCTGTATCTGTTGGGCGTGGTTCACCCTCTCTACGATATAGGGTGAAACAAGCTCGTGGACCCCAGAGCATCCCATACTGATTGTGTGGTTTTTTCCAACGACCATCAATATGGAACTTGGAGAAGGCCCACGCATTTTTACCTTCACACTTTTCTACTTCAAGAATTGCCCACCCCTCAAAGTAACCGTACACAGAACCGAACGTTGCTCTCCAATCATCTTTATCATCAAAATCAAGGAACCACTCTGGGAACCGAATGTATACTAGTTCCTGATTCTCACCAGCTTCAACACCGTCAAATTGACCTTTTGCAAGGGAAGACCAAATCTTATGTTTACCACCATCCGTCTCTTTCAACCACTCAAGACGGGATTCATAAAATTCAGACTCATCAGGCATATTATTCCCACCACCCTCATAATTTTCAATCTTCAGACCCATACCTTCAGAAGTTTCCGAACGGTACTCATCCATGTACGAATCCAGACGTTGGCGGTCTGCTGTTTCGCTCATACCAAGACAAATGAGACTACCACTATTAAAGGCATCGATTCAACCTCGAAACACGCACACACGTAATACTACACTATCAACAGATATACCAATAATATAGCTGAATTGAATTACATATAGAATGTGAAATTTAAATTCGTATAATACAAATCTAAATAACAACCTTTAAGAGGAAAGGTGACACATATGAAGTATGAACGTTGAAGAATTAGAGCAGTCACGTCAGAATCCACCAAGAGAATGGGTTAAACTTCGTGCAAACGAGAACGAAAGTTTCTCAGAAGGTGACTATGCTAAAGCATTCTGTAAATTTGTGTTAAAATTCTATTGGCGACCTGTCGAAGATGGTAGCGGAGAATTACATATGATTTTCCGAAATGATAATAATGACCGTTACAAGTACCCAGACGTAGACAAATCAACATATGATGAAATGTGGGAGCGAGCATACTTCCCTCAAGATTATGACCGCCCTATCGGAAGTTGGATAACCAAAAACATTACACAAACACTATCTTGTGAAAAATATTATTCTGATTGAGATTAGCCGAAAGTACCGTCATTAAAAAATAATTTTTAAACGTATAATATAACCTATTGAGTCACACGTAAAATAAATAATTAAAACGATTAACTAATCCGAACTAAGTAAAATCTCGTCCGAACGAGATGAAATCATAATTGTCTCATCTTCACTAAAGCCAGCACGCTCAATTGCTTCAGGTGGAATAGCAATCATTCGAGAACCCCCTCTCTTACGCATAGTATTTTGACCAGAATCTTTAAAATCTTCTGTATTCTGATTTTCTGAAGGAATAATCTCAATACATAAATTTGAGTCTTTATTGATACGCGGGCGCTTCATAATCGCACCATATGAACTAATTACCTCTTCAACATCAGGTTCAACCATTCTTGTTCGTAGTTCAACCTCTAAGCACGTTCCATCTACGACAGAAGTATCAATGCTTACATTCTTTACAGTGATTAGAGAATCCAAATCCCAGTAAACATCTTCAATACAACCCCCCATATCTTGAACCGCCTGTTCTGAAGTGCAACTCATATCTATGTAACAATACGCCGAATACCATATTTTAAAGTTTCGATTCTGACTCAACGCTTATAACAGAAGTCTGAAAATTAAAAATCCTATACTATACTTAAACCAGACTGTACCGAAGCCTTTATCAGTAATAGTCTCATCTGTATAGTCAGAGGCAGTCAACATATGAGCGAAAACAACGATATGGTCGAAAACGAGGAATTTGTCGAAGAAAGCCGTCTCAACACCGAAGACGAAACTCTCTACATTCAGACGAGTAACGAGTACGACCGCATTTTCAGCCGCGCACAAATGAGCGTAGTAGACAAACACGACATTCGTAGTACAGCCCGACTATGTGGACCTTCTGGCTGTGGTAAAACCACTCTTGCCCGAAGCCTAGCGATTGACGTTAAAATCGCTGATACACTCATTAACGCGCACGACCTTCCCGTATGGGAAATGGAAATGGACAAACTAGCCGTATTCCACCATATCGTTACTACGGGTAACAACACTCAAAGCGTAGAGAAAACCGAGAAATGCCCATCTTGCGGTTCTCAAAGCATTTACGAGCGAAGCCGAAAGACACCAGCATTCCGTTGTCAAAACTGTAGCGAAGAGTTTGACAACCCTGAAACCGAGGTTGAACAAAAAGAAGAGCTTGAATTCCTATCAGAACTAGAGCATACAAACCCGATTCAGGATGAACTTGAAACCCGAAACCTTGTGAATAATGGCGACCAGACAGACCTATACCCACACTCACGGGCGGAAGCATACCGAGATATTTACAAGGTCTATGAGGGGACAAGCACGTTCCCTAGTTCGCCGTATTTCGAGATTACAATGTCTCACGCAAAGTACGCAAAAGACCTTATCGGCCACCCACACATTGGGGAAGATGGAACCACGTTCATTAAAGGTAAGGTCACGAAAGCTGTTGAGGCTAGCAATGAAGAGCCAACGATTCTCACCCTAGACGAGATTAACCGTGCGCCAACCAGTGCCAAAGACGAACTATACGACGCTCTTGATGGACGTGTCAAAGTTTCAATGGATGAAGTTGGTGGGGTTGAAATTACAGGTAACCCATCAAACCTTATCATTGTTAGTACAATGAATAAAGGGTCAGGTCACCACGTCGAACCACTCGATTTCGCAGAAAAACGACGCCTTTCAGACACGTATTACGTGGATTTCCTTGGCGTCGAATACCCTGAAAAAGAAATTGAACTTGTCGAAACGCTCACTCCCGTTTCGAACGACCTAGCCTCTGAAATGGTTCGGACGGCTAATGAGATTCGACAGACAGCCGCTCACGATAACGCCGACCTATCCTACGGTGTTCCAACGGGAACACTCCTAGAATGGGCTAACGGGGCGTACACGAACAATCTGGCTGGTATCAGTGAACCCGTTGTTCAAGCTGGTGATAGTTCGGTTGCGCGAGCGATTTATGACCATAGCGAGGAAGAGGTTTCAGAGGTTAAGACCATTATCAGTAAGAATATGCAAGGAGTTGATTTCTTCCGTAATGAGTCGGAAGAAAATGAGCAAGAAGAGGAAAGTAACACCTCTAATTCGCTTTCAGAGACTCGTTACATGTGTAATGATGATAAGGGTATTGGCTGTTCATGGAGTGCTACGGAATCTAAAGCGCCCGCAGAGGCGGCAGAATTCCTAATCTGTCCCGAATGTGAGGGCGTTATTAACGAACGAAACCCTGGAGAATAAATTAGAAATATAATACAGGACAGACGGTTGTTATTTTAGTAGTGTAGTATATAGCAGATAAATTTTAACCAGTATATAATTAAGATTGAATCGATGGTTTTAATAGTGGTAGTCTCATTTATTGAGACAGAGAACTCATGAAAGCTGATTCATCCCTTGAAAGCGTCCTTCGGGACCTTACGATTGCTCTGTCGGAAGATAATCAAATGCGCGACGTTAAGTTCACGTCAGATATGAGCAAGTTTGGGTATGCTACGCCAGACAATACAGTTCATATCAACCCAAATCATGCTAAAATGCTAGAAGTAGATGGTGAGATTACTAAAGAGCAAGAGTTTGCTCTACTCGTAGGTACGCATAGTCATGAACTAGAACACCAAGTTGTTACGGAAATGAATATTGTTAAAGATTTTGTTGAACAATATAAAGAACGCCCCCGTTTGGCTTCGATGGTTATCAATATTATTGAAGATACGTATATTGATAAACGTCGTACAGACCGAGATAGAGGTCTACGGCCAACTATGGCTCTATTCTGTGATTTGTGGATGGATAAACAAAAACCAATTCATGAAGTGAATGGTGTTGCTAAATATATGCAAGCTGTAGCTCAAATTGCGCGTGGTGGCACTCCGAAAGATTATCATAATGAAGAGGATGA
>LKMJ01002784.1_pt1 | contig 16191 bp, 12 predicted proteins | sample 643391 | NCBI WGS metagenome assembly LKMJ01 (sample SAMN04112250, study PRJNA286221) | soda lake metagenome | biome: soda lake; feature: Kulunda Steppe; material: water; isolation source: sample PL-Br10 brine of Picturesque Lake | place: Russia: Kulunda steppe | collected 2010-07
CCAATCGAGCGCGACCGCATCGAGTATGACCTCGTCCGCTACTACCGCAAAGGGAACGCCGTGCTTGAAGAGGGTGACGAGGAAACCGTCGCCGCGGCCGAAGACGAGATTCAGGCCATCATGCAGGGGCTAGAACACGGCGACGAAGAGACTTACGAGCGCGTCAGTACGGTCGTCGACCAGGTACTGGGCGGAATGCGCGAGTGTCTCAGTCGCCTGCCTGCGACCTTTGATGAGTTCGTCAAAGAGACACAGTTCATTCAGGATGGGTCGACCGACGAGATTGCCGAACGACTCAAACAAACGGAGTACGCAATCTACGAAGACGATGCCTGGCAACTCGAACTCGACGACTGGGGCATCGACAAGAACTTCGTCTTCCTGCGCTCTGATGGAACTTCCCTCTATACCACCCGTGACCTTGCTCACCACGAATGGAAATTCGACAACTACGACCGCGCGGTGACGGTGCTTGGCGAGGACCATGGCCTGCAGGCAAAGCAGTTGCGTGCAACCCTTGATTTGCTCGGTAACGACACCGACCATCTACAGCAGGTACTGTATGGCTGGGTTAACCTCCCGGGAGGCGAGTCGATGTCGACCCGTGAGGGAACCGGCATCATGCTCGATGACCTGCTCGATGAGGCCATCGACCGCGCCCGCCAGGAGGTCGAAACACGACTGGACGACCGCATCCGCGATGACGACCTAACCGAGGCGGATATCGAGCGCATCGCCAGACAGGTTGGCATCGGTGCGGTTCGCTACGATATCGTGGCGAAACAGCCGACGAAATCGATTACCTTCGACTGGGACCAGGCACTCGATTTCGAGGCACAGAGCGCGCCATATGTCCAGTATGTCCACGCACGGGCCTGTGGAATACTCGCTGAGGCTGATGAACAGCCGACTGTGGACGCGATCGACGCGACGGTGCTCGATACTGACGCCGAGCGCGACCTCATCCGCGAGATTGCGCACTTCCCAGCCGTTATTGACGAAGCAGCCGAAGCGTGCCAGCCACATACCGTCGCAACTTACACCCGCGATATCGCCGATGCGTTCAACACCTTCTACCGAGAATGTCCTGTCCTCGATGCACCAAAAGAAGTCAGAGAGGCGAGGCTCGCCCTCGTGGTTGCAGCACGAAACGCAGTCGCGAATGCACTCGATATTCTCGGCGTCGAGGCACCGGAGTCGATGTAAGGCTGCCTCGGAACTCGGCAGCCCCGTGGCTCACTGATTAAGAATGTGACAAAGGGGAATGGAGCGTGTGACGCGCTCCAAGTGAGGGGCACTCCCTCTGATTGAACTATTATCCCGATGTGGTATATAACTCAGCCATGCGGAGTGAAAGTGAAACCGCAAGACTAGAGAGTTACACCAGTACGTGTGCGGAGCATTCACGTACATGAGAGGCTGCTGGCGTACCGACGCTGCTCAGGGAACAGGTCTGTCGAACCCGCGAACGACGAGAGCCAACCAGACAGTCCGAAGAGGGTGAGAGTTTAACACGGTTGGGTCGCAATAGCACACATATGGAACTGCGGGATGCTATCGAGTCCGACGCCGGCCGGCTTGCGTCGCTCACTGACGCCCCACGAGACGTGATGCGTAATCTCGTCCATGACCGAACGGTTCGGGTACTCGAAGAAGACGGCGAAATCGTGGGATTCGTCAGCTACGACGCGCGCGAGCAGACGGTGTATATCACGCAACTGGAGGGGAACAGCGAAGTGTACGAGAGACTGCTCAAGGAACCGCTTCGATTCGCCAGGACGGAGGGGATGGCCGTCGAGTTACTCGTCTCGACGACCAGAGAGACCATCCGTGAGGCTGCCGCTGCTGCCGGGTTCGAGCGAGCAGGGACAGGGCCAGAATTCGATGGCGAGTCGACGGTCCGATATCGCCTCGAAGACCCGCTGGAGCAACCGAATTAACCTGCAAAACAGCCACACGAAACGAACAGCACCTTACTTTTTATCCCCTCGTGCATACGGCAGGTATGGAGTTTGCTGCGTTCGCTGCCCGCTGTGAAGAGATAGAAGCCGCCAGTGCGGATACGGAGATTACATCGCTGGTTGCGGAGCTGTTGACAGCGGCTGAGACTGAACTGGGAACGGTTGTCCGGTTTTTGCTCGGCCGCGTCTATCCGGCCCACGATTCGACGAAACTGGCTATCGGTCCGAAACTCTGTTACAGCGCACTGGCACGGGCTGCTGGCCGAAACGTCTCTGTGGAGGATATCGAACAGCGACTGGCTGAATCGGGGGATATCGGTACAGTCGCAGCAACACTCGACCTCGGCGGACAGCAGGGTCTTGCAGCGTTTGGCTCGGGAACCGAGACGGAACTGACGGTGACCAGCGTCGAAACAACGCTCCGGGACCTCGCTGAGACGGCCGGCGATGGCAGCCAGGAAACCAAAGTGGATATTCTCTTCGGGCTGTTCAATCGGGCGAGCGACATTGAAGCTCGGTATCTCGCCCGGCTGGTGCTCTCGGAGATGCGCATTGGCGTCGGTGAGGGGACGGTCAGGGATGCAACGGCGGCGGCATTCGATGTGCCCGTTGAGGCCGTCGAACGTGCGTTGCAGGTATCCAATGATTACGCCCTCGTTGCGGAAACAGCACGAGCCGAAGGGAGTGCTGGCCTCGATGCAATTCAACTCGAAGTGGGTCGGCCAGTCCAGGCGATGTTGGCACAGACCGGAACCGTAACTGATGCGCTCGAATCATGGGAGGAAGTGGCCGTCGAGTGGAAATACGACGGCGCACGGGTGCAGGTCCACACCGACGGCACTGCCGTCTCGCTGTACTCGCGAAATATGGAGGATGTGACCGACGCACTGCCGGAAATCGTCACGTTCGTTACTGAACGGGTTACCGAACCAGCAATCCTCGATGGGGAGGTCGTCGCCGTGGATGCAGATGGAAATCCACGGCCATTTCAGGCAGTATTGCAGCGGTTTCGCCGAAAACACGATATCGAGGGTGCTCGTGAGAATGTAGAAGTCAAACTGCACACCTTCGACTGTTTACACGCCGGGGGCGACGATTTACTCGATGTGTCGCTGCGGGAGCGCCACGCCCGACTCGCAGCGGTACTTGGAGAAGAGGGAGTAAGCGAACCCATAGACACAGCGTGTGCAGCCGAGACGCCAGAGGGCGTCTCAACGCTCTGGCTGTCGACGGAGCCCGACGAGATTGAACGGATAGAGCAGGAGGCACTGGCGGCAGGGCACGAAGGGCTGATGCTCAAAGACCCTGAGTCGAGTTACACCCCCGGCAATCGCGGTCAGCGCTGGCTCAAGCGAAAGCCGGCGGTCGAGACCCTCGACTGCGTCGTAACGGGGGCCGAATGGGGTGAAGGACGGCGGGCGAACGTGCTGGGAACCTTCGAAGTGTCCGTCCGCGACGGCGAGTCGTATCTCTCGATCGGGAAGGTTGCAACAGGGATTACCGACGAGGAGCTGGCAGACTTGACGGAGCTGCTCGAACGACATGTCCGAACCGAATCTGGAAGGTCAGTCGATATCGCTCCCGAGGTGGTCTTCGAGGTCGGCTACGAGGAGATACAGCAGTCACCGACGTACGAATCGGGCTATGCACTGCGTTTCCCGCGGTTTCTGGGCGTCCGAACGGACAAATCACCAACCGACGTGGAGTCATGCGCCCGTATTGAGAAATTGGTGTCGGAACAATCGTGACAGCATCCACGACTGAGGCAAGGCTCATTATCGAGCAAGCCCATGATACCATGTGACTCGCGAAGCAGTTATCGACGGGTTCGAGGAATTTATCAGCGAGGCAATTGAGGAGACGATGGCGGAATTTAGCGTTACCAGAGCACTACAGAACGGCGTGCAGGGGCCGGGAAGTCGGACCGTTGACCGGCTGGTCAAGGAGACACCAACCATACAGCGTAAGGTCGTCGAGCCACAGCTTCGTTCCTATCGCGACCAGACAGTCGACCAGTTCGACGTCATTCTCGAGTACGCCGAATCCGACGAGTCAATCGACGCCTACCGCCCGGAGCTGCTCGATGCCGGCGCGTTCGCCAGCGAAATTCGGACTGAGATACCGGAACGGAAACAACAACAGGCCCGTGAGGCGCTTATCGAACGGCACCGACAGCTCGGCGATGCGGTCGTTCCGCTTCTCGAATCACCGGAATCAACGTTCTGGGGTGCGGCCCGCGATGCGCTGACTGCCGACGAATCCAACCGGCTCGTCGAAACCCATTTTGCCTTTTCACAGCCGATACAGAAACATAGCGACGCGTACGCCCTCTCGACAGAACTCGACCTTTCTCTCGTGCTTGGTCGGGTCGGCCGCTTGCTTGGCGACCCCACAATCGAGGTGGAATACACCGACGAAGCGTTGCGAGCGCTCCGGCGTGCCGAACAGCAGGTGATTCACAACGCAAAACAGGAGATTGCAGCGAAGTTCGAATCGTGAGCGACCGCAACGCAGCCGGCATATCAATGAGGCGAACAACGATTGTGCCCAGCCGGTACAAACCAGCCGAACCATCAAATACTAACCAGCCGTATACTTAGATAGTGTCACTCTCGCCAGCCTCGCACGCCCAGGAGTATCTGCTCGCAGTACGCAGAGGCGAGTCACCCGCAGCGCACCGCTCTGCGATTGCGTCTATCTCGCCCGATGACCTCGCCTCAGCCCTCGATACCGACGAACGGCGACTCGCGTTCTGGATAAACTATTATAACGCACTCACCCAGCGAGTCATCGCAGAGAACAGAACCGGCTACAAAAACCGACGGGACTTTTTTGAGACCCCACACGAGACGGTCGCCGGCCACGAGTTGAGTCTGAACGATATCGAGCACGGAATTTTACGCCGCGGTCAGCATCCGTTCGGGATGGGCTATCTCCGCCGACCATCGCGGTCACGAGATGCGTTTCTTCAGCAGCAACAACCGGGCACGCTCGACCCACGCATTCATTTTACGCTCAACTGCGGGTCGGAAAGCTGCCCGCCGATTGCTGCCTACACGAGCGAACAGATTGATGAGCAGCTAAATACCGCAACTCGCAGCTACCTCGACCAGCACGTCGAGTACGACCCTGACAATGGCGGTATTCTCTCACGCGTGTTCGGCCCCGGTACCGTTACCGTCCCGCGAGTCATGCTCTGGTACCGCGGCGATTTCGGCCGGAAGCGAGATATCATCTCGTTTCTCCGCTATTATGACCAGCTCCCACAGGGCGTCTGGCCGCGTATCGCCTACAATGACTGGGACTGGGGATTCGACCCGGCGGATTACGCCGAGAGACTACCGTTCCACCCGCAGGAAGCAAGCGAGACGGCCGAAGCGTCGACCAACGAAGGACTATCCCAGGAACAACCGACGGGAGCAACCGACGAATCAGTCCCTTCTGAATCGGCCAAGTGATTAGATAAGAATAGCCCAGACGCCGAAGGAACTCACCGCAAAGACAACTGAGACGGTCGGTAAGGGAACGTGTCGCTCGGTGAATCCAGCAGCCCCCCAGACGACCAGCGGAATAGCAGGGATAGCAGCAACGAGAAGGGCGGCAGGGAGGATAGTCAGTAGATGCGGTGTGAGAGCCATTACGTTAGCTTTCAGTTGAGGTATACGCATAGTCCGCATTACTGACGTACGACGCAATGCGGACGCCAACAAGGCTGACGACGATACTCGCAAGAATAAACAGTGCCAGATGCGTCCCCGGAGCGAGCGTGAACGCCTCAATTTCACGGGTTCCCAGCGCCATCGACGGCACTTCGACCGGCTCCGCGACATCCGATATCTGGAGGAAATACGCAGCGAATCCTCGGATTGCCAGTCCAACCGCAATCGCAACGAACGGGAGGTTGATGTACGCACCACGGATGCGGTCGTTCTGGATAAACTCATCGAGGAGGCGACCAGCGCTCGCAATCAGCGCGGCACCTGTCAACCACGGGATGCTGTCGTAGACGAACTGCATGAACAACAACAGCTCACCAGTTGCATCAACATCGAGTGACGACGCGCCGAGGACGCCGACGAAGAGCCCAACGAGTGCCAGTCCGCCCCCGACGACGTAGGTGATCAGCGAAACCTGTCCCGAGTACAGGGCATCCCTGGTGCTGGTAGAAAGCGCACTGAGCAGGGAGTCGATATTGAGTCCCTTGTACAACAGGAAGACACCGACGACCGCGGCAATTGTCCCGATGGCGACCGTGACGCTTTCGACGAGGACCAACAGCGCGGGAAACGCAAGCAGCGTCACGCCGACTGGTACAAGGATGGTCTTTCGGAGTTCCTCGTCTGCAAGAAACTGCTTGAGGAGATAATACGTCGATTCGATATCTCGCGCCTGTCTGACCACCACCCGGTCGACCGCATCGACGGGAATTCGGCTCTCGATGATGTGTACCAGCCGTTCGTCCTCGACGCTGTCGACGACGACGATAGCGGAGTCCGGGTCGTACTCCTCGATGAGCGAATCGACCTGTCCGGCAATCTCGCGCTCGCCAGTGATGGTCTCGCCTGTCCCGGTCAATACCGCGACGATGGTCTCGTCGTCGAGGTCACGAGCGACCCGCAACCCCTCAAGCAGACAGTTTACACGGCTGTCTTCCGGGTCATCGATGCCGACCGTTGTCACGAGTTGTTCGACGTCATCGGTACCCACGACCGGACCATCGACCCCAAGCGAGGTCCCCCGATAGAGACAGGCGACGAGCGTTGTCACACCCGTATCAAGACGGCCATGGATTAAAAATCTCGCCCACTGTTCACACTCTCGTGGGGTGATTCACATCGTGAAAACTGCCAGCCAAAAAACAGGAATTGTCTCCGATTACTGCAGGTCTGCGGGCTCGCTGACACCCTCATCGGTTACGACCGAATCGAGCAACTGGACCGGCGTTGCGTCGTATGCCGGGTTCTCGATGGTGAACCCATCCGCTGGCTCGCCCATGACCTCGACTGGGCTTCGGTAATCGTTTCGGAACGAAAACCCGCCGTCGGTGATTTTCGCGCTCGAACCAAGCACGTGCATGGGGACCCCGGCGTCGGCTGCCGTCGCGGCGAGCGGATACGTGCCAACCCGATTATACAGCGTGTCACCGACGATTGCCGACATGCCCACGATGACACGGTCACACTGTGCCAGGGCTTGCCCACCAGCACTATCGACGATGAGCCGTGGCTCAACCCCCTCGATGGTTGCAAGCTGGCGGGCCATCTTCCGACCGAGAAACCGTGGCCGGGCTTCGGTCACGTAGACGGTGAATGCTGCGCCGTTTGCCGTCGCCTGTTCGAGTGCGGTCAGTACTGTCGTCGAATAATCGTGTGTCAACACTACATCACTCCCTTCAAGTAGCGACTGGGCGTTCTCGGCCGCCTGTGCTTTCGCCGTTTCGACCTCGCTGACGACTGTTTCGATGGCTGATTGCGTCGCTGTTTTTGCCTCCTCAATTGAGGCAGGATCGGCAGCCTTGACCTGCTCGACGATGCGATGCTGGGTGGTGTGGAGCGATGCGTGTGAGGGGTTCGCCCGGCGGAGTGCGCTGCTGTTCTGGTCAAGCGCACGCAGATACTCGCCAACTGAGGGGAATTCCCGCTCAAGCAGTTCGGTGAGCGCTTCTGCGGCTTTCACGGCCACGACCGACGAGCTGTGGGTCTGCATCTCCGCAATTTCTCCGGCGGTCTCGTCTATCATATCTGGACTGTCGCGGCGGGGCAGCAAAGTCCTTTATGCCCTAGCCGCACACGCGCCAGGAAGGTACTCACACAATGGTGAAAAAGAGACCGACTAGGCATCCGCAGTGTCGTATTCACCGTCAGACTCCAACAATGGGAGGTCCACGGCAATTGTATCGTACCAGACTGTTGGCCGCTTTGACTGGCCGACCGTCTCAAATTCGAGCAGTCCAAGCGCTTCAAGTTCGCGGAGGTTACGATGAACCTGCCGAACGTCTCGATCAACGAGTCGGGCAGTTTCACGAATACCGCTTGGTTCTTCTCGCGCAATCGTTCGGAGTAATTCGAGGTTTTTCGGTCGAGTTACCTGATGGAGCTGGTCAGAGTCATGGAACGTACACTCGAAGTACGGTTCAGGTGCTTCACCAGCATCGATCGCTTGAAGCGTCTCGGTAATCTGTTCGGTGTCGCTCCGCTTGAACCGGATGTGTAAAACACGTTCAGAGGCGGTGTTATTTCCAGTTGTGGCCATGGTTGTTCACCTCGTTTTTGAACTGCGTGTATAGTGCTTCGACCCCTTCGAACGCAACAGCTTCAACGTCACCATCTTTCGTATGTTTGTGATGGTGAGGTGCATCCGGATGGTCTGGGAAGTTATCGTACCGAAATATCGTATCTCCGTCGAATGTCCCGTACTGAAAGCCATATTTGACTCCGTCCGGATACCGGTCTGATTGGGGAACGGCCCATGCTTTCACTTCTGCATAACGGTGTTCGAAGTTTTCGCGTACCCGAAAGAGCAACGTCGCCGAATCGTTCTCTTCCACTACGTGTTGCTATGAAATCCAACAACTTATTACTGTTGCTGTCACCTCCAACAGTTTGTATTGTACGTTGGGCTTGATTGCGTACAAGGAATCAACAGAAATGGGAAGAAACTTAACTCCGTGTGACGCAGATTCAACTGCTTCACATAGCGTCGGTGGTGAGCAATCTTTGATTGTGAATCACAGGGCGCAAAGCGCGTCGGTGGTGAGCGAACGATGTTCGCGAACCTTGGGGCGTGAGGAGCGTAGTAACAAACGCGCCGGTGGTCTAGTGGTAGGACCTGAGCCTTCCAAGCTCATGGCCCGGGTTCAAATCCCGGCCGGCGCATTCTGCGACGAACGAACGTGAGGAGCTGAATCGCCGCCGGGATTTGAAGTAGACGAGTCACAGCCCGCGCAGGCCGAAGGCCGAGCAGGACTGTCTCGGCGTGGTTCAAATCCCGCGAGACGGAGTCTCGCGTAGTTCGCAAACGCTTGCGTTTGCTCACTCCCGGCCGGCGCACTACTTCTTTTTTGCGCTCGGGTGCCGGAGGCACCTCTCGCGCAAAAAACTAAGTGAAAAAACTGAACGCTCGGCGTTGCCTCGCGTTCAGGGAACCGCACCTTCGGCGCGGATGCTGAGAGTCCCCCGCCACGTTCCAACTCTGACTATCGTGAACTGGCCGAATCTGCTGCCCGCTCATATCAACAGAATCGCAAGCTGATACGAACACAGATACGCAAGCGTCGCACAGACAAGCGCGCGACCAGCACGGTAGCCGACGAGCGGCCGGTCGAACCCCCGAGTCAATCCAACGGCAAGCGCGCTCAGAATAACTGCCATGGCAAGCACGTACAGTCCGACAGGTCCACCGAGCCAACCGAGCGAATCTGCCGTAACACCGAAGGCACCCTCGGAGCCAATTGCGCCGGCAAGGGCGACCGTCACTCCGGCAACGAGCGGGCCGAACAACGCCCCAGTCGTCCCGACGGTCTGGGTCACATGTGCGAGGTTATGTCGCGACTCACGCTCGACACGCCGAAGGTCATCAAGGTGTTCCGCAAGCGCAAGCAACGCACCCCCGGCCGGTCGGCCCTCTCGCGCGGCGACCGGAAGCAGTGCAAGACTTCCCTGAACCCGCGGACTCGGCACGTCGGTGAGGACGCCGTATCGACCGAGAAACGCGTCGTGAACGCCAACCTGCAGTTGCCGTTGCTGTCGAACGCCAGCAGCGAGCGTTTCCCCCATCGGACCCGAAATCTCCTCCGCTGTCTGTGCAACGGCCGTTTCGACCGCCGTCCCGTTTGCAACCTGTCTGCCAATCAGGGCCAGTGCATCCGACAGGTCGGCTTCGATAGCCTCGATGCGGTCGTAGGCGGCAACCACCGGCTGATACCAGAGCCACAGAAACGTCCCGCTCCCCAGTCCGACGGCCGCGATTGGTGGTCCCCACGGTGGAAACAAGTGAGTAGCAACAAGCCAGCCAACGACTGCACATAGCATGCCGACGACAGCCGCACGGAGCCCCGATGCGTCGACACGCGAGTGTGACCGGCTGAGTGACGGCGGCGGAAAGGCAAGTGGTCGGCGTGAGAGCAGCCAGACGACTGCGCCGAGAAGCATCGCTGGGAGGATTAGGTTGTACAAGAGGACGACCGAGAGCGGCGAGATGCCGACCCCGACAGCGCCAGCCGCTGGCAAGAGCGCAACGAGCGCCGTCGGCAAGAGGACGCCAAACGCATACAGTGCGGTCACTGGACTGCGAATTCGCGCTGCAAACGACTGCATCTGGTCGCTCGTGCCAGCTAGGACGACACGCAGTGCCCGGTCGAGCAACTGCGGCCGGTCAGCGCTGGGGGCCGTTCCTGCCGCCTCGATGAGTGCCAGTGACCGTTCTAGCGCCGGAAACCGGTCGCTCCAGTACGCACCGAACGCTGCCAGTCCCGACCGACCAGTTCCCTCCGCCTGTCTGATATGCCGGTCAAGACTCGCTGCAAGCAGGCCATCGTCACGCTGCGTTGCGAACGCAGCGGCCTGTTCGGGCGTCGGGGACAGTCGCATCCGGAGCGTTGCGCGAGCCACAATATCGGGTGCCGCACCGAGTGCGCGTGTCTGTCGTGCTGCTGCCCAGAGAAGTGGCAACGTATGAACGAGGTGAGCAGTGAGCAACCCGAGCAAAAGCGCAACCAGTAACCCAACTGGTCGAACCGAGGCAGGGAGCAAGGGGGTCAGAAGAATGGCGGTACAGACGCCGATGAGACTGCCAGCACCGTATCCAGCACGGAGGAGTTGTTCGGGAGCAATCCTCCACCCAAGGATATCGAACGCACGAACGAACCGATCGCTTGGCTCGACAGCGACCGGTACCACCCGAGAGAGGACTGTGACAGCCCGTCGGGCTATTTGTTGGCCATGTTGTGAGAGCGCACTCATTGCTCGTGTCCTGCGTGATTCCCATCCACTGTTGCTGTCGATTGTCGCTGGTGTGCTGCCGTCGTGACCGCCGCTGCCCCTGTCTGTCCGTGCCTGGCCAGCGTCTCAAGGAGTCGCTCCCGTCGCTCGATGGCATCCCTGAGGTCGGCATATGATTCTTCGGGTCGTGCGAGCGTAGCGAGCAGGTCGCTCTGCCCCCGACCGATGCGACCAGTCGGTTCGAGCCCAGCCGCTGTCCGTTCGAACAGCAACTCGAACGCCCCGCAGTCACCCGCCACCTCCTCGACCTGCCCCACTCGCCGGGTCCCATCAGGGGTTACCTCGCAGGTGACGATGAGGTCGGTTGCCGCGAACGAACTGGCCGGGACACCGAGGTCAGTGACAACCCGTTCGTAGACCGTGTCTGCGCTATCGCCGTGAATCGTTCCGAGAACGGCTTCGCTCTGTGCACCGACGCGCATCGCCTCGTACAGCGCCGCGGCCTCTTCACCCCGTACCTCACCAACAACGAGAGGACCATTGCCGAGCCGTAATGCCGTTCGCAACGCGTGTGTCGGCGTCCGGTCGCCGTGCTGGCCATCCGTCAGCAACGACTGGACGTCACGGCCCGAGCGCTGGAGCGGTTCGACCGGCAACTCCGCCGTATCTTCGATAACGACCGTTCTGTGCGTTGGCGGTAACTCCCAGAGCAACGCGCCGAGCAGCGTGGTTTTTCCAGCACCGCGCGGCCCTGCAGTCAGGAGTGCGCAGCCGCGTTCGACGGCGACCGAGAGCACTGCTGCCGCCCGTGCGGAGAGCGTGTTGTTTTCGATGAGTGCCGGTATCGTCCATGTTCGTCCGTCTGTGGCTCTGAACGCGAAGGCTGTCCCCGTACTGGTCGGTTCGGTCACGCCAGTGACTCGGATAGACCGGTCGGCGATGGTAGTTGTCGCATCGAGCGTCGGGTCAGCACGAGAAAACGGCCGGCCGCTCTCTGTCCGAAATCGTGAGGCCAGCGCACGAACACCTGTGTCAGTCAGTCGGACGTTCGTCTGGAACGACTCCCCATCGACGGTCATCCGAAGCGGATTGGTTTCGGGTGGAGCCGTGACGAAAATATCCGATACCTGCGGGTCAGCAAACAGGTCTTCGAGCAAGCCGTATCCGCGAGCGTGCTTTGCGAGGACTCTCGAAAGCAGCGGTTTCGGTTCCGTCTCGACTGAATTACCACTGCTCACCTGCTCGATTGCCCGCGCCGGTGCGCGAGTCGTCCCAGAGATAGTTCCGGTTGCAAGTGCCTCGTATGCTGCTTGCAACGTTGCGAGGGCAGGCTGGTCGAACGTCTGTTCCGGCGGCGTCAGATGATACTGGTCATAATCAGCAGGACGCTCGTATACTCTGACCGTCGCGCCAGTATCGAGGGTCCGGCAGTCCCGTAACGTTGCGTCAGTCGGTGGGGCCGATTCAACCTCCCAGTGACTGATAGCAGGCCCACACCAGCACCGCAAGGCATCCTCGTAGCCCCCGCAATGTGCAACACACTCCGCCAGCCCCGTCTCCGCGGCCAGCGTCGCTACCGTCCCGGCACGACCGGTTGCTTCCCGGGTAGCAGCGAGCGGGTCGTACTTTGCCTGCGTTGCAAGGCGCTCATCAAGGTTCGTGATTCGCTCCACAAATCGACCGGCAGCCACGAGCAGCGCCGTTGCGCTGTCGCTGTATCGGCGTTCTAGCCCATCCGCCTCGACACGAACCCCTTCAACATCGCGTGTTGTGAGTGCGGTAATGGCGGTTTCACGGCAGTCGCTGCTTCGGGTGAGGTCACCGTTCGCTGGGCAGTCGCTTGCGTCGATGACCAGCAGGTCGTCACGGAATTCGGGCTGACAGACACAGTCCGTTTGTGGCTCATCTGTCACCCGCTCTCGAAGCCGTTTGACTCGGCTGACCAGCCCGGACATAGACGGTCTGGGCCGGCTATCCGTCTTAAAGTTCGGGTCGCCGGAAGCAGTTATCAGCCGCTGTAAACGGTCGAATCACATTTATTACGCCCCCACCTAGCAGTGGCTACGATGGCAACACACAGCAGCCGTGGCGTCTCCGAAACGCTTGGTGTTGCCGTTCTTATTGGAATCACGCTTCTCGTCACCGGTGCAGTTGGAGTTGGCGTCTTTGTCGATACCCTCGCAGATGACGACAGCGTCGAGTTTACGTTCGATTATGCCGAGGAACTCGACCAACTAGTTATCGTCTATCAGGATGACGAAGATTTCGCTGCAAACGAGGTCTACGTCGAGGGGGCCGCCGGCAACTTCACGTGGGCTGAGCTCACCGAAATGGAAGATGAAACAGCCTCAATCGTCGATGACGATACGGTCTTTCTGAACGATGCCGGCCCATACGGCAGCGATGTCGAAGAGGATGAACACGTGACAATTACCTATTCCCCAGAGGATGGGGAGTCACGAGTCCTCGCCGAGTGGGGAGCCGACGACGAGGCTGCAGAGGACCCGCTCGACCCCGACACTGGCCCCGACCCAAGTGGCCCCGGTGACGGTCCGTAACCGTTCGGACCCTCAAGGCAGGTATATCCGCTCTACCCTTTGATGTTACAGACCGGATAGGTTCGGGCGACGCGGTCCCCGATTCCCAGTGCATCCGAGACCTGCACCACTTCGTCGACATCTTTGTAGACTCCCGGTGCCTCCTCCGCGACCGTTGCGCCGCTCTGGGCTTTGACGTATATCTGTTCTTGATTGCGCAGGTCGTCCATCACATCCTCGCCCCAGTACTGGCTTTTCGCCTGCGTCCGTGACATCAATCGACCGGCACCGTGTGCAGTCGAACCGAACGTCTCCTCAATGGAGTGTTCACCGCCTCGCAAAATGTAACTCCCGGCACCCATGCTTCCGGGGATGAGAATTGGCTGACCCACATCGCGGTATGCGGGTGGGAGTTCCGGTCGCCCTGCTGGGAACGCCCGCGTTGCACCTTTGCGGTGGACGTAGAGTTCGCGCTCTTCCCCGTCAACCTCGTGGACCTCCTTTTTCGCGATATTGTGAGCCACGTCGTAGAGCAGCTCCATCTCCATCGCTTCCCACGGGCGATCGAACACGTCGGCGAACACCTCGCGGGTGCGGTGCATGATGAGCTGGCGGTTCACCCACGCGAAATTAATTGCGGCACCCATCGCCTCGTAGTAATCCGTCGCCAGTCGTGACCCCGCTGGCGCTGCTGCAAGTTCCTTGTCAGGCAACTGATTCAGCAGGCCCTGATGAGTTCGTTCTATTTTTCGCAGATAATCCGTACAGACCTGATGGCCCAGCCCACGCGACCCACAGTGTATCATGACGACAACCTGGTCCGCTTCGAGACCGAAGTCGCGCGCAACGCCGTCGCGATAGATATCCGTCACCCGCTGGACTTCCAGAAAATGGTTGCCGCTGCCGAGACTCCCTGCCTGATTCCGCCCGCGGTCGATTGCTTTCTGTGAGACAGCGTCGGCGTTTGCCTCCGCCCGATAGCCCTCGTCCTCACAGTGTGCGAGGTCAGACTCGATACCATATCCTTGCTCGACAGCCCACTCGACGCCACGTTCGAGAATCTCCTCGACCGGGGCATCTTCGACGATGCCGCCGCCACCAAGCCCGCTCGGAATTGCCTCAAACAACCGGTTTACCAGCTCCTGCTCGTGACCACGGATATCGTCGTATGTGAGGTTTGTTTTCAGCAATCTGACGCCGCAATTTGAAACAACAAATTGGTCTGCAAGGAAATTGTGTGCATCATGCGCAACTCCGAGGTCGTATACCGGCCGGTTTCCTTTTTTTGTTATATCAGTGATTTCCGCTTCAACTGTCAAATTATCCCGTACCACACAGTCCTGACAGAATTTTTCGAACCCAGGGAACTGTTTATCAGGTCTGGGTTGCCCTGCTCGACCAGACCATAGACTCCGTTCAATAAAACGGTCGTTGATATCAAACTGTTTTTTAATTTCTCGTGGCTTCATGCCGCCATCTGAAAGCGTTCGTGCAGTAGTTGCAATCTGTTCTCGTCTTTCGATTGCTCTTTCCTTCTTTTTCAGATACTGAATCGCCTTTACCGCCAGCCGTTGTTTTTTCGTGTTGTATCTGTATCCGACTGTTGAAAAGAACCGAATCAAGTTGCTGGAGTCGTTTTTTATACCCAATCGAAGCCGAACTACGTCGGTTTCCCGATTTGAATTCGTCTCGAACTCCTCGATAGAGTTTGTTTCTATTCCAACATTTTGTAAAAACTTCTTCATATCTTGAAGGAATAGTCGTCCTTGTGCAACCGTTTCAGCCGATCGGTTCTGTGACACTTTGGGACAATAGAGGTTCTTGTCGTGTTGTGCTGCTGGCACACTCATTTCGGCACCAAAATAAGCCGAATAGTAGAGTGCTTTCTGCCACGGCTTCAACAACTCGAAATATTCCGGTGTCTCGAACCCGGAGGTTACTTTTTCTCCAACTGGCGCACCCAGCTTTTGTAACAGCAGGCGGAGCGCTTTTGACGTAGTTTTGAAACTGTACTCTGTCGCCTCAAATTTATTCCCGTCAATTTCATGGTTCCTTTCACGCGAATAGATACGTGAGGGTTTGAATCCAATTTTTTTGATGTCCTCTCTGATTTGCTCGAGATCTTCCGGTTCACCGTAGAACCATGTCTGTCCTTCACCACCAAATGAACCATCTCCGGTAAAAAATCCAAGAACTTTGAGGAGATGGTGGAATGTCTCATCAGCCGTCGATAATGGAAGTAACCCGCGATTGTTCAAGACCTGCCGAATCTGATGATTATACTCTTTAAAATCAGCTTCGGTCAGAATCGTCTCGTCTAGCGGTTCCTGATGTGGCAGTCCTGTGAACGGCTGGATATATATGGAATCCCCTGGTTCAAGCTTCTGCAACTCAATCATTCCTGAAGGAGTTAAGAATGGATGGTCCGCTGTCGCTTCAATCGATTCACCAGTTGAGGTGGTAACTTCAAACACTGGCTTTTCACCCGATTCAGTGAATAACTGTATTTTTGAAGGCGTTAATTCAGACCCAGCAACGATTGCTCGTTCCTGTTCGAACTGTTGTTTGAGTTGTGCAATCGGCATTCGCCGCCCAAATGAGAGGCGAACATTTGTGTCTTCAGGAAGGCAATTAATGTCGTAGCCGACCGCTCCGGGACTAATACAGCCGTTTTCGGTATCGATGCCAGCGACGCCACCAACCGGAAAGCCATACCCCTGATGGCCGTCGGGCATACAGAGTGCGTACTTCCGA
>LKMJ01002785.1_pt1 | contig 16191 bp, 14 predicted proteins | sample 643391 | NCBI WGS metagenome assembly LKMJ01 (sample SAMN04112250, study PRJNA286221) | soda lake metagenome | biome: soda lake; feature: Kulunda Steppe; material: water; isolation source: sample PL-Br10 brine of Picturesque Lake | place: Russia: Kulunda steppe | collected 2010-07
AGCGTTCCGGGGAGTACTGGAGTACGAGAGTCTCTGGGAAATCCGGTTCGCCGCCGACCATTCATACTCGATCCCATCTTCTGGGATCACCTCATCACCCTCGATCAGTGACAACGCTGGTCGGGGGGTTTTGTATTTGATAAGTGAGCTGGAACTCACTCGGCCGTCTCGACACCCTCGACTCGTTCCGTGCCTGCAGCCTGCTGGAGCAACTCACTGACTCCGTTGCTGGTGGTCGTCTCGGCTGTGCTGAGGCGCACTTCGAAGCGGGCAACTGTTGCTGCGAGTGTGGGTTCGATCCCACAAAGCTCAGCGATCTCGACCGACTCGATCCCAGGGACGCGCTGCAGTCGCCGGGTTGCATCGGTCGCGATGTCGCTACCGCCGTCGCGGGGGATCCGGACGGCGATGCGGGCCGTCCAGGCTGTTCCCGCTCTGTCGTTCGTCATCATCATCGAGACGCGAGAGGCGAGTCGAACGCCCACAGTGCGGTCCATACCGCTCGCGTGTTACCGTCGGTTCTGGATATACCGGCCACTGCGTAACCGACGGCTGAGAGATGGTTGTCGTTCGGTGCGTCGTCGTTGGAGTAGTTGAACCAACATAGGGCGAAAGCCGGGGTCGAACCGGCGTGCGAGCCAGCTCTCGCGTTCGCCTGCGCTGGTGCCAACGAGTGCCGTCGCTGCACGGCGTTGTCACTCTCTGGCACCGTCGCACGTTTTCTTGTGTCAGCAGAAACCACCACCAGCTGTGGTGATTTCCGGGATGCACCACACAGGCCAGGTACCTGTTGGTGGTACGTTCAGTGAAAAACTGCCCGCGTTCACCACCCCGGCCGGGTACTCCGTGTCCGGGTAACGGTTATTCGGGCGTTACGTTGGTCCTGCGCCGACGGCCCAACGTTCCACGAGGTGCACTGGATTCCGCATCCAGATCGATTTCCCCGAGGAAAAGCCGGACCCATAGCCGGCACTGAAGGCCGTTGTCAGGTCCAGAGTGGGGAAATCGATCATTCTCGTATCGCCTCTTTCTGTAACTGCAACTGATGATTGGGGTGATATTAAAAGTACTCAGAGTGTGTGTCCCATACACGTACCGCTACCCAACTCCGACGAACTTAAGCAATCGAGTGTCGAAGGACGTAATGCGCCAGGGTGGCAGAGTCCGGCCCAACGCATCCGCCTGCAGAGCGGAACCCCCGCCGGTTCAAATCCGGCCCCTGGCTCTTCTGTTCGAATGCCAGTGAGAACGAAGAGCCTGCCGGCCGGTTTGAACCCTGGGACGAGCGAAGCGAAGTCCCTCCGGTTCAAATCCGGCCCCTGGCTTTCTGCTGTGAACGAATGTGAACAGCGAAAGGTACACCGCTGGATTTGAGCCTTGGAAGACAAACGCAGTGAGTCTTCATCCGGTTCAAATCCGGCCCCTGGCTCTCACACGATACCCTAAAGCCCAAGACGGCCTTGTCTTGGGTTCCACCACCTTTACCCAGATACATCTATAGATACTGATCGAACTATATGATGTCCGGCGGTCGGTGTTTGATCGGCCTTCATGAGTGGTTCTTGTTTGTCCTTCTCAGTTCTTCACCCGGTCGCAGTATTGCGGGTGGCGGTTTTCTTCCATCTCTTCGAAGAGGCCCTGCCACCGCTCGGGAATGGTAGAGTTTGTACTGACATGGATGGCTCGTCACAACATCTATTGCCGTCGGGAACGAACGAGTAGTTAAGATGGCGACGAACAATGACAAAATCCAGTTCCGAGGGGAAGCTGAGAAGGAAGCAACGCAGGTTGTTGACCAGATGCGTCTCGGAGGAATAAACATTAGTGAACTTGCCCGACAGGGGCTCCGCGAGAAACTTCGAGAAGCCCTTTCGGACGAAGAGAAAATAACGCTTCACCAGCAGTACAAGCAGGGCGACATCTCTAAAGACGTTGCAGAGATTCTTCTCGGTGATGGTTTGGAGGAAATCGAGCGCGAGCGGAATGCATTTGAGGAAGCTTCAGAACTTGATACGACTGGGGTATTCCAAGAATAGCAATGGCGGACAATGAAGTACGGTATCCGATTATCGTCGATACTGACGCACTGATCGCTGTTGCAAACACACTCCTCTGGTCTCGTCTCACGGAAACTCTGAATCTGACGACAACGAACGTCTGTTATCAAGAACTCGAACGACACGTTCGAGAGAACTCAGAGTATGCGCCAAAAGGGACGAGGGAGCAATGGATCCATCACGGGAGTAAAAAGGCAGTTGAGGCGTTCGCTGCTGATGAGAATGAATCGTTTACCGTCGTCCCATGCGTACCGCGTCCGCATGGCAAAGATGCGGGAGAGAAGTCAATACGCGCAGAGATTGAACAGAAAACCGAGATGTATCGGTTTGCGATTTTGATGGATAAGCACGGCCGTCGGTCAATCAATCGCGTCTTCGACGACGCAACAGAAACGACCGGAAAGGCTGTTGCTCCGACGTTTTTACTGTATCTTTTGCTCGATGCCGGTGAGTGTACTGTCAAAGAGTTTTGTCAGGCCTGCGGTGAGATGCTTCAGGGAGAAGGATGGACTGGATACCAGGCGATTCAAGCAGCATGGGAAGCAATTCCGGTCGATTGCTCGGAGTATCTATCGGACAGACTACTCCCCTGAACCTTCCTCTTCCTCTTTCGCCCCATCCGGGATTTTTGGGATGACTTAGTTGTCTCCTCACCCGTATCTGTCGATTACTGCTGAATAGCTCCTGATCGGAATAGTTCTCCGGCTCAAACGAAATCTCAGGCCAGTATTTGTCTCGTTCGAATGGAGCGTTTAAAATGGGCCTCATGCCAAAAATAGTCAAAACTAACGTGAAGTGCTGCTTTTACTATGTAAAATACTATCTTATTTTTGACCCCCTGGCTCTTCATACGTCAAATCCAGGAAGCGACTCGATACGTGAGTCAATCTCATTGAGGACTGTTTCGAGTTGCTTTACTCCTGCCTTTTTGCGGCGGTCGGGATTCACAAGAACCTGGACGGTCTCTGTCCCGAGCGACACGAACTCTAGATCGAGGCTCGCTGCCGTTGCCCGGAGTCCGAGTCCAGCGTCTGCGTCGCCGGCAAGCACGGTTCGGGCTGGACTCTCGTGTGCGTTCGTTCGCAAACTGTAGCCATCGATTGAATCGGCCAGCTCATCACGATCGGTATCGCATTCGGCTGCAAGTCGTTCGAGCTTCTCGTCGAAGCTTCGGCTGAGACCCGAGTTCCGGTCGCGGTTGACGAACCTGACAGTTGTATCGACGAGATCAGCAATGCCCTCGATGGCAGTTTCTGGTGGAACGATCAGCCCCCACTCTCGGTCCCAGCTCCCGAGTGGTGTCGTGTTTGTGTCCGTAATCGGTCCGGAAACGACGGCGATATCTGGCACACCCGAACGCAGTTGACGCAGTCCCTCCCGAGTTCCGACGGGGAGATACCGCGGATGGTCGAGGGTATCGAGCAGCCGTGACCAGAGCGGATCGTCCTCGCCGACACCGAACATCGTCGGCGGTCGGACAGCGGGAGAAAAGAGCTGGACATCAACTGCTTCGCCCTCGGCGAGTCGGTTCGTCGTGGCTGGTACAGCCACTGTTCCGTCGGCGTCGACGAGGCTCGTCGTTGCACCGCTTCCTTTGTCGACCGGGTAGACGAGCAACTCGCCGTCTTCTCGTGTAACGAGTCCCACGGGCATGAGCCGGCGGCGACCACCATCGTACCGTTCCGAGACAGCCATCTTGCCGGTGACCGTTTCTGTCTCTGGCTGCTCTTCGCCGGCAGCCGCCCGGAGTGCCGGTGCAACGAAGGTCCGAAAGATCGTCAGTGCAGAGACCGGATACCCTGGCAGTCCGATGTAGGCCGCGCCGCCGATCTCGCCGACGAGCATCGGCTTGCCAGGTTTGATCGCCACGCCATGGAGGTGTAGTGTGCCCCGCTCCTCGATTACACGGTACAGCACATCGACAGCACTCGCACTCGTCGAACCCGACGTGAGCACGAGATCACACTCCGTGGCTGCCTGCCTGAGCTGTTGTTCCATCGCTTCGAAGTCGTCGCTGACGTGAGGGTAAAGCGCTGGCTCGCCGCCAGCCTCCTCGATACCGCTTGCAATCGTGTAGCTGTTGACATCGTATATCTGTCCGGCAGCGCTGTCGAGTTCGCCACCGGGGCGGACGAGTTCGCCACCCGTCGAAATGATTCCGACAGTCGGCCGCGCTCGGACCGGAACCGCCTCGATGCCGAGCGCCGAGAGCAGGCCGATTTCGCGTGGCGTGAGTTTCCGCCCGGGGCCGAGCGCCCTCGCACCGGCAGCAATATCGTTGCCAGCCAGCATGACATTGTCTCCGGGTGCGACGCCTGCCCGGATCTCGACGTCTCCGTCGCGTGCTGTCGTCTGTTCGACCATGACGACGGCGTCGGCACCGGGGGGCATCACTGCACCTGTCGAGATCTCGACGGCAGTGCCGTCGTCGACTGATACGTCGGGCTCCTGGCCGGCATGCACTGTGCCAACGATGTCGAGAACAGTTGGATCGACCTCGTCTGCGCCGAAGGTCTCTCTCGCCCGGACGGCGTAGCCATCCATTCTTGCTCTGTCGAACCCCGGGACATCGAGCGCCGCGTCGATCCGCTCGGCGAGTATCCGTCCGTTCGCCGCCTGGAGGTCGACCGTCTCCGTCCCCGGGTCGATGTCGAGGCTCTCGATTACCTCGTGGACCCGTTCGGGTTCTGTCAGATCCCGAAACTCGCGTCGCTCGGTCACGACAACCACACCCCGCGATTCGGTGTCTGCAGCGTTCGCCGATTCATAGTTGACAGTTTCCCCGAACCGACAAAAGCCCACCCTTCACTCCCAGCGCTGGACATCGACGGTCTCTCCCGAGGGGAATCCTTCCCGCGAATCCGGAATCTCGACCCAGCCATCGGCGAGTGTGATACTCGACATCACACCCGCACCGCTGGCCCGGATCGGCGTTGCGTGTGGCACCGAATCGTCGTCGGCTGGCTTGAGTTCGACGCGTGCGAAGGTTCGTTCGCCGGGCGAGCTAGGGATTTTTTCTGTGAGTCGAGCAGGAGTCCTTGGGAGGGTAGCTGGCTCCGTTCCTGCCCGCCAGGCAATCGCCGGCCGGAGTAGCTGGACGCTGTTGACAAAACACGAGACAGGATAGCCGGGCAACATGAGCACCGGTGTCTCGTCGACGATGCCGAACCCGACCGGGTGGCCAGGTTTGACACCGACGCCGTGGACTGACACCTCGCCGAGTTCGGCAACGACATCCGGTACCAGATCGCGGTCGCCGACTGAGGAACCACCGGTCGTCACGACGATATCGTGATCCGTGTCGTTCGTGATCGCTTCCCGGATCGCACTCCGATCGTCGGTGACGATCTCCCGATAGCTCGCCTCGCCACCCCAGCGTTCGACAAGGGTCGAAACGACCAGGCCGTTCGTTTCGACGATCTCGCCGGGGCCGGGCGTGGTTCCCCTCGAAACGAGTTCCTCGCCAGTTGGGATCACGCTTACCCGCGGTCGTTCGACGACCGGGACGGTCTCACGTCCGATCGCCGTGAAGACTGCAAGATCCGAGGGGCGGATCTCGTGGCCGGCGTCGAGGAGGTGCTGACCGTCCTCGATATCTTCACCGGCAGGGGCGACGTTTTCGCCGACGCCGACAGCGTCGTAGACCAGGAGATCGTCCTCCCGCTTTTCTGTGTATTCGACCATGACGACGGCGTCGGCGTGATCTGGCATCGCGCTACCGGTGTGGACAGGAACAGCAATTCGTTCGCCGGCCACCGCTTCGTCCGTGTCGAGTCGAACTGGTGAACGGTCACTCGCATCGAATGTATCCTCTGCCCGGAGTGCGTAGCCGTCCATCGCTGCCCGGTCGTAGTGCGGGACGGCGCTGTCGGCGTCGATCTCTGTCGCGAGAATCCGCCCGGCTGCGGCCGCTGTCTTGCACGGTTCCATTCGATCGTGTGCTAGACAGCACTCGCGCAACTGCGTTTTTGCCTCGGCAAGCGGCGTGACTGCATCGAAGCCAGTTCCCATACGTGCGATAACACAGCCCCTGCCTAAAACGCTCTGCACCTGGTGGGCGCTACTGCTGGCCGTCGAACAGCTGTCCGAGCAGCCGCTTCTGAGCGCGCCGGAGATGCCGACTGACCGTTGGCTGGGTAATATCGAGCATCTCTGCGATCGCTTCGGCAGAGCTCCCCCGCGGCGTGTCGAAAAAGCCAGCGAGATAGGCCGTCCGTAACACTTCCTGCTGGCGCTCTGTCAGCTCGGCAAGCAGTGTTGGGCTGTGGTCGTATCTCGGCTGGTCGACGTTCCGACGTGCGCGCAGTTCAAGACTCGGATACTCGGCCTGCAACGCCTCTAGCAACTCGCGCACGTCTGTCGTTTTCGGAAGTGTCACGACGACTGTTGTCTCCTCGGCGTCTGCGTGTATCAGCCGAGCGTGGCCACCGTGATGGAGCAGCTGTTCTGCGAGGAGGCGTTCGGTGACCGTCGCCTCGAACAGACAGCTCTCTGCTGATTCTGTCACCAGCACACTCTCTGTCACCGAGTGCAACTCCGCGAGCATCGACTGGACAGTCGCAGCGTCTGCACCTGCCGTCGAAAAGAACATGCGGGTGCTGTCTGTCGTCCCAGCCGCCAACCCCTCGAATGCGATCTGACAGCCAAGCGTCCGGGCGAGCTGTCCAAGAACTGTCTCCGTACTGTCGACGGCGAGTTCGAGTTCGAGGGCCGTCTCACCGGCAAGTGTTTGCCTCGTCTGCACCCAGTTGATTGCGTGAGTGATGTTCGCTGCGAGCTCTTCGAAGACGGAGCGCTCGCGGTCAAGAAAGGCGTTTGGCTCCGCTGCATACACCGAAAGCACGCCGTAGGTGGTCGTATCGACGGCAAGCGGAGCGCTGACAATCGAATGGAAGTTCCGGGCCAGTGCGTCTGTCGCCCAGGAATCTTCCTGTAACCGATCGATCACAGTTGCGGTCCCACGCACTGTCTTCGTCCTGGCGGCTTGCAGGCTCGGCTCCGATGCCTCCTCGGTGAGTCCCACTGCGTCGAGATAGCCGTCTTCTCTCCCGGCCCAGACTCGTGGTTCGATCCGTCTGCCGCCTTCCTCGGGCGTGCCGATCCAGGCGAATGCGATCTCCTCACACTCGACGAGTCGCTCACAGACCGCCGTTTCGATCTCACTCTGGCTGGTGGCATCGATGATCGACTGGTCGATGAGCCGGATGATCTGGTTGATCTGGATCTCCCGTTCGAGCCGTTCGTTCTGGGCTTTGAGCTGTGCATCCCGCTCTTTGAGCGCTGCTTCGCTGCTAAACCGGGCAAAGGCTGTTTCGGCCGTCGCAGCGAGCGTCTCGATCAGTTGCTGTGACAGCTGTTCGTCCGCAAGCAGGACAAACACACCGTACTCACCGAGTGGCACGACTAGCCCGCTGTGACTGTCGTTGTCGTCATCGGCCGACAGCTCGTGACTCTCGGTTTCGTCATCGGCCAGGAGTTCGTGACTGTCGTTATCGGCCGGGAGTTCGACGGTCGTCTGTTCACCGGTCGCGAAGGCACGCCACAGCGGCGACTCCATCTCACCTACAGGCACAGCTGGCTCCTCGCCACAGCGGGCACGAAACCCGGCTGTTGCTGTCGTCGGTATCAGCGCTCGCCGGTCTGTATCGAGCTGGTAGATACCGATCGCCGAGGTATTGAGGATCTCGCTCGCGGTGGAAACGACCAGATCGGCGACTTCCCCGTCGGTTTTTGTCCGTAACAGCTTGCGAGCCATCTCGTGCAGCGAGGTAAGTGCCTGTTCGTAGGCCTTGCGGTCGGTAATATCGACCATCGCACCGCGGTGGGCGACGATCTCGCCGTCTTCGATGACCGGGACACCAAGCGATCGGACCCATCGCTGGTTCTCCTCAGCAGTGCGGATTCGCGTCTCGAAATCGAAGGGCTTGCCCGCATCTAACAGGTCATCGTATCGCTGTGTAACGCGTGCTCGATCCTCGGGATGGACGAACTCAGTGTGGCGATCGACAGGGAACAGTTCCTCAGGTGAGAGCTCGTGAATCGCGTACAGTCCGTCTGTCTGTGTTCCGTCGATCGGACAGTTTTCCTGGTCGGTTACCTCCCAGCCACCGACGCTCGCGAGCCGTTCGGTCTGATCGAGCAGCGTCTTTGTCCGTTCGAGTTCCTGTTCGCGCTGTTTGCGTTCGGTGATATCCTGGATCGAACCCCGAACAGTCCGCACCTCGCCGTCGGTCGACAGCGGCTTTCCGATACACCGGACCCAGCGTTCCTCCCCCGTTCGGAGCGTTACTCGCCCTTCTAACTCGTAGGCCTTGCCTCGGTCAATAGCCTGCTCGACGGCAGCTTTGACCGTCGGCTGGTCGTCAGGGTGGTAGTATTCGATGCCGGTTTCGAGTGTTACGGTGGCGTCTCTGGGGTGGTCGTGGATGCGGTAGACCTCTTCGGTCCAGAGCAACTCTGTCGGCTCACCATCCTCGACGACGAGTTCCCAGGCACCGATCTCTGCGAGGCGCTGTGACTGTTCGAGCATCTCGCTCGTCTGTTTCAGCTCTTGTTCGCGTTTCTGTCGCTCGTAGAGGTGGCTTATCCACCGAATGACGAGATCGAGGAACACTTTCTCGTCGTGTGTGAATGGCTCCTCCCGTGGCTGTTCGTTGACAAAACAGACTGTGCCGAACAGCTCGTCGTCGACGATGATCTTCCCGCCAAAATAACAGCCGATATTCCAGCGGTTGTAGGCGACATCGTCTGCCATCCCCTGTCGCTCGGCGTTGTGGATGCTCAGCAGTTCCTCCGACTCGACTGTTCTCCGGCAGTACGTCTCGGAGAGATCTGTCACGCTGTCGGCCTCGACGAGATTCGAGCCAAACGCCGTCACGACTTCGTGGCGGGTCTTTTTCTCGTCGATTTCGACGATGTGTCCGTTTTCGACACCGAGGCGTTCACAGCCAAGCGCCAGCAGTTCGTGTCGTTTTTGCTCGTCACTCAGGCTGGTATCGGACGTAATCCTGTAGAGCTGTTTGCGGTACTGTTCGCGATTGTGCTGGCGTTTCGTCTCTTCGGCCTGCTCGGTGATGTCAGTGTAGATCGCATAGCTGCTGGCTGGTTCCTCGTCGTCGAACTGTGGGATGAACCGGAAGAGAAAGACGCCCTCGCCAGTACTCGTTGCTCGGCACACTTCCTTGCGTACCGGCGTTCGCTCCGTCGGTTCGATCGCTTCGACCCGCTCATTCTCTTCCACATCGGCACCGACGATATCGAACAGCGACCTCCCGGCAACGCTCTCGCGGTCACAGCTAAAGACTGCTTCAAACTGCCGGTTGATGTCCCGAACACACCGGCGGTCGTCGAGGTCGACGACTGCAATGGCGTCTGCACCCTGCTCAAACAACGCCTCGTGACTGTCTGTTGCCGACTCCGTGTTCAGGTTGCTCATCTGCCGACCAGCCGTCCGTTTTTGATGCTCTCACCCCGACACTGCGATGTGCCGTGCCAGAATCGAGTCTCGCCCTGCGGTTGTGACTCTTCACTCCAGTGATTCATTGGATAGCTTACAGCCCCGGTGAATAAAATCTAGCTGTTTGTCATATCATGCTGACAGTATCTGGAAACTATCTGTGAGTAGCTGTGGATCCTGTCTGGTGGTGTGTATATAGATACCCCCGACCGGTCGGACAGTCTTGTAGTATGCAGAGTAGATGGATGCTCCAGGGTCGTTTTTGTTCAGATAGAACCATGTTCAGTGAACCGACACCAACAGACGAGGTTAGTACACAGGTAATCGACGCAGTTGCAGCAGCGACTGACACCGATCCACTCTCGATCGACCCACCACTGTTCGAGGCGATCGATCCGGATGCGCTCGATACGATCATCAGCGCTCATTCGACAGTCTCACAGATACAGTTCGAGTTCGCCGGCTGTCTTGTCACTGTTGCCGGTGACGGAACCGTCACTGCAGACAGACAGACCGTCGACTCCGACGGTGGCGTTGCGACCACGGCGTAGCAGACTGTCGAAACCCACTTGATCGACTCGGTGGTAGCCACCCCATGGGCGGGCGCAACCGTGGCTCTCGTTTTTTAACTGGCGAAGAGCTTGGCCGCCGGCTTGGCTTCGGTGCGTATCACAGCCTCCGATCGCTCAACTATCGGAGCGAGTTCTACGCACGGCCAGTCCGGACGGCTGCCGGCGAGATCCGGACGTACGAACTGGTGAACAGCCACGGCGACGATCCGCTCCTCGCCACCGTCAAGGCAAACGCCGGCGCCGCAGCAACGATCTACGATATCGGTGCATACGTCGGGGAGTACGCACTCGCGCTGGCTGTGGACTCCCCTGACCGAACCGTCGTTGCCTTCGAGCCCGACCCGAGACACTGCGAGCAGTTTCAAAAAAACAGAGCCCGAACAGCGCCAGCAGGCGACGTTACACTCCGAGCGGTCGGCGTCGGCGAGCAAACTGGAGATCGCGAGTTCTATCGCTCCTCGTTTCCAAAACTCTCCTCGTTCGACCGGGCGGATGCGACCCGGTGGGGGGCCACAGTGAGGAGTCGCCAACGAGTCCCGATACACACGCTTGATTCGCTGGCCGCGGAGTTGCCACCGCCGGATCACATCAAAATCGACACCGAGGGCCACGCCCCAGCAGTGCTCCGCGGGGCAACGGCACTGGTCGAGCAACACCAGCCCATACTCTACATCGAGACACACGACCGCCCCGGTACCGATCGGACAGCAGCGATCAGGGAATGGTGCGACACACAGGGGTACGCAGTCCACACTCGTGAGGCGTTTCTCCTCTGTTATCCACCCGCGAAATCCGTTACTTTCGAGCCCTGATTACTCGACCTGTGCCTGCAAGAATGAACGGACTCGCTTCATCGTCGACTCCCACGCGGGATGCGTGTCGGCGGCTGCAAGCGCTTTTGTTCCCATCGCCGCCAGCCGCTCACGGTCAGTATCGAGCAACGCGAGACGGGCGGCGATCTTTTGTGGACGTTCCGGTCTGAGAAGAAACCCGGACTCACCATCCCGAATACATTCGCGTGCGCCACCGACGCTGCTCGCGATCGGCACCACACCCTGTTCCATCGCCTCCAGATACACCATTCCGAACGCCTCGTACTGCGAGGGAACACAACAGACGTGACTGGATGCGAGGATCGACTGCAGTCGCGAATCAGACACCGCTCCGGTGAAGGCCACACGGTCGTCAATCCCCAACTCGGCTGCCAGCGCGACTGTCTCCGCGGCGTAGTCGGGATCTCCCTGGTGGCTTCCGACGATGGTGAGCTGCCAGTCGGTTGCTGGGCGGTTCGCGAATGCTTCGAGTACCGTCTGTGGGTCTTTCCGCGCGAGCACGTTGCCAACGAAGACGACCCGAAGCGGCTGCAGTTTCGCTCGCTCGGCGACCTCCTTGGGTGACGCTGCCGACGTCTCCCGACGCCCACCCGGCGGAGCCACCAGCTGTGGCCCGCTCGCGCCGGAACCCGACCGACCCCGGCTCTGGAGAGAGCGAACCTGCGTCCGGAGAAACGCACTCGTCGTGATCGTCGCATCCACCACGTCGAGATACTCTCGCTCGAACAGCCCTGCAGGCAGTCGGTAGCGGTCAGTCGGATCGCCCGACCTGAGGTGGTGAACCAGCCCGACGATCGCCGCCGGCGTCTCCGGCCGGCGACACCAGAGTGCGGGATGACAGATCCCGTCCACGAGGAGTACGTCGGCCGGCCGCTCCAGTCGCGCAGTGGTTCGGTTCGAACAGCCAGCGAGCACCGACAGCGGATACGACCGCTCCGGCAGAGAGATCACCTCGACGGTATCGCCCTGGTTCCGACAGTACTCGACGAGCGTTCGGTCGTACCGATAGCCGCCGGATTGCTGGGAGAGCTTGCCAGTGATTGCCAGGGCGAGATGCATCCTGTCGGTGGTTCACGCCCTCCGGTTGTGTGGCTGTCGATCACCATCGCCGGGTCACCACGAGCCAGCTCCGTGCGAAACTGGCGAGCATCGCAACACCCGCAACCGAAAGCAGCGGTACAGTCACCGACGGCTCCGTACTCGGGAGCAACGCAATCCAGATCGCGACCATCGTCCCCGCGTAGATGAGCACACGGAGCAGTCGGCTGTCGTCGGTGCCGATCGGCTGGTCTCGTCGCCGGCGGAGCGCACAGCCAGCGACGAAGAGATACCGCGCCGCTCCGACTGCGAGAAACCAGACCGGTGCGAGTCCCTCGATGACGACGAGAACTGCGCCAACGAGCACGATAAATCCGTCTGCCTCGGTGTCGAGTCGGTCGCCAAACTCCGAGACAGTATCAGTCGCACGGGCGATCGGTCCGTCGACGCCATCGAGCAGCCCTGCGGTCGCAAACAGCACCGGGACGAGCCAGCCAGTCAGCTCGCCTGCGACCACGAGACCGAAAAGCGCCGCAGCAATCGAACCCCGGAGCGCTGTAATCCAGGTGGCGAGGGTTAGCCGTGGCCGCTCGACGCGCTGTCTGACTGCGACCCCGACGACAGCCCAGACTGACAGCCCACCCATCGCAGCCACGACACCGTTCATATCTGCCGTTTTTGCCGGGCAGCAAAAACGACAGTGTCTGCGGCCGCCTTGGCCGTGAGGCGTACATTTTACCCCCTCGCCGTGGTACTATCCCTGTGATCGAACCGAGATGACTGCCCGTGCGCTCGTTTTCACTGGTCCCGAGTCGGTCGCCATACGTGAGTGTGCAGTGTCCGACCCGGCCGCCGACGAGGTACTCGTCGAGACGGCCTGTTCTGCGATCAGCCCGGGGACCGAACTACTGCTGTACCGCAACGAGATGCCCGACCAGCCCGCCGACACGACGATCAGCTCGATCGACGGCGAGCTTTCTTTCCCGATCGCGTACGGCTATGCTGCTGTCGGTGACGTTATCGAGACCGGATCGGCGGTCGACCCCGACCTCGAAGGAAAGCGTGTGTTCGCGTTCCACCCCCACCAGAGCAGTTTTACCGTCCCCGTCTCTGATATTGTCCCGCTTCCAGATACGATGGACCCACAGCAGGCGACACTGTTGCCAACGATGGAGACGGCGGTAAATCTCCTCCTCGACGGCGAACCCCGTCTCGGCGAGCGTGTCACTGTCTTCGGTGCCGGCCCCGTCGGGCTCTGTACCACCCGACTGCTCGCTGAGTTCCCCCTCGACAGACTCCACGTTGTCGAACCCATCGAGCACCGCCGAGAGCTGGCGAGAACGTTTGGTGCGGACGAGACACACACTCCCGACGAGGTCGGGCAGACCGAGGATGACCTCGTCTACGAACTTTCCGGCGACCCGACCGCCCTCGACAGTGCGTTAGATGTCGTGGGGTACGATGGGCGAATCGTCGTCGGCTCCTGGTACGGCTCGAAACAGAGCCGACTCTCACTCGGTGAGCAGTTTCACCGCGACCGCATCGAGATCGAATCCAGCCAGGTCAGCACGATCTCGCCATCGCTTCGAGGCCGCTGGTCGATCGATCGACGGCGCGAACGCGCACTCGAACAGCTCCAGACCATCGACACCGGTCCGATGATTACCGACCGTATTCCATTCGACTCCGCACACACAGCATACGAGAAACTCGACAGCTCACCCGAAACGACAGTTCAGGTGGTGTTGGGCTATGAGTGAGATCCCGTATCCACACGAGCTGGGTGTACGCCGGACGTTTATCGCCCAGCACCAGCTCACAGTTCCAGATCCTGATCCGCCGGAAGACGAGGTCAACAGCCACCAGTTCACCGTCGAAATACAGCTTGCAGCCGCCGATCTGGGCGAATACGAGTATCTCGTCGACATCGACGAACTCGACGCAATCCTCGAGGATCTCATCGAGCGCTACCGTGATACGCTGTTGAACGACCTGCCGGCGTTCGAGAAGAAAAATCCGAGCGTCGAACGGTTTGCCCGCGTCATCGGCGACCGGATCGAGGACGAACTGACCGACGAAACCCCCGATCGACTCCGTGTCAAACTCTGGGAGGACGACGACGCCTGGGCGAGTCACAGCCGTGAACTGTAACCGAGCCATGTCGAATCAATGACTGAGATCCGGTATCTCGACGGGAAACGAACTGTCGACGACAGATCACTCTCACGCCGTGTCATCGATCAGCTTTGCTCCTCGCTTCCCGACCAGCCCAGCATTTTCGAGGCTGGCTGTGGCACTGGTGTCACGGTTCCCCGACTGACCGACTGGGGGATTACAGATGCGGACTATGTTGGCGTCGATACGTCGGCGGAACTCGTCCGGGAGGCCAGCTCTCGCTGGGCGGACGAACACAGCGGTGGTACCGACACACGAACTGTACAGTTCGAGACTGGCGACGCCCTTGATGCGATCGAGCACCGGCCACCGCAGGATCTCCTCATCGCCCAGCAGTTTCTGGATCTCGTCGACATCGACCGCGCACTCGACGTGTTCACAAATGCACTCAGACCGGGTGGACTCGCCTACTTCCCACTTACCTTCGACGGTATCTCGATTTTCGAGCCAGCACATCCCGAAGACGAGGCGATGATGGCTGCCTACCACGACAGCATGGACCAGCGCCCCAACGGTAACAGTAAGGCCGGGAGACACCTCGCCACCGCGCTGCGGGAACTGCCCGGCGAGCTACTCGCGATGGATAGCGCCGATGCGATCGTCCGGCCACAGGGTGGATCTTATCCGGCTGACGAACAGTACGTTCTGGAAACGATCCTCGACTTTGTCGCCGAGGAAATACCCACGCGAGCAGTCCCCGCACGTGACGAGTGGCTTTCAACACGCCGAGAACAGATTGAAAAGGGCGAGTTGCTGTACGTTGCACACCGCTACGATTTCCTCTATCGGAAATCCGATTAATATCTACCCTTTGGTTCGATTAGTTTATCTTTTTGTTCGATTAGCTTGTATCGTTTCGCTCGATTAGCTCCAGGCTGATCCAGGAAAGCACCGCTTCGTCGTGCTGGTTGTAAGCGATTAGCTTCCGTTCGATGTGACCGATATCCGCCCGTTCGTCGTCGGGGTATTTATCGACAATCTCAGCCGTTGCACTGAGCGTATCACCCGGCCGAACGGGTCTGATCCACCGGAGTTCGTCGATCCCACGTCCACCCCTCACTGCCTCGTCGAGTCTGTGATCGACGAGCATACGCATACAGATCGCTGCCGTCTGCCAGCCACTCGCGATCAACCCGCCAAACATCGACTCCGTTGCTGCCGCCTCGTCGGTGTGCATCGGTTGTGGATCGTATTTCTCTGCGAATTCGATTATCTCCTCTTTCTCCACAGTCTGCGTTCCAAACTCCCAGCTATCACCGACCGAATACTCCTCGTAGTACGTTGGCATTGCTATCAGGGAGTGTGCCGAGCAATAAAAATCCAGAGCCGGTCGGATCAGTCCTGTTCACAGCTGTCACTGATAGGCTGCCAACCCGGTCAGCTCCTCACCGAGAATGAGGGTGTGGATGTCGTGGGTACCTTCGTAGGTATACACTGTCTCCATGTTCGCCATGTGGCGCATCGGCGAGTAATCCGTCGTAATGCCGTTACCGCCGAGCATCTCGCGGGCGATCCGTGCCTGGTTGCGCGCCATCCTGACGTTGTTGCGTTTGGCCATCGAGACCTGCTGTGGGCGCAACTCGCCGCGTTCTTTGAGCTCCCCAAGTCGGTGGGCGAGCAACTGGGCGAGCGTGATCTGGGTCGCCATCTCCGCCAGTTTCTCCTGCTGGAGCTGAAACCGACCGATCGGACCACCGAACTGCTCGCGGTCCAGGGCGTACTGGCGGGCAACCTCGAAGCAGTCCCGGGCAGCACCCACGGCTCCCCAGGCGATCCCGTACCGGGCCTGGGTGAGACAGGACAGCGGCCCCTTCATTCCCTCGACGCCCGGCAGCCGGTTCTCGGCGGGGATCTCCACACTGTTCAATCCGATCTCGCCGGTGATCGAAGCCCGCATCGAGAGCTTCTCGTCGATTTTGTTCGTACTCACTCCATCTCGATCCGTCTCGACCAGAAACCCCCGAACTGGATTATCTGGCTCTGAACGATCCCGCGCCCAGACGACGGCGACATCTGCGATGGGGGAGTTCGTGATCCAGGTTTTCGAGCCATCGAGGACG
>LKMJ01002786.1_pt1 | contig 16189 bp, 14 predicted proteins | sample 643391 | NCBI WGS metagenome assembly LKMJ01 (sample SAMN04112250, study PRJNA286221) | soda lake metagenome | biome: soda lake; feature: Kulunda Steppe; material: water; isolation source: sample PL-Br10 brine of Picturesque Lake | place: Russia: Kulunda steppe | collected 2010-07
AAAATAACGAGCGGATGGTGCAGATTCATCGGGCAGCACGCTTCTCAGTGCCTGAAAATTACGACAAAAATGGCGTGCTCGCTTGGCATCCTGGCGCAGCCCGTTGGTTCAACGAAAATGGATATACTATTGCTTCCGATATGATCCACGACTAAATCCGCCAGTGGAGTAGTGCCAACATGAACCAGCAGCAGCCAGACGTCATCGCCAAGGGGGTGGATGACGAGGTGATTGAAAGCAACCAACGGCAGTATTCTGGGCTGGCCTGGTTCGTGATGGCTTTTTTGGCGGCAGGCTATGCCGCCTTTCATTTATACACGCTTAATGTCCGGCCGCTGGAAACGTGGAGTTTTCGGATTGTTCATATCGCTGGCGCGTTGATCATCGGGTTTGCGCTTTACGCAAGCGTCTCGTTTAACAAAGAGGGAACCGAGCCGCGTGCCCGATTTTGGAATTGGGTAGAGGGCTTGGCCGCGTTGCTCGCATTGCCAGCATTGTATGCGCTTTTCCAAGCTGGATTGTTTTGGCAAAGCCTGCAGGGTGGCGCGATGCGCATCGATCCTGCCTTGGAGCAATGGCATTTTGGGGTGCCTTTGTTGATTGCCACCGGTGGCGGCATTTTATTGGGGTGGTTTACGCCCGGCACGCGCTCACGCATCTTGGCATCAGATGCGGTGCTCATGATTTGCGCTGTTGCCGTGGCAAGCTACCTGCTCGTGGTTTTCAATACGCCATTGCGAATGAGCACCGGGACTTCCTTTGCGCCCATCGGTATATCCATGGCGGCAATTGCCGGGTGTGCGCTCATCATGGAGCTCACGCGGCGTGTAACTGGGCTAGCGTTAGTCATTATCTCCGTTATTTTTCTGGTTTATGTCTTTTTTGGCCCTTACCTGCCCGGTTTTCTAGGTTATCCCGGCTTATCGGTTAACCGGTTTTTCAGTCAGGTCTACACCGATGCGGGTGTATTGGGGCCCACCACGGCGGTGAGCTCAACGTACATTATATTATTTATTATTTTTGCGGCCTTTTTGCAGGCCTCAAAGGTCGGTGAGTATTTTGTCAATTTTGCCTTCGCGGTGGCGGGGCGTGCCCGTGGCGGCCCGGCCAAGGTAGCAATTTTTGCCTCCGGGCTGATGGGCATGATCAATGGAACGAGTGCCGGTAATGTGGTTTCAACGGGGTCATTAACGATCCCATTGATGCGTAAGGTTGGGTATTCCAAGCAATCTTCCGGCGCGATTGAAGCAGCCGCCTCAACCGGTGGTCAGATTATGCCACCGATCATGGGCGCCGGGGCATTTATCATGGCGGAAATCACGGGCATTCCTTACACGGAAATCGCACTGGCCGCTATCATCCCGGCCATTCTTTATTTCACCGCCGTGTATTTTATGGTGGATTTTGAAGCCGCCCAGTTAGGCATGCGGGGTTTGAAAGATGACGAGCTCCCCTTGCTCGGGCGCATGGTGCGCCAGGCCTATTTGTTTGTTCCCATCATTATTCTCATTGTCGCGCTCTTTGTTGGCTACTCGGTGATACGTGCTGGCACCTTGGCCATTGTTTCTGCTGTGGTGGTGAGTTGGCTGACGCCGCATGCCATGGGGCCCAAACGCATCGGAAAGGCGCTGCGGCTTGGCGGAGAGATGTCGATTCAAATCATCGCGGTCTGTGCCTGTGCGGGCATTATTGTTGGTGTGATTTCGCTGACCGGTGTTGGCGGTCGGTTTTCCTCTTTGCTCTTAGGTCTTGCCGAGGCAAGCCAACTGCTGGCGTTAGTTTTCGCGATGCTGATTTCTATTTTGTTGGGCATGGGAATGCCAACCACGGCCGCCTATGCGGTGGCCGCTTCAGTGGTGGCGCCGGGGCTGATTCGGCTGGGCATTGATCCTCTAACCGCACATTTCTTCGTTTTCTACTTTGCTGTGGTTTCGGCGATCACGCCGCCGGTGGCGTTAGCCTCGTATGCAGCCGCCGGTATTTCAGGCGGAAATCCCATGTCCACATCTGTGGCGTCATTCCGTATTGGTATTGCCGCTTTTGTAGTGCCATTTATGTTTTTCTACTCCAGCGCCCTGCTCGGTGATGCTGAATGGTTGTTGGTGCTGCGTGCCGGGGCCACAGCGATCGTCGGCGTCTTTTTGCTCGCCGCTGCCGTCCAGGGCTGGTTTATCGGCAGGAATGCAGGCTGGGTTGTGCGGCCTTTGCTGGGCGCCTCGGCACTGACTTTAATTCAAGGTGGTTGGCTGACTGATGTGGTGGGCCTCGGCATCCTTGGGCTGGCTGTTTTACTACAGCTGTGGAGAAAGCCCGCGCAATGATACCCGTTCGTTTGTTTAACTTTCTGGCAGGCGTGGGGTGTCTTGCACTGATCGCTTATGCTTTGGTACTGCAATGGGTAGATGGCCTGGAGCCTTGTCCTTTATGTATTTTTCAGCGCGTGGCGTTTGCCGCGATGGCGCTGTTTTTTTTGCTCGGTGCAATATTGCCCGGCAGATGGGCCGCGCTAGGCATTAGTTTGGCGGCTTTGAGCGGTATCGGGGTGGCGTGGCGCCACTTGTGGTTGCAATCACTACCGCCTGACCAGGTACCCGCCTGCGGGCCGGGTTTGGATTATATGCTGAATACTTTCCCGCTGAGTGAGGTATTTGCCATGGTCCTCTCGGGCTCAGGAGAGTGTGCTGAGGTTGAGCTTGTATTGGGATTAAGCATTCCGATGTGGACGCTCATTGCATTTGTGGCGATAGGTGCTGCCGGTGTTTACATGAATCTCTCCAAGCACGCAGTTGCTGCTCGTTAATGGAGGATCGTGTAGCGCCCGTTGAGCGCCTCCTCGCCAGCGATGGGCCATTGAGCCGCCTGCTTGATCAATTTTCTCCGCGTGTTGAGCAAATTGCCATGGCAAACTCTGTGGCGAGCGCAATCGAGGCGCAGGAGACGCTGGTTGTTGAGGCCGGCACAGGGATCGGCAAAACGCTGGCGTATTTGTTACCGGTGCTGCAATCTGGTCAGCGTGCCCTGATATCAACGGGTACACGAACGCTCCAAGACCAGTTGTTTCAGCGGGATCTGCCACTCGCGATCGCGGCCGTGGGTCAGCCGGTGAAGGCGGCGCTATTAAAGGGCCGTGGTAACTATCTGTGCCATTATCGGCTAGAGCGCACCCTAGAGACTGGGCGTTTTGAGAGCCGCGAAACGGCCGATCTAATGCAACGGCTTCGGCAATGGGCAGGTCGAACAACCCATGGGGATTTAGCGGATTTCCCTGATGAAACAGTGCCTGCACGTTTGCTTGCCACCGTCACATCAACGGCGGATAACTGCCTGAATCAGGATTGCCCGTTTTATAGCGACTGCTTTGTGATGAATGCTCGGCGTGAGGCGCAGGAAGCCGATGTGGTCGTCATCAATCATCATTTGCTCATGGCCGATTGGGCGATTCGTGAGGGTGGCTTTGGTGAGGTGTTGCCAAGCGTGTCCGTGCATGTTCTGGATGAAGCGCATCAGCTGCCAGAGATTGCCGGGCGGTTTTTTGGGATGGTGCTCTCCGGTCGGCAATTATCGGATCTTGCCCGGGATGTGCGCCTGGAGCAGTTGCGGGAAGCCGGAGATGCAGGGCATTTGGCGGACTTGGCAAGTGAGCTTGAGCGCGCCAGCGCTGATCTGCGCCTAGCCCTAGGTGATGGTTGTCGGGATGCGTGGGCACGTCTGCCAAGAGATTCACAAGCCGCTCAAGCCGCCTCTGATCTGCTGGCCGTGTTGTCTGCCTGCGTTGAAGCACTTGCGCCGCAAGCACCTCGGGGGACAGGCCTTGAGTCATGTTACCGGCGCGCGCAGGCGGTTACTGCCGATTTGCAGCGCTTTTTGCTTCATACCCCAGCAGACTTGGACCATGTGCGATGGGTCGAGACCGTGGGTGCCGGCTATCGATTGCGTATGACGCCACTGGATGTGGCAGCGCCCTTTGCCGCGGGCCGCGAGCGTCATCCTGGCGCATGGATACTGACCTCCGCAACGTTATCCGTGCGAGATCAATTCACCCATTTCACGAGTCGCTTAGGGTTGGAGGATGCGCAAACCTGCCGCTTTGACAGTCCCTTCGACTACCCCACGAATGCGTTGTTATACGTGCCTGAGGGGCTACCTTCGCCGACTGAGGTCGGTTTTATTGATGCCTACCTTGATCGTGCACTGGAAGTGCTTGATCTCACGGGCGGGCGCGCATTTATGTTGTTTACCAGTCACCGTGCGCTACAGATGGCGGCGCAGCGGTTACGCGCAGAGCGGGTGGATCGGCTGTTGGTGCAGGGCGATGCCAATCCGCAGCGGCTGCTGGATCAGTTTAGAGAATGGGGCAATGCGGTCTTGTTGGGCACGCAGTCGTTTTGGGAAGGTGTTGATGTGCGCGGCCCGGCACTTTCTTGCGTGATGATCGATCGATTACCTTTCGGTTCGCCGGGAGATCCAGTTTTACAAGCCCGTATTGATTGGTTTCGGGAGCAGGGTCGCAATCCCTTTGCCGACCTTCAGTTGCCTGATGCGGTGATTAGCTTGCGCCAAGGTGTGGGCCGGCTGATTCGCGGTCCGGACGATCGCGGACTGCTGATGGTGGGTGACCATCGACTCATGACTAAAAGTTATGGTCGTGTTTTTCGTGAAAGCCTGCCGCCGGTACCGCTGACGCGGAATCCGGCGGAGGTTGCTGATTTTTTTGGATAATACCGCGGGCGATTTAGTCCTCGATTAGTTCGTAGGCACCGTCACTATCGTGCTTTTCTTGCCCGGTCACTGGCGGATTGAATGCGCAAATTAAACGCATGTCTTCGGTGCCGCCGCGCAAAATATGCCGGTCGTGATTGTCGAGGGCATAAAGAATACCGTCATGAATGGAGTGGACCTTGCCGGTGGCGAGATCTTCGATGCTGCCATTTCCAGCAACACAATAAACCGCTTCGAGGTGATACTTATACCAAAGCGTCATTTCAGCGCCGGCGGGGATGATGGTCTCGTGGAATGAAAAACCCATGCCATCGCTTTTTAGCAGGAGTCGTCGGCTGGTCCAGCCGGGTCCCTCAACCTCTCGCTCCGATCCCATTATGTCTTTGACATCTATAACCTTCATTTTTTTTCCTTTGCGGTTTTATGTTGAACTAAAGGGCCAGCTGATTGAGCGCAGCTGGTCTGAATGGGCCAATGCTGAAGAGCTCTTCAGGCTCATGTGTTGGCTCTGGGAAATCTTCGCTTGCAAACAAAGGCGTCACGCGGCATTCCACATCCAGCTCACGGGCAATGGCCTCAAACAGCCCACGGGAGGCGGCATTATCTGGGCTGATTGTGGTCTCAAGAATACTGGCCCGATCGGCGCCGGGTTGGCGCAAAAAACCGGCAACCAGCTGCTTGCCAAGGCCTTGACCCTGGAAATTTGGATGAATAGCGACTTGCCACAAAAAGATGACCTCAGGATAGCGCGGACGGCGGTAACCGGTGGCAAAACCGACAATCGCGCTGTCTTGTTCGGCAACCACGCAGGTATCCACAAAATCGCGGGCTAATAGAAGGTACAAATAACCTGAGTTTAAATCGAGAGTTCCGGTATCATGCGCCAGCTGCCATAAGGCGCGGCCCTCATCAGGCCGAGGTGCACGCAGCCGGATGCCGGCATCAAGGATATCGTCATTGTTCATAGGCGTCATACACTAGATCATAGCAAACTAGACGAGCTCATCATTACATGCTGCGAACACTTTCCCCGTTTATTGCTTTGTTTGTGTCATTCGGGCTCCTGCTTACCGGTGGGGGGCTGCTGACAACGCTAGTCGGTATTCGGATGTCGGAAGAGGCCTTCCCAATTGAATTAATTGGCGTGGTTGCCGCCTGCTACTCGGTGGGTTTTGTCATTGCCACTCGCGTTTGCGCGGGGATTATCTCTCGTGTGGGCCATATTCGCAGTTTTGCCGCATTTGCTGCCTCAGCGGCCATTAGCACGCTGGCTTATCCACTGCTCATCGAACCTTGGTTATGGGCGCTGATGCGGCTGACTTATGGGTTTAGTTTGGCGGGTTTATATATGGTGGTTGAGAGCTGGCTCAATGACCGCACGCCCAGCGATCGGCGTGGCCAGGTGCTGGGTGTTTACAGCATTGTGGCTTACGTGGGCCTCGGTGGAGGGCAATTTTTGCTTTTGCTCGGCCGCCCCGGTGAGTTTGAGTTGTTTAGCCTGGCGGCGATGCTGATTGCAGCGGCTGTGGTGCCCGTAACGATTACGCGCATTACCTCGCCTGAGCTGCCGCATATTGAACCGATTTCTCTGCGCCGTGTGATGGAAGCCTCCCCGCTAGGGCTGGTGGGATCAGCACTGGCTGGTGTGATTGCCGGTGCGTTTTTAAGTCTAGCGCCAGTGTTTGCGCGGGATTCCGGCTTTACCGATACCGGGATCGCGTTGTTAATGGGCTTAAGTATTTTGGGTGGGTTCATGTTGCAGTGGCCGATTGGTCACTTATCGGATCGGTTTGATCGGCGGTTAGTGATGATGTTTGTCAGTTTCGCCGTTACGGGCTCAAGCTTTGCCATCATTGCAGCCACCGGTAAGAGCGATGTATTGGTCATTGCATTTGCTATTTTATGGGGTGGGCTGGCTTTCACGCTCTATCCGATTGCGGTTTCCTTAGTGAACGACTTTATGGACTCCAGCCAAATGCTGGGCGCAAGTGCGGCGTTGTTGTTGGTGCACGGCGTTGGCATGATTATTGGGCCTTTGCTTTCCACGCAGTTGATGCTCCTGCTCGGCCCGGAGGGATTATTTTGGACCCTGGCGGGCACGGCACTGATATTGGCGCTTTTTTCTTGGTACCGGCGGCAATTTGGACCGCCTATTCCCGTGGGCGAACCAGCTACTTACCGTGTGGTCCCTCGCGAGGGTGTCTATTCCGGTGGCCTGGATCCGCGCTTTGAAGAATTACAGTTAGAATTAGATTTTGAAACTGAGCCGGTAGTGACAGAAGAGCCGGAGGTTGAGCCATGAATCAAAACCCGGTGATTGTCTGCCTTGATGCAAGTACTCCGCAATGCTCTGCAGCGCTGCTTTTTAACGGGCAAATGCTGGCGCGTAAAAGCCAACAGGAGCGAGGGCATTCAGGCCTGTTGCTAAGCTGGATTGAGGAAATGTTAGCCGAAGCGGGGCTTGCGCGCTCTGCGCTCGATGCGATCGCATTCTCCCAAGGGCCGGGGAGTTTTACAGGAGTCCGCATTGCCAGCGGTGTTACCCAAGGCCTAGCTTTTGGGCTCGATCGCCCGACGATTGCGATCTCTAGCCTTCAATTACTCGCAGAGCAAGCAGCGGAGGCAACGCCGCAGGCGGACGGGTTAATCGTGAGCCTACTCGATGCGCGCATGGGCGAGCTTTACGGAGGCGTGTTCGCGCGTAACGGCAACAATCAAGGACAAGGGCACACGCAATTGGTTGGCGGGGAGTGGCTGCGTACACCGGAAAATGTCCCTCTGCCAGATACCTCGTGGCAGGGTGTGGGTGCGGGCTTTTCGGCCTACCCAGCTTTGCAGCCAGTTTCTGCTCCCAACACGGCTGCCCTGTTGGTGGCACTGCCGGATGCACGCTTTGGCCTGGCATTAGCCGCCGCTCGGTACAGAACGGGTCAAATAGAACCGGCGCATGGTGCGCAACCGGTTTATTTGCGCAACGACATTGCAAAAAAGGCCCGGGGGCTTTCCAGCGGCGATGCGACCGCTTAGGCTTAGAGCAATGAACACGAAAGGGATAGTCAGCCGATTTCCTGAAACAGGGCATGATCACGCCAGTTGTGTGGCGGGTGCGTTGAGCCGTGCCAAGCGAATTTGTGCAGAGCGCGGGCGGCGGTGGACGCCGCTGCGCCAGCGTGTGCTTGAACTGGTGTGGAAGAGCCACCAGCCTGTTAAGGCCTACGAATTGCTGGAGCAGCTGCGTGTAGAAGGGCAGGGAAGCGCGGCGCCCCCCACCGTGTATCGCACCTTAGATTTTTTGCTGGCAGAGGGGTTGGTGCATCGGCTCGCTTCACTAAACGCATTTGTTGGCTGTGCAAGCCCGGATCATGATCATACCGGTCAGTTTTTGATTTGCCGTGAGTGCCATGCGGTGGCTGAACTTGACGATGTTGATGTCACGCGGTTGTTGCAAGATCGGGCCAAAGCGCTGGGTTTTGTGCTCACCGATCAAACAATAGAGCTTGAAGGAATTTGTCCGCGCTGTGGTTGATCCTGTAACGAATAATAGCGTTGATCCCGATGAGATGGCCCATTACGAAAAGCTGGCCGCTCTGTGGTGGGATCCCACCGGTCCATTTTGGCCATTGCACGGGCTTAACGCATTTCGCGTGGCGTATTTGCGTGAGCATTTGCTAGAGCACTTTGCGCTGGTTGATGGGCAGCGCCCACTTGAAGGGCTGCGAGTGCTCGATATTGGTTGTGGCGGTGGCATTCTCAGTGAGTCAATGGCTCAACTGGGTGCCCGAGTTTGCGGTATTGATCCGCTACCCCGCAACATCGCGATTGCCCAAGACCACGCACGGGAGTCTGGCCTGGATATTGAGTACCGTTGCGAGACCGTGGAAGCGCATGCGCGCAGCGCAGCGCCGTGGGATGTGGTGCTAAATATGGAAGTCGTTGAGCACGTTGAAGGTGTTGATGCCTTTCTGCGTACCTGTGCCAGTTTGGTTCGCCCGGGTGGTGCGATGTTTGTGGCAACGATTAATCGGACGCCACTGGCAGGGCTCACGGCGATTTTTGCGGCTGAAAGAATTTTGCGCTGGCTACCTGTGGGCACGCACCAATATCGTAAATTACGGCGACCTGAAGAGGTGATTTCGCCCCTTGAAGCGCAGGGGCTGGCTGTGGTGCGCCGCACTGGCGTGGCGGTGAGTCCGCTCACCCGGCGATTTCGTTTTACCCGCAGCCTCGCGGTGAACTATATGCTGATGGCTGTCCGCCCAGCTGCGGTGGAGGAACAGTAAATGCAGCGATGTATTCGCTGGTCAGTTACGACCTTACTCTTGGCATGCGTGTCTGCGGTCTCTGCCCTGGAATGGGAGGGCCCTCGTGTTCAAGGGGGGTTGCTGATTGGGCAGGTTGAGCCGGGCAGTGCCGTGGAGGCAATGGGGGAGTCGATTCCCGTGACTGCAGATGGGCGTTTTTTGTTGGGGCTGGGTCGTGAGGCGCCGGCTGAAATCCAAGTCATTGTGTTTGATCCAGAGGGTCTGTCTGCGCGTTATGACCTGCAGATTGAGCAGCGTGAATATGCTATTCAGCGCATTGACGGCTTACCCGAATCGCAGGTCACCCCTGATGAGCAAACGCTGCAGCGAATTCGTGCAGAGAACGCGCGAGTGGCTGCCGCCCGGGCCGAGCGGATTGATGAGGCGTTCTTTGATACAGGCTGGATATGGCCGGTAACTGGCCCCATCACAGGCGTTTATGGGAGCCAGCGGATACTCAATGGCCAGCCGCGGCAGCCGCATTACGGGGTTGATATTGCAGCACCTACGGGTACACCCGTGCAAGCGCCGGCGGATGGCATCGTGACACTGGTTGAGCCTGACCTTTTCTTCTCCGGTGGGACGTTGATTGTAGATCACGGGCAGGGGCTCTCATCTAGTTTTCTACACCTCTCCTCGATTGAGGTGGAGGCTGGGCAGCGGGTCAGGCGTGGAGATACCATCGCCAAAGTGGGCGCGACAGGGCGAGTGACCGGCGCACATCTGGATTGGCGGATGAATTGGTTTGGTCAGCGTATTGACCCGGCATTGCTACTAAAACCATGAGCGTAACGCACACCAGAATAATTGTGGTTTTGGCGGATCAGCTCGCCAGGCAAAGCCCGCTGCTAGACGATCTCGATTCCGCAACCGATGTGGTTTGGATGGCAGAATCTGCGTTAGAACCTGCACAGGGTCCAACGCATCAGCAGCGCTTGGTTTTGTGTTACAGCGCCATGCGCCATTTTCGTGAGTTTCTGCATCAGCGTGGTGTTAGGGTCCACTACCACGCCCTGGAGCAAACGCCAAAGCCGGATGACGAGCAGCCTTTGGCGCAGCGATTACGCAAAGATCTTGAGGTGCTCAAACCTGGCTCAGTGCTCATGCTAGAAGGCGGCGACTGGCAGATCGAGTCTGAGTTGATAGCGGCGGTGAACGAGTCCGGTATCCCCCTGCAGTGGCGAGAAGATAGCAGTTTTTTATGCTCGAGAAGCGAGTTTGCGCAGTGGGCCAATAGCCGTAAGTCTCTGATGATGGAGTATTTCTATCGCATGATGCGGCAGCGATACCAAATCCTCATAGAAGATAACGCGCCGGTGGGCGGCGTCTGGAATCTCGATCGGGAAAATCGCGAATCGTTTGGACGTGCTGGGCCGGAAGCGCTGCCCAAACCCCCCAGCTTTGCCCCGGATGAGATCACACAAGAGGTGATCGCGCTGGTGGAGCAACGCTTTGCAAACCACCCTGGGCAGGCCGCGGATTTTAATCTGCCGGTGACACCGGAGGCGGCTGAGCAGGCGTTAAACGATTTCATAACGCATCGGCTGCCCGCCTTTGGCACCTGGCAGGATGCGATTTGGGTGGGCGAGCCACTGCTCTATCATTCCCGCTTGTCAACCGCGCTCAATTGGCACTTGCTGGATCCGCGTACCTGCATCGATGCGGCCGTGCAGGCCTGGGAAAAAGGTGAAGCACCGCTGAATGCCGTGGAGGGGTTTGTGCGCCAAATCTTGGGTTGGCGGGAATTTGTGCGGGGGATTTACTGGTTAAAGATGCCGGACTATGCCTCGCTGAATGCGCTTAAGCATACCGCCGAAATGCCATCGCTCTTCTGGGACGGAAAAACCGATATGGCCTGCTTGGCTGACGCCATGCAGTCCGTGCTTAGCCATGGCTATGCGCATCATATTCAGCGATTGATGGTGCTGGGGCTGTTTGCGCAGCTCTATGGGGTCAATCCCCGGTCTTTTCATGATTGGCACATGGCCATGTATTTGGACTCGGCTGATTGGGTGAGTCTGCCGAACACGGTCGGCATGAGCCAGTATGGAGATGGCGGAATTGTTGGTAGTAAGCCCTACTGCGCGAGTGGGGCATACATCAAACGCATGAGCAATGCCTGCGGGCAATGCGCCTATCAACCGCAGAAAGCCGTTGGTGAGAAGGCCTGCCCGTTTACCACGCTGTACTGGGATTTTCTGGATCGGCATGAGTCACGCCTTCAGGGTAATCGCCGGATGCAGTTTCAGTTGTCTAATTTAAGGCGCAAGAGCGAAGCTGATCGAAGTGCCATTCGCAAGGCAGCCGCGCAGCTGCGCGAAACATTGGGGAGCGGCTAGAGCGGATGGCAATGGCACGGTGGCGAGCAAAGGCAGGAGAGTGGATCGAAAGCCCCGGCCCAAGAAATTTTATTGTCGGGCTGATCGTTTTTAACGCGATTCTGCTGGGGCTGGCGACCTCGCACTGGGTAATGACGCGCTTTGGTACCGCCTTATTGGGTTTAGAGGTGGTGATAATCGCCTTTTTTACGCTTGAGATTCTCATCAAGCTTTTCGCCTGGGGGCCGCGTTTTTTTAAAAGCGGCTGGAATTGGTTTGATTTTTTGATTGTGGCGATCTCGTTGGTGCCGGCAACCGGTCCGTTCACGATTCTGCGTGCATTGCGGATTTTGCGTGTTTTACGACTGCTCTCCACAGTGCGCCGATTAAGATTGCTGATTGACGCGCTGATTAGTGCTATTCCGAGCATTGGCTGGATTGTCTTTCTGCTCGGCATGGTCTTTTACATTTACGGGGTCATGGGTACGGAGCTCTTTGGAGAGCGCTTCCCTGACTGGTTTGGCACGCTGGGTGCTGCAATGTTTACTTTATTCCAAATCATGACCCTTGAAAGCTGGTCAATGGGTATTGCCCGACCGGTGATGGAGACCTACAGCTTTGCTTGGCTTTATTTTGTGTCCTTTATTCTGGTGACGGCATTTACCATTTTGAACCTTTTTATCGGCCTTATTGTCAATACGATGCAAGCAGCGCATTGGGAAGAAGAAGACCAGCGGCGCGCGGCTATGGAAGCAACTGCTCATCAGGAGCGAGAAGAAATTCTCACCTTAGCTCGGCGTGCTGACGCGCGCTTGACCGCGCTTGAAGAGGCGGTATTAAAGCGCCCAGAGCACAAGTCCTAAGCGCGCAGTGATCATTTTAAATCGAATGTGGCTTTGTTATACTGCACCGCAACAGACAGTTTTACATCTCTCCTCCTCTTGGCCGGCAGCATTGCCGGCTTTTTTTTGTCTAATCGATTGAGATCACACGATCATCGGTCACAATAAAACGCTGGCGCCCTGGAGTAGGTGTTAAATCCATCCCACCAGTAAATTCACCAAAAGCCGGCAAAACGAGCCCATTAGTGGGCTCGCGGGAGTAAATCGGTAAACGCAACGCATCGCCTGCGGCGCGCAATCGCGCCATTGGGTGCCAGTGCCCACCCAGCCAAGGTGCATGGAGTGCGTCGGCAGGGGGGTCGTGGCAAAGAATCAACCCGGCTTCTTCGCTCTGCGGCGCACGCCAGTCCAGCACTTCGCCCAGCAGGTCTCGGTGGCGGTCGTGGTTGCCAATAATCGCTTCAATAATTAACTGGGCATGGGTCTGCCGCCATGCCGTAAGCCATTCAATCAGCCCGGCGTGCCGACGCAGGCTGCCGTGAATGACATCACCCAAGAGCAAGAGCCGTTTTGGGTTAAACATTTCAATCAGGTGATCGAGACGCTGCAGCGTCAGCGCATCCGGCCCTTCCGGTACAGGGATGCCGGCATGGCGTAGAATTGCGGTTTTGCCGAAATGTAAGTCAGCCAGAATAAGCGTTTGCTGCGATGGCCACCACACCGCGCGTTGTGGCAGTAGTGTTAGCTCCTGATGACCTAATCGTAGGATTTGCTCGCTCATGCAGCACCGGCGGCTTTCTCAAGCCGGGCAACCATCGCAGCCACACGGTCTGACCAGCGCTCAGTGCTTAGGCGATTGCGCTGTCGCTCGGCCCAGAGTGGGAATGCAAACGGGCTCAATCGGGTGGGTGATTGAATCATAATTCTTGCGCTCATAAGCGGCTCCAGGGCCTGCTTGATGCGGGAGACCTCCAAGGTGCTCTCGAGGACTTCCCGAGTGGCCTGCTCCAACAAGCGGTTTTCCGGGTCATAACGCTTCAGGGTGTCAAACATCAAGCCGCTGGAGGCTTGCAGTTGGCGCGCTGTTTTGCCTCTGCCGGGATAACCTTGAAAGATGAGTCCGGCCACCCGGGCAATGTCTCGGAATTGCCGTCTGACCAGCTCTCCGGCATTGAGGCTGGCGAGCAAATCATCCGCCAGATTGGCAGGGCTGAGCAATGTTCGAAGGCGGTCTTCCTCCAGCTCGGGGAGCGAGCGGCTTAAGATCTCAATTCCGTAATCATTGACCGCCAGGCTAAAAGTCCCCGCGTCGGCTTGACCGAGTCGCCAAGCCAGCAGTGAGGCAATGCCTTCGTGGGCAAGCCGACCGGCAAAAGGAAAGAGAAAAAGATGCTGGCCCTCGCGCGAGTCTGTGCGCTCCACCAGTAAGCAACCGGGCTGTGGAAGCGCCGACCAATTGGCCTGTAACTCAAGCAGTGGTTGAATGGCGTTTATCTCAGGTTCACGACAACGCCCCGTCTGATATTCGGCAAGCAGCTCGAGCATTTCATCGGCAAGCGCAGTCGACAGGGGTAGCCGCCCTCCCTGCCAGTGCGGAACCGCCTGACGTGCGGCACGGCTGCGTTTGACCGTTGCAACGAGATCACGCACACGAACGAGTTCTAAGGATAAACCGGCAAATAAGAATCGATCGCCGGGGCGGAGCCGGGCAATAAAGCGCTCCTCCACGGTGCCAATATGGCCACCACTTTGGTATTTCACCGCGATAGCCGCATCGCTTGTAATGGTGCCGATGCTCATTCGATGCCGATTCGCTAAGGCGCGCGTGGCGATGTGATAGCGCCCATCAATACCTTTTACAACGCGCTGAAAATCAGGGTAGGCGCTTAAGACGGCCCCGCCATTCGTAATAAAATCCAACGTCCATTGCCAAGCCTGTGGATCAAGATCAGCAAAGGCATGAGTCGTGCGTACCTCATCAAAGGTCGCTTCAGCGTCAAACCCATCGCCACTGGCTAGGCTCACCAGGTGCTGCGCGAGCACATCGAGGCAATTGCGCAGGGGTAGACGGGCCTCGATTCGCCCCGCCTCCCAAGCGCGCCGTGCCGCTGCGATCTCGAGTAACTCCAAGGCGTGGGTCGGTACACAAAAAATTTCACTCTGACCATCAGGCTGGTGGCCGCAGCGTCCAGCCCGTTGAGCGAGCCGTGCAATTCCCTTTGGGCTGCCTATTTGAATGACTCGGTCAACCGGAGAAAAATCAACGCCTAAATCAAGGCTAGATGTGGCAACAACGCAACGAAAATCACCACTGCTTAAGCCTTGCTCAATTCGCTCACGCAGCCCTCGGTCAATCGAGCCATGATGCAGACCCAGCGTTTCCAGCCAATCCATTCGAGCTTTGAGAATCGACTCAAACCAGATCTCTGCTTGTGCGCGAGTATTTGTAAACAACAGGCTGCTGTTGGCATTTTCCAAATAAGCCAATACGGATCCGAGCAGATGCGTGCCCAAGTGCCCAGCCCACGGAAAGCGCGTATCCGTCTGCGGTAAGGCTGCGGTGATTTTGAGTGCCTTGCGTGTGGGGCCGGTGATGAGTTGCCCGGGCTGATCTTGGTGACCCAGCAAACTATCACGGGCTTGCTCAAGGTTGCCCAGCGTTGCGGATAAGCCCCAAACCTTCAGCCCAGGGGCCAGTTGGCGTAGGCGGGCTAAACAAAGCTCAAGCTGCACACCGCGTTTGCTACCCAATAGCTCGTGCCATTCATCGACGATAACGCCGTCAACCTGGCCAAAGCGTTTTTCAGCATGGCGATAAGACAATAAAAGCGAAAGACTCTCAGGCGTGGTAACCAATGCCTCGGGCGGATGCGTGCGTTGTTTATTCCGAACACTCGCGGCGGTATCGCCGGTGCGTTTTTCAATGCGCCAGTTGATGCCGACGCCACGTGCGGCCACGGTCAGTGCAGAGACGGTATCATTCGCCAGCGCGCGCAAGGGGGTTATCCACAGCACACGCAGCCCGCTGCCGGGGGTGATCAGCCCAGAAAGCAAAGGCCCACCCCAGGCAGCCAGTGATTTGCCAGAGCCGGTTGCGGAATGGATTAATCCACTCTCGCCATTCAAATAAGCCTGCCAGGCTTTAATCTGAAACTCTGCAGGTTCCCAGCCCTGCTTGGCAAACCAAGTTTCAAGGGGATTTGAAGGCTGCCTCGGGTTAGCCATTGAGCAGTGCTCTGGCCTGGGTGAGAGTGTCAGCATCTTTTATGGAGATATCTTCGCGCCAGCGCAGAATGCGCGGAAAGCGCAGGGCCAGCCCTGATTTATGTCGATTAGATGGGGCGATACCCTCAAAGGCAAGCTCAAAAACTTGACTCGGTTCTACAGCCCGCACTGGGCCGTAGCGCTGCACCGTATTGGCTCTAATCCACCGATCGAGGCGGCGAATTTCTGGGTCAGTGAGCCCGGAGTAGGCCTTGGCGATGGGTACCCATTGATCACCATCAGGCACAGCAAAGCTATAATCCGTATAGAGATTTGCCCGCCGGCCACGACCTGGAGCGGCATAAACCAGTACGGCGTCAATCGTGAGGGGCTCGACTTTCCATTTCCACCACGGGCCGCGCGGTCGGCCGGTGCCATAGGTGCTATCAAGGCGCTTGAGCATTAGCCCCTCAACGCCATGTTCACGCGATTCAGCGCGTAATTGATGTAATGCCTCCCAGCTCTGGGCTGGAGCAAGCGGTGATAGTTTTAACGGCGATTGGCATTGCTGAAGCAGTGTTTCCAGTTGCGCGCGTCGTTCACGCAGCGGCAGGCCTCGGAGGTCTTTACCATCAAGCTCAAGCAGGTCGTAAATTAAAAAGCGCACGGGCACCTCGGCCCGCAGCTGGGCGCTGACTTGCTTTCGGCCCAGACGACGCTGCAGGGCGGCAAATGGCAAGACGTGTTCATCCCAGGCAAGGATTTCGCCATCCACAACAGTGCCTGCGGGTAGTTGCTCGGCGGC
>LKMJ01002787.1_pt1 | contig 16188 bp, 20 predicted proteins | sample 643391 | NCBI WGS metagenome assembly LKMJ01 (sample SAMN04112250, study PRJNA286221) | soda lake metagenome | biome: soda lake; feature: Kulunda Steppe; material: water; isolation source: sample PL-Br10 brine of Picturesque Lake | place: Russia: Kulunda steppe | collected 2010-07
CCCCCCCTTGTTCCCCTTGTTTAGCTTGCACCTGGGAGCTGCAAGCATTTCACCCATCTTTCCCCTCAGCTGCTCAAGCGCTGCCATCTGCTTGTGCACCGGCCCTTGATGTTGCACTTGCTCATTTTGTCCATCGTACATGTCCTGCACCTTGCTGCGCATCTCCTCCATGCCAGTGCAACACAGTGCAAACTGCATGCAGGCCCAGGGGCTGCTCTTGCACCATATGGGATGTGCACACCCGCCATCCCTCGTCACGCATGCCCCCCAACCTCACCTGCTGTGATGCCATAGGCGCCCTGGTACCCAGGGTCAAACTTCTTGTCGTAGTTGACCAGCTTGCGCGCGTGGCCTGTCGCATCGAGAACCATTGTGCCCTGGATGGTGCGGCCGTCTGTGAGGGACACTGTGGAGGCGCCGCCCCCGTGGCTCACGCCAGACACTTTGCTCGTGAGGAAGGTGACGCCTGCAGGGGGCACGCACAGGTGTGGCGAGGCCGGGTTGCAGCGGGCGCACGCGTGCACGCGTGGCAGCAGCTCAGGGCTGCGCCCCCTTGGCATGCTACCGCTCTGGACAGCCCAACATGCACACTCCCCTGGCAGTCACTGCAGCACTGCTGGCCCCTGGGCAGAGGCCAGCGCTTTCCTGGCGCGCTGTGTTGAGCCCCAAACCCTCCAGTGCATGCAAGGCCCCTCCCCTGGCGCCAGGCCAGCGCACGCTTTGCGAGGCTCAGAGTGTTGCATGTACGCGCCGAACCGTGCACCTGCATTTGGAGCTGGAATCAACCTGGCTTGGTGCAGGCACGAAGCAGCAAGTCAGCCTCGCACTCACCATTTGAAACGCACTTTTGCAGCAGCAGCTTTTTGAGCATGGGCCGGTCCATGCGCCCATAGGGACGCTTAAGAAACCTGCAATCAGATTTTCCCGAGTGTGAAACAACATTACTGAGTTAGAGCTGTATGAGGCTTCAGTGCGAATGCAGAGTAAGTGCAGAGTAAGACCAATAGTCAACAATGCTCATTAATCAGCAAGCTGCGCTCGTTTGCCGCTCAAAGTTCATGCTTATTTTGTTTCAAGGTGGCAACAATACTTCGTCCGCAGCTAGAAATATGGAACCCTCACATGAACATCCATTTATAGCATGGGCTTATTTGAAATTGTACTGGAACCTACTCCAAGAATCTGTGCAAGAGGAACCAAGCCATGGCATGATGGCGAGAGCGCGCGATGCACGTGCATCACGTTTGCTGCTACTCACTTCTCCCCACTCTTGTCGTTGTCCAGCCACACCTTGGCTTGGGGCCACACTACCTCCAGGCATTGATCCAAGCCCATAGCTTGCATCTCATCCACCCAGACTCCGTAGTTTGGAATCATGGGCGCATAGGGATCGGTGTCTATGACACAGACAGAGAATCCGCCTGCCGCCACCCGTTCGGCCACTGCCAGACCTGATGGCCCAGAGCCAACCACAAGGAGGTCAGCCATGGGCTGTGCCTGCAGATCATGGTAATGCACTTGCACATCCTCCTTTGTTGGCCAGGTGCTGGGCTCCTGCAGAGCAAGACAGGCAAGGGGTTGGCAGGACAAAGAAAGGAACTCGTGCAAAACTTTTACACTGCTCTGCTTATGTTAGCGGCGCACTGACAGGGTGGATGGCATGCGCTTGCCCCCTGGTGCACACGCACGGTTACTCGCGCTTGCCACCACACACCCGATAGTAATACTCTACAGGCCCAGTCAAAGTTGGAGTTGGAGGGCCAAAGTAAGGGGTCTCAGGCTGCTGCTGCAGCAAAGCCTGGGTCCTGTGTCTCCCGCTCCTTTTCTTGTGGCGTATTAGTGCGTAGGTCGGCGTTACCCCCCCTTGCTGCCTCCTTCCCACTTCCAGCTGCGGATGATGCTGTCTCATGTCAAAAAAGGCAGTGCATCGCGAGCTACAGCTCAAATTTCCCTGTGACCCTTGATGGAACGTAGTGGTGCGGCGTCCACCACCACCAGCACTAGTAAACGATTGTTGCAATTTAGACTGCATTGCAACATTTAAATACTACCTGCGTGTTTGGTTCATGCTTGTGTTGTGTAACGAAAATTAGGGGTATGAATATATATAATAGTATTATGAATTAATTAAGTACCGTAAACGAAAGGTCAATCTCTTACAGCAGCTGCTCCAAGACTGTTCCATGCCCAAGTTGTCTTTCTATTTGAGCAGCACCCCTTCTGTGCTCTCTAATGCGAGAGGTGTTGAAGATGAGGAAGCACACTTGAACCAAAAACGGGAGTGGCAGCAGCAGCAGCTGCGGAGCTCTGCCCACTCCGAGGCTGCACAGAGCAGTTCTATCGCCAAAATTGCTCAGCTCCACCAGCGAAGGTTTAAGAACCAAGCCCCAGAATAAGGTTTACAATTGTTAGTTTGGCAGTTGTACAGACAAGTGATTGCCCGCTGCAGGCTGAGAGAGCATGGTCCCAGGCTCTTCCGGCAAGCGGACGGCTCTTTGGCTCCATTCAGACCTTCACCCGACCCTTATACTGTGGTAAGGATGCTAAATTCTGGTCAAGGTCTTGTGTATGTCTCTATGCTCCCAGATCATGGGCTGATCTGCATCAGCTCACCAGATCGTGTTTGGTCCATCCAAAGGTTTACAATCACGTCTCATGTTTGATTTGTGTAAGCAGGCAAGTCGGAAGAAATGGCGCATCCTGGCCGATCACTGCTGCAAGACGGGCGGAGATGCTGAGGTTGATCGAACAGGTTGGAGCATTTTTGACTTCAATGCTGGTCCCCTAGACAAACATTTCCAAGTTAAGCTAAGTGCTCTATCGAAATATGCCATCGCATAAATTGGTCAGCAAGACAAACCTTTAATATGTATTTGAAATTGGGGATGTTCTACATCATATGCAAGCAACCCCCAGCCATCAGCGATCGGAACAGGGCACCTCGAATTGGTATACCCGCTCAGGTTTTCTGATCGCAAGTTTGGAGGATGGCATGCAATCAAGGGTAATGCAAGGGCAAATAATACATTGAGAGCAAGGTGTTGCAAGGAAACAGGTGCCAGCAATATTGAGCTGTAGGTGGGCACTCACAGCCTGAACTTGTGTGTGTGTGTGTGTGTGTGTGTGTGTGAGAGAGAGAGAGAGAGAGGAGAGATCAAGATTCAATGATCCAAGTTTTTTCAAATGAAGCACATGAGCTGAGTAAAAATAGGCAATACATTTGGCATCAGACATCCTCAGTCATCATCCATGCTGGTGAAGTTGGCTGACATGCGCCATATGAGGGACCTGTAATTGCAAGATTGCCTTTCTCCCCTTAATATGCGCCAGCAGGCAAACCATCAGGAATGAAGCTTTATTATTCCCCCATGCGTCTCTTATGAGTTTTGTATAAAGGGTGAAACGAAAATTGTCCAAATGACTTACAATCCCCTGGGATGTCACTGACAGACAAGCTATCTACCAGACATGACTAGGCAAGCATCCTTTCTGTTTGATCCTCCTAAGAGGTAAGGGTAGATTGAACAATTTAGCCTTGATTTTAGATAGACATTGCCAGGGTGAGCTTGCTGCAAATAAGACAGCTTCCTGACATAACCATAAAACATTGTGTGACAACTGCACTGATTTTTCTATCTTGGCACAATTTTGCATTATTTGAATGGGACAAGCCTAGTGGCGTCCCTAACTAATCATTTCATTCGCCTATGTGCGATACACTCAAATCAATGTATACATAAAACAAGTCTCCAAGCCACTGTGGATTCCATGAACACGCACGTGCTTTATAATTCTCACATGCATCCACCTGCTTTTTGTCTCAATGCAGGTCAATCCGCTAGGTACAACATTGGCATTGATTACTGTCAGCATATGAGTGCACTTGCTGCTGCAGGTGAGTCTTCAACGTTATTAAACCCTTGCGAACTTTTATGTTTGTACCCTGACCCACCTTACAACCATAAAGCGTAAACCTGTGCAAATCAGGGAAGTAGCAGGTATTGATGAAGAATGAAGTCCATCTTTTCTTGCCAAACGTTTCATCTACTTGTTTTGCAAGTGAATATTTACGAGAGTTTGTAAAGTGTCAAAAGAATATTATTCATCTTTCACAGGTCGGCCTTTCAACAAGTCCACCTTACTATACTTCCGACTTATGTGTCAAACAAGAAATTAAATATCTTCAAGAGCAAAGAAAGATGAGAAAATACTTAGCCAGCAGGGATAAACCTGCTGGCATGTGCTTAAGGAGAAGTGCGTCCTTGGGCAAGCACCAGGCTCCACCCTATCATGAAATTTTTATTTAAGTTGCCTTATGGAGGTTTAGGGGATTGCACGAGCACATCCCGCTCTTCCCATGTTTGCTTAATTAGTTTTATGGCTGTAGATACTTCCTGGTAGCGATGATTATGATGGCATACTGAATTGTGTCAGTGAGATTGTGTATCAATCTCTGGATAATAGTGTGATCGAGGCCTAGTCTACTAACATTCGCTTCAGTATGACTTTTCAATGGTAGTGACAACTCCCAGAAGGAAGTGTGAAGGTCGGATGTTGGAGCCCTGAGCTTCCAGCATTTGTTTGAATGAGGATGATGCTCAGATGCTTTATATAGCTGTGGCCCTGGATGGGTTCCGCCATGACACTTAATTTGTATAAGGTGCACCCTCCGGAGAGAGAGAGCATGGAAACTGACCTTGCTGTGTCTAACTGTTCTCAGACCTCAAAATTGTTTGGATGCTCAGAGGTGCCAAGTGGCTATATGTTGAGCCCACTGGCTCAGCTTGACAAGCTGAAGTGTAGGCTCTGAGGCTCCACTTGCAGATGCAGCTGTCTTCCATAATTCACCTTACGTCCCTGGACTATGTGCGCCTTGTGCTTGGGATTCCTGAAGCTGACTTCCAAGAAAATCCTTTTTTGCATTTGGATTTATGGTCTTTCTTAGTCTTATTCCATGTTTTAATGGACGCAGACATGAGCCCGGAATTTGATGGGTCTGGGTAAGTGCCATGTTGTCACGTGCCATGCCTTTATGCACCCTTTTTGCACAGAATGTACATCTTACTGCATGTCACTGGAGTCTATGCCACAGAGCTTGGAGCAGCTGTTCTCTTATGCTCACAGGGCATGGTATGGATATGTGGAGGGAAACGAGGATGGGCTGCAGGATGCTGCGCATCCATTCCGCAGTTCACATCCTTGGGCTTCATTTGCAGCACAAGGTAAACTCGTCTACGCATAGCTAGTAACATCAGGAGTTTTGAGCGGTAAAGCTCATCCCGATAAAGATAAGAATTGAAGATGCAAGATTAATGAAAAACTGTCTGGCTTACCAGACAAACAGGAATACACACAGCCCTACACAGCTGCTTGACCTTACAGTGTTTGAGATGACTTCACACTTCCATCAATAGCAGATAAGTAGTTCATACCCTCAAGCCTATGCATCCTGCTATATCCTGCCTGCAGTGTTTACCAAGGCCCCCTTCCAATGGTACAATGAAGTCTAGGCCCACCTTTTCATATGATCAATCGAATCCAGTACATCATAAGCTAGAGAGAGCACCTTGAAAGGGGTTGTGCTGAAGGAGGGAGAGGCAGGGGGTGTAAGGACATTACTTCTGAGAATGTCATCCGTTTTCATACTTGAACATCTTTGCAACAAACATCAGAGATGCTGGGCCATGCCCTAACATATACCAGTCAACTAGCCTAACCTCCGCTCAATGGTGGAATGATGGCCACTTCATCTCCCTGCTTTAAGGGCACATTGTCCTTCAGCTGCACGTACTCCTGATTGACCGCCAACACACATGTCTGCAGCAAAGATGCCAGGCCTGGGTGCCGATGCACCAGCTCCTGCACAAGCTTCTCGCTGTTTGCTGAGGCCTGCTGCAAGGCCAGCACCTCCTCTGGTACCCCAGCCACCTCACGAGCCTTGGCAAAGAAGAGGACCTTAATATCAGGCATGTTGCCACTGCGCATTGAAAGTGGTGGTAGAAATGTTTGGCACAATTTTATGGTAGGCGCGCACAGCGAGAACAGGTCAGGTGAAGGTTACATAGCTTGTCCTGCTGAATTGAGGCATTATCACTGGTGCCTGTAGGCCTGCAACAGCTAGAATGCAGGTAGAAGAGCTTGGGGACTGAGCAACCACAGAGGAAAACAAGCTTCTAAGCACTGTGTGCATGTGTGAGTTTGCGTGCGTGCGTGCGTGCGTGCGTGCGTGCGTGCGTGCGTGCGTGCGTGCGTGCGTGCGTGTGTGTGTGTGTGTGTGCGTGCGTGTGTTTGTGTGCGCATGTGTGCGTGTGTGTGTTTGTGTGTGCATTTGTGCGTCTGTACACATGAGTGACTTAAAAGGCTGGAAAGTGATGGCAGGAGAAATGTTGCGGCTTACCTGCAGATGAAGCAAGTTTATCTACCAGTGCGTGATCGCATAATTGATGATAAATAATTTAAAGGATCTTATCTCCTTATGTTTCAACGATCTTCTGAAGTTCAACGTATCGTCGGTGTTTCAAAGGCAACAAACTAATCTTTGTCTAATTTGCACACGATGCGCTTGGAGCTTGAAACTTTCTGCGTTCTCAACAGGTGAGCTGACAAGATGGCGCCACCGATTTTCTTGCAATCAACCATACCCTCCGTGCTAGGTACCCCCCTAAACCGGCTGCTGTCTTCTCAAGTCCTCTGGCTGTTTTAGGGATGGCAACTAGACCCTCTCCTCATGTAATTGGCGTATGTGCAGCAAACTCTTGCTTGGAGGAGATGCTGTTCACACATCATCACCAGCAGTCTCCAGCTGGCTTTTCTCCTAAGGAGCAGGGCTAGGCAGCTTGCTGATGGACCAGGGCCAATCAGAACCTGAAAGAATGTGTTAAAATCAGTTCCATCATGAAAAGCATGGCTGAAATGATGTTGTCACGCTTTTTCCGCGTCGTCTGGCCCTTTTTTTACCCTTGTAATGCGAATGATGTTCTCTCCTCCGCTTTTCCCTCTTTTTTCCGTAATGCAAATGGTCTAGGAAATCTTTTTCGTTATTTCCCTCCCTTTTTGAAATTTTTCACCCTCAGGTAATGCGAATTTGCCCCAAATTCAGAGAATGTGTTCAGGTGCTTTTAAGGGTTTAGAGTTTATAAGAAAAAGCCATCAGTTAAAAAAGAGCGACTGCAAGGCCGCATATGGAAAAATTTGAAAACACTGCACCCTACAATAAAATCTCACATGCAAAAAGGCGCATCACTGTGTCACACATTTCAGCAAACATTTTCAAGCATCTGTGATGACTAATCTACTGATTGAATCTGTGAGGAGAACCATAAAAAATGGATGAACCCCATAAAGAAAGGATGAACAAAAAAAACACTGTTCAGGTGCTTTCCGCTTACAGTAAGGTAGTTATTTTGGTGTGTGAGAGCCTTGCTTGCTGTGGCTTAACTGTTGTACTAAATTTGGAGGCATAAAACAACCTTTCCTAAGGAATCCAAGCTGATAGATAGCCTTGGCTATTGTTATTCCTGAGGCAGCTTTTAAGTCCTGCCAATGTCCACCCATTCAGATGGCTGCTGAACTACCCCAAATACCAAGATTGTTTAAGACAAAATTGAATGACCCAGCTCTGACAAAATGCCCTAAGCCTATCTGTACAGCTCCTAGCCACACAACACTTATGAACAAAATTCTTAGACTGAGGGTTCCAGACTAGCCAATTTTGGGCCTACACTGACGGTAGTTTCCCAACTTGTGAAAGTCAACAATGTGTTGGAGCAGGAGTCTTTTAAAATTCACGCAAAAATAGCCGCTTGTGTTGACCCTGGTGGAGTTGGGAGCAACACCATTAACAAAGCAGGATTGACAGGCATGGCTTCTGCACTTAGGGCAAAGTGTACTCACATAGCCACAGACAGTGCTTCTTCCCTACCCCAGGTCAGGAAATAACTCTTGTTTCTGATTATACAGGATTCGTGTGTAATCAGAAACAAGAGCTTTTCCTGTGACAGAAAGCACACACATGTAAAACTTCTGGAACAAATGTCTCTCATCGCCCTCACCTGGAGATAATTCCTTCTCCCATATGTACTGGCTCGTAGGAGAGAGAGATGAGTACTCACCCCATCAATAGAGCCAGCTTTGTTCTGCTACAGAATATTAAGGACAAAGTAATAGCTCACATTAGCAAATATCACAGACATGGAAATGCAGCCGCTAATACTGACTCAAATATCTACAATTGTTGGACAAATTTGCTTGGCAATAGCCAACCTTCCAACTAGCAACTCTTTTTAGAACAAAACAAAAATAACTGTACCACAAAGGAGGAATGCCATACAATTCAAAACAAGTTCTATGTGCACTTAGAAACCGACCCATCTTCATGGGAGAGCCACTAATATATTGTGCCTGCTGCATCATCAGCCAGTTAGCCAGATCCATATGCTTTCTGGCTGTCAGAATGCTTTGATCCCAAATACAGCGACTCAAAGACATGATATTCCTTCCGGGCTCATAATCAACTCCTTGAGCAAAGGTGAATTTGGAGGGAAAATCGTATTCACAGGCTGGTATTGGTAGTGAAGCCTGGATAGCTCAACGACTTGTTTGAGAGTCTGTTTTTTGCTGTCACGTCTAGCCCACAGGACTTTACCCCAAAGGCTTTTACCAAGGAATTCAACAAGTGGACTTCGATCTTGGATTTATCTGAAAAGCAAAATGGCCTTCAATGTAACATTCAGGCTTTACACCCTGTGCGCTGGGATGCCACAGTGTGCACCTTGTTTATGTCAAATTTTGTGACGGCACACTACCAGAGCAGCAACTGGCAAGAGCAACCAAACAGCAAAGTAAATTAATGCGCATACCTGCACAGCAATGCCATACTGAGCTACCCCTTGGTAAGCTTGGCCAGGACAAATGGAATGTCAGAAACCTCACTTTCTCATTAAAGGTGACCTTTTCCTGGGTGCTTGTCACATTGAATTCAATACGTTGAATTTCGTTGAATACATTGATACAGCAAAACTGCAATTCATGAGCATGTATCTTGAAGGCTGTCTTATGGGCTTTCTGTGTATCGAGGCTCTTTCAGGTGATTCAAAGTGTGTGAGGTAAAAACAGAGCCTCCCACATCAAGAAGAATGGTGTGAAGGATAACTTTCTTGGTCTCCAAGCGCTTACAAAGAACCAAGAGGCGTCTAAAAAACATTTCCGTGTATCTTCACAGTACTCAACCTCATGTTGATATTGAGCTCGTGGACTCTGCGTACATCTCTGCTGGATAGTCTTGGGTGTGACACCTGGCAGAGTAAGGGGTGGAAGCAAGCAGGTTTGGGTTGTTGATCAGCCTTTCCCAATTCAATGCCACTTCTTCAAGCACATCTTCTGCAATATTTGTGCAGGCTCTTGAGTGTTTCCCAAACTGGGTATCCAGCCCATTTGATAAGGTAGCGTTTTGTATCAGCATGGCACTTGGCAGGGCAAGGCTTGTGACCTATGATTGATTCTACAGAGAAGTAGGCTTGAGCATTTTCAACATGTATTGGTTTGGTGGAATTCATCTGAAAAAGTTTAGCAGGCTGATGTGAAATACATGATGAAATTTCATTGTGGCAGGACAAATAACTTCAAGAACTTTGAGGGGTCCAGCATATTTGGGGTGCAGCTTGAGGGTCGCGCTCTCAGTGAGGTGAGGGTTCAGACACTTGGTAGAGAGAGGTCAGACACTTGGTAGAGAGAAGAAACTCATCTCCCACTGAGAAATAAGCATCATGGCGGTGCTGATTTGCATATTTTTGTTGCCTCTACTGAGCTCTGTGCAAAGCATCTTTGGTGCAAGCCAAATTGTCACTGAATCTCCCTACAAAGTCATTTGCAGCTGGGTTGTTATCCTTTTCAGATGGATTGCTATTTCCCATCAAGAAGGACAGTGGTGTGTGCAGGCGGCGACCGTGATTTAAACAAAAAGGCGTGAAGCCAGTGCTTGCTTGCACAATGTTATAATATGTAAGTTCTGCAATAATCAAGTATTCATCCCAGTCGTTTTGAAGTGGAGAGACATATGCACAAAGCACGTCCTCAATTGTGTGATTGGCCCATTCACTTTGGCCATCTGTCTGAGGATGATGTGCATTTGACAATTTGACAGGTTGGTTCTCAGTCTGAGATTCAATGGTTTCCAGATATAGGAAATGAATCTTGGGTCTATGTCTGAAACAAGTGCTTCGGGCAGGCCGAAATGCCAGAAATTTTCTTTGTCAGCATAGCCTTTGGCATCAATGCTGGACGTTGCGGGCACAAAGATAGCTGTTTTGCTTAATCTATCAACAAAGGAGACAAAAGCGTTATTGCCTCTAGGTAGGTGTAAACCCTTGATAAGGTCATGGAAGACTTCCTCCCAATGTGAGTAGCAGATGAAAACGTGTGTGGCCAATAGTACTGCCGGTGGAGCAGCTCATAGACCTTAGGTTTGCATAGCTGACTACCTATGGGTTATCATGAGCTTCTCTTAAGAGCTGCTCACGAGCACTCCCTTTGGGTACATACAAGCGGGGCGGCTCATCAGGGTATGGTGTATACCAGACTAGTCCGTCTTTTTCAGTGAAGTCAGGCAGCTCTTTTTTGAGCTGATAGGATCAAAGCCATGTATTCTAAATCATGCTCTGCCTCACATTTAATTAGGGACTCAAAGCGTGAATCACCTGTGGGTTTAGACACACCAAGGCGTTTGGGACAGGTTGAAGGTATACTAAGAACACATGTTACTGTGATCTTGTTTGTGACGTCCTCTAAAATTTATGCACAACTGATTTCTATCTACTCAGGATTCTGATCTGGAAATGATGAGCAGGGCGGCAGCTAAGCGCATCCGCTGCCACATCATGTTTACCAAGGTGAATAGAAGTTGAAAATGTACTCAGACAATTTTTGTACCCAACGCGCTTGGCGGGGTGTCAAAGAGGGCTGCTTGAAGAGTTTTGTGACAACTTCATTGTCTGTGTACAGATCAAAGCGGCGTCCTGAGAGGTAGTGCCTCCATTCAATGAGGGCAGTACGGACAGCCAGCATTTCTCTTTCTTGTGCCGGAAGGAGGACTTCAGTGAGTTGCAGCTTAAGGCTGGAGTAGGCAATAACTTTTATCTTACCTGGGACGCGTTGTTAAAGTACAGCACTGGTAGCCACTTCAAGTGGCTCTCAAGTTGAGAGGCATCAGTTTCCATAACAAATCTTGCAGTAGGATGATGTGCATGCACAAAGTGCGGGCGCTCAGACGTTTTCCGCTTATTGGTCTGGAAACCTTCCTTCTGAGGTTGTTCTCAAGTCCAATTTGTCTTCTCAGCTGCCAGTGCATTGAGGGGTGCAGCAAGTTTAGCAATGTGGTCCACGACCAGGCGGCTAAACTTAGCTAGGGCTAGAAAGCCTTCAAGTTGTGTTTTACACTGAGCTGGGGTGCCTGCTGGTTCCGGCCACTCTAGGATGGCCTTGAGCTTGTCAGGATCTATTGTGGTACCCTTGTCAGAGATGACATGGCCCAAGAATTTGAGTGCATTCACGCCAAACTTAAATTTGGAATGTTTTATGAACAACATGTGTTTGCACTGTAGCCCCAGAGCGGTACATTGGTGCTCTTTGTGTTCATCGATGGACTTTGCGACAATCAGGACATCATCCGGATAGATCAAGACAAACTTGTTGAGATACGGTCTAAATACATCGTTCATGAGCCGCTGGAAGGTTGCAGGGGCGTTGCACAGCCCAAAAAGGAGGACACGAAACTGGAAGTGACCGATTTGGATTCTGAATGCTGTCTTGTATTCATCACCCTGCGGACCTGATGGTAAGCTGAGGGGAGATTCAGGAACGAGAAGATATTCGCTCCATGCAGCTGATCAAGGAGATCACATATCCTGGGGAGGGGCTATGGATTTTTGATTGTTATGCTGTTCAGCTTTCTGCAGTCAACACACGTGCGTAAGGTGCCATCTTTCTTATTTACAAATAGTATAGGTGCATCAAACGGGGATGAGCTAGGCTTGATGAAGCGTCTTTCAATCAGTTCTTCAAGTTGCTTACCCTGTTCATCCAGTTCATTGGGGGCGAGCCTGAAAATTGGACCCATCTGAGAGGCGTGCTACCAGGCAGCAGCTCTATGGAATTCTCCACATTGTGTTTGTCAGGACAGGAGGGCTCAGCCTCTACATCCGTAAATTGTTTTCGGACATCTGCTTCTGGGGAGCAGGTTCCACCACAAAGAGTCACGCCGGGTTGTTGCATTTTAGCTCACTGATAAACTCCATTGCTGAGACCACCGGGATAGGTGTGTTGGCAACTGGCATAGCTGGAATGAAGAACTTTTTGTCCCTATGTCTAAAATTCAGTGTGCGCATCCGCCAATCTGGACAGGAAATTTTGCACCAGCTATGGCATTCATAGAATCAGGTCTTCTTTTTGCAGTTCAGTTACTGCAAATTCAATACTATCCGTGTACTGTCCAATCTGGAAATTTTCTTTTTCCAGTACGCCACACACTTCACTTGGCCATCAGCCATCTGGATCGGCACGTTGCTTTGTTCAGGGGCCAGGTAGGTAATGTTGTGCTTCTCCAAATATTGCTCACTTGCACAATCGGGTTCAGCTCCAGAGTCAACCAGGATGGTGACGGGTGGTCCATTAAGCAGTCCAGCTAAGCGCAATGCTGGTACTCTCATAGGCTATGAGTCATAGCTCTTGCTACAGCAACAGAAGGAGGTAAGACTATCTGTGTTCGCAGCGGCACAATCAGGCTGGGCACTGCCTATTCTGCCAGTGTCCAATCTGGACCAAAAATCATCCCTCTGAGCGGCGTTCTGCCTAGTCACGCAAGTGCATGTTTGCCCGAGTTCATCAGACGTAATGTGGGGAAAGAGTTTGCCATCAGCACAGTTATCCGCTGCACAATCAGCAACGGTCAAATCTGACCCACAGGCTAAAAAGTCAGAAACACTATGGCTGGGGAGGTGATCAGTCTCCTCAGCAAACGTCCCCGGTGCATGGGCCCGCGGCGTATCTCATGCACCCGCCGCAGCAAAATCCCTGTGTAGCGGCTCTCCTTCAGCCTTTCACTAGTCGCATGAGCAGGTTCTGTGACTCTGGACTCAAGGACCTGTAAATCATGCACCTTAACCATGTGAGCACGTTCTACGACTCTGGACCCGTTGGCCTGACCTAAGTCATGCGCTCTTCCCTCGTGAGCAGGTTCTGCAACTCTGAACCCGTGCTCATCTGTTTGCTTGCAAAAACCACCAGCTACCTTAGGGGCAGCGTAAATGGCTGGTAGGGTGCAGACACTCTTCACGCACCTATGCAGCGGGTTCTGCACTTGCGGCGGCCCCCACACCAGGGGCCCTTCCATATTGTACTTTAAGACTGCCCGAGTGCAGCCTTGGCAGAATTGCGCATCAAGCACCATCACCTCTTCTGTACCCTTTATAGAGGCTCAAACAGACTGTATTAGCCAACTTGGTGTTTACTTGAAGTAGACACCAAAAGCCTGGCCCTGTTCATGCATGAGCGCCTAGATTGCTGTGCCTTGATTTCAGACCACCACCTTGCTTGCCTTCTTAGCTGATTTTGGTTGCAGGCCTGTTTGGCTTCAGCTAAGCTGCCCTTGTTCAGCAGGTACAGCAATGTAAACTAAGCTGTGTTGCTTGCCTACGGCTAGGGCTGTTATTGCGGGCACGCCACGGGGGGCTGTGGCTCCGCTCAGCCACGTTATTTGCTGAAGGTGATCAACAGCCTTGATTTTTCAGGCGAGGGCAGTTTGGCCAAGCATGGCCTTCATGGAAGCAAATGAAGCACTTGTGTTCCTCCTTGCACTTTTGCAGCTGTGCATCAGCTATGCAAGTCCAGCAGGGCCAGCGTGTGTCATTGCGCGGGTCATAGTTCTCTGTGCGTGAGTTGCGCATGCAGTAGCCGGCCTATCTTCTGATATGAGTGCCTTTCTAGATTCTGTTCTGGTTGCAGGCCTTTCAGGCTGAGCTCCGCTGCCCTCATCCAGCGGATGCAGCTATGCAACCTAACTTTACCTTTCTTGTAGCCATTTCAAGCCTGGCCAGCCTTGCCGTAGTTTTCTAAAAGACTTAGCAGGCTGCCATTTGCATGGGCTCAGGGCCTGCTGAGGCTGAGGCCGAGGCTAGCAGACAAGGTTCAGAGTTTCTCATGCGTACCACGAGGTCTTGCACATCTTTCAGTGTTTGAGGTGCATCGTGCCGTATTCACTTCTGCAGATTTTCAGGCAAGCCTTTCGTGAATGCGTACGGTTTGTCAGCCACTGACATGTTGTTGATGCCATCCAGTGGTGTATTGAATTTCTGTATGTATGTCCTCGCACTAGTGCCTTGGTCATTTTCCGAGCATCAAGAGTCCTTCGAGTCTGATCTACTTCTTCAGCATGTGTGTAGTGTGCTCTCAATGCAAGCACCAGACCCTCATATGTCCAAGAAGGGTGATGTGCTAGTGTTGCAGCTGAAAGTCTGTAAATACAGGACCATGCCTCACCAATGCAGCAAATTTCAAGAATGGTTCTGCATTGTTGCTGCTGAGCTGGGAATGCTTCAGGGTTAAGGCCTTGTACTTAGATGTACTCTCTTACAGCATGTTTGTTAGGAACGCGGTAAGAAAGATCTTTAAAGGGACTGGCCTGGGAACGATCCTGGTTAACGAATTTGCCTGACCCCAGTCCAGCCCGAAGCCTGAGCCTGTTGGTTAGCTAGGTAGTTGGAGGCGATCTGGTGATCAAGGAAAGCCTACAAAATGTAAACTTTCCGTGACTTTTCTTTGCTTTCAAGGCTTGGTGGTTGAGCTGCGTGAGCGGTTGCGTGCTGTGTTGAGGGAATTGGATGGCGCAGACCCTAGGACACATGTTCACAAAATGGCTACTTATCATGCATGGATAGCCTCCCCTCAGCCATGCACTGCGCGGGGCCCTTCCCATTTGCTGCCTAGATACCTACAGCTGGAACTGAGCAGGCATGTGCTTTGTAACATTGCTCGTTTTCACTTGCGTGCCCATGCCCTGGGAGTTGAGACTGGATATTGGCAAACCCACGATAGGCACTGGGACAAAAGTGACCTGCATGGTGTCCAGGATGAAAAGTGTGTCCTTTTTTATGCCCTTGCTTGGGCGTGTGCTAATAGAGATGGAAGTTTGCAGAGAATTTTGCTGATTTTACTGCGACTGATTTCAATACCTTCGCCGAGCTGCGGCCAATGTTAGCCTGCACACTATCCTTTTGGAATTGGGAGGTACCGCCTACAGCCCTTATAGTTTAGAGCCTCTGAAACATCTCGGACTAGATCCTCAAAATGTCACCAAGCTTGCTGTCACAGCTTCACGGTGAAGCTTCATCGGTTCAATATGCTTGTGGACTTGTGGACCAGACGCGCTCTTGAGAAAACTTTTGCTGCAAGTCATCAAGACTAGGAATGGGGTACTGCTAGTCATCCCCCTATCATAGGATGATCCCCGTAGACTTCTTTTTTTTCTCAAGTGGTGGCCCTAGGTGACTTTTTTTCCTTAAATGATGTAGAAAGTGCTTCACAGCCTATGTAGCTTTTCTTTTCTACATTGGAGCTTTTACTTTGACAACACCAGTGCTGAGGATGTGAAATTGTCTCTCATGAAGCAGATGTTTGTTTGTTTGTTTGTTTATTTGTTACAAGACGCGAGCGGACACAGCAATGTCCTTAAGGCAGGCAAGGCAGAAGAGCTGAAAAACGCAAGGAAAAGGAGAACTGCCAGAAAAGCCAACTAGCTAAGAGGTTGCCCCCAAGGCTACGAGAACAGCTCAGGCTTGGGCTACCAGTTGGCCCGCGGGCAGGCCGGTTCAGGCTCAGCTACCACTACGGCTAAGAGCTCGCACCAAGGAAAGCAAAGAGAAGGGACCTCCTAAGGGCAGCGAGACTAGGAACTAACTACAGAGGCACCAGCGCGCTAGAGCAGAACGCACTCCAGGCCCCCCCCCCGGCCTAGCTCGGAGGAAAGGATGACTGACCCTATATCACCCACAGAACTCTGTGGGCCTTGGCAGGCCACAAAGTCCTTCAAGGCCTCTAACATGAGGGCAGGGACTCGGTCCACTACTCCTGTAGCTTGGCCCAGATCAGAGCAGCGGCGCAGTTGCTTGCTGACCGACAGCATGACCGTCAAGGCGGCCA
>LKMJ01002790.1_pt1 | contig 16183 bp, 22 predicted proteins | sample 643391 | NCBI WGS metagenome assembly LKMJ01 (sample SAMN04112250, study PRJNA286221) | soda lake metagenome | biome: soda lake; feature: Kulunda Steppe; material: water; isolation source: sample PL-Br10 brine of Picturesque Lake | place: Russia: Kulunda steppe | collected 2010-07
CATCTTAGCTAGTTGGCTTTTCTGGCAGTTCTCCTTTTCCTAGCGTTTTTCAGCTCTTCTGCCTTGCCTGCCTTAAGGACATTGCTGTGTCCGCTCGCGTCTTGTAACAAACAAACAAACAAACACAGTTGGGCATGCAATTTGCTTTACTTAAGCAAGCATTTATAAACAGTAAACAGTTGCAACCTGTGACATACTGTGCTAGTATGTAAGCAATGTCAAGAAAAAGGGAAACTACGTTGGCAGTGAAACACTCCCTGCATCAATAGTTAGTTGATTTCAAATTCAAGTAAGTACTTAGTAAGGAAAAGGGGCCACCTAGTGCCTAGGCACCGTATGTCCCCTCCGCCAGCGAAACAGACAAGAAAAGTCAGTGGGGATCAGGAGGGTGACTGGCAGTACCCCGTTCCTGACCATGGCGATGAGATGTCATACAAAGTTTTCTCAAGATTGGGTCTGCTGCTAACAATTCGTTGTTAGTATAAACTTGCAGTTTATAATTATGCTGAGCATACTGAAGTGAATGAGCATAAAGCTTTATAGCAAGCTTCAAGTCGGTAGCTTTCTGAGGATCAAGACCAAGGTTCAAAATAAGTCAGAGGATGTTAAGCACATCTTGAGGGAACACAATCTTGAAGAACACAGTCAATGTATGAAGGTGGGCTTTTTTGTTGAAGGAAGCAGCTTAATTCCTGGACTACACTCTGCATGGGATTTTTTCTTTTCTTTTCTTTCTCGTCATGCCATGAGTCCTATTTGGTTGCAGCAGTCTCAGCGTGACATTTCCTTTCTAGCTATGTAATTTGCGCGCCTTTAATGGATTGCAAGGCTGTGACACACATACACAAGCTTTCTTGCAGGGGTAACCTATTCGTTACTCAGATTTCACTGCATGGCTTACCTAGTCAAACTGCCTTTGATTTCCTTTCTCAACTTTACTAGCTTGGTAACACCCTTAGCTCCGGATACTCGAGTAGGCGGCGGGGCACCTGAGATGGAAAGTCGATTATCCACCCTCGCAACCTGTGGGTTCGAGGTTCGAACCTCACTGGAGGCCACTACTGGCTAAGCTGCTCTCGATCGGCGGATACAGCCATGAAACCTTACCTACCTTACCCAGCTTGGTAATATCATTCCGAAACAGTGAGTCAGACATTTAGACTTTGCGCTCTTTTTGTTTGCCCAGCAAAAGGACTTGTCTTTGATCAAGATAGCTGCTTCTGCTAGCCGAAGCAATAGCCCTCAACCACGCCCCTCACGGACTCAAGCTTGACTACTAGAAGTACTAGTGTACTGTGACTGTACAGTTGTAGTACAGTTCGAAAGCAAGCTCTGAACCCAGTGTAACAACTTGGTCCTTTGAAAGGATCATCCCCAATGCGAGCTTGAAATTACACTCCATCTTTGCGCCAGAGCTCCTGTTGGCTGTGAATGAGAACACGGCTTGCAGCGCAAGTTCTTTACATAGTTCTCCGAGTCAGACTCCAGACTCATGTCTGCACAAGCCTCACAAGACACAGCAAGCATCCCATCTGCTAGCCTCAAGCCACATTAAATTCATACAAAAGCAGCACTACATGCCTCTCACTATGAAGACCAAGAAAATCCTACACTGGCGCGCCAGCGTGGGACAAGTTGAGTGAGCCAAGTGTGTAAGGTTGGAATAGACAGTTACTGTAATGAATGGACAGTGCAGCGAGTGAATACTGAATTGCTGCCAGAAACAGGGACAAGCGACATCGGCTTCTATGATCGCTACGGATGCAATAAGGCATCACAAGGCATCAAGCTTTAAGGCCTGTTCCGGCACCAAATAATGAATGGGTTTTTCTTCTCATGCATTTTTACTGCCACCCAGCATGCTAATCACCATGAGCAGACAAAATCACAGCTGTATATTGCTGTTGAGGAAATTAAACCGCAGACAAGGCTCCCGGCCATGGCCATGCTTTTGGACCGCCGCTCCAATTTCCGAGTCCTCCACACCCATCGTGCATCGTGCGCGCACTCCTCCTCTGTGCTGCGGCGCATAAACGCCCCTATCTTGTGCTGAGCGCCGCACCCCTCATGGCCACTAGGGCTCACCCTCATGGCTGCTAGGGCTCACCCTCATGGCTACTAGGGCTCACCCTCATGGCTACTAGGGCTCGGCCTCATGGCCACTAGGGCTCACCCTCATGGCTACTAGGGCTCACCCTCATGGCCACTAGGGCTCACCCTCATGCCTACTAGGGCTCGGCCTCATGGCTACTAGGGCTCACCCTCATGGCTACTAGGGCTCACCCTCATGGCCACTAGGGCTCACCCTCATGCCTACTAGGGCTCGGCCTCATGGCTACTAGGGCTCACCCTCATGCCTACTAGGGCTCACCCTCATGGCTACTAGGGCAGCCGGTCATGGGCATGGTCTGCAAGGGGCCATTGTGCAGCCCACCATTGGCCTGGGTGCAGGCGGCAGCTCCGCGGGGCGCCCCCATGGCGGCAATGCCCTGCAGCAGGTGCTTGATGACGCCCTGCAAACACGCATGCATGCACAGATGGTCGATGTCACCCTGCAAACACATGCGGCAAACACATGCGCAGACGATAGAAGCAACCTGCATGTGCACCTCCCCTTTTCTTAGACAGGCAGCGACTGCTGGCGGACCGCAGCTGCCATGCACCAAGTGCCGCCGTCAGCCAAACAACCCAGGGCCAAACTAGTCAATTTCATCCCCAAAGCCACTCCTCCAACAAACCTAACCATGTGACATCCACTGATGCCATCCTGGTGTGCTATGGTATACTCTATGCTATGGTATACTCTGAGAACCTCCCAAACACAATCATGCTGCTACACAGTTTGCACTGAGTGTGCACCGAGTTTGCAAACACGGCGCAGAAAAGGGCACCCAGCTGCGTCGCCCCCAGCCGGCATCAGCATCACAACATACAGGCATGCCTCCAAGAAGCAGGACAGGCAGGCCAGAGACAGCATAGCGTGACCCGTACCTGCTCCAAGCCTGCCCCTCCCTCTGCCTGGCACGGGCAGACATATGCGCATGCGGTAGGCACTACATGGGGGTGTGCATGCCCCCTCGTACGCGCGCGCATCCTGGTGGGGGGTCTGTGATCTGCCAGGAGCCAAGGTAAGGCTTCGCACCTTGCCCTTGATGAGGTTGGTCCGGCGGATGCGCTCGTTGGCAAGGTGCGGGGAGTCGCTGCTCTGCCCCATGGGGACCATGATGGCGGGCGCCTGTGCATATATGCAAAAGTGGGGTGGGGGTCACAGCAAAAAAGGCGGGAATCCGAGGCGAACCGCGCGAGACATCAGAGGGTCCTAAAAAAAGCGCATGCGGTTGGCCGGGCTCCTCAGCTGTGAGACGCCGGCCAAGCGGGCACTTGGGCAGGGGGTGGGTTGTGCGCGCCACAACGCAGTGTTCATTGCGCACACGTGCAGCGCTTGGAGCAGCCAAGCTCAGGGCCACGACGCCACTGCCACTCCACTCCTGCCCCCAAAGCTCGAGGCACAGCACATATAGTTGGCAAGCGAGGCCAGGGCTGGCAAGCGAGGCCAGGGCTGGCAAGCAAGGCCAGGGCTGGCAAGGCCACGATGTACCAGCCCCAGGGCCAGCCGCCTCTAGAGATGCAGCTCCCCGCTGCTGCAGGGGTACACACCCACAGGGCCCATGTACGTCTGTTGTTTACAGCTCCCTGCTGCTCTCACGCCTCGCACCAGCCTGCTGAGCATGCGTGCAGCGCCCACCACCAGCCCAACCCCCAGCAGCAAGGGTAAGACAGCCCTGGATGGCGGCAGCTATAGGTGCAGGTGCGCCACTGCTGGCTTGGGAAGCGGCAGTCGAGAGGTGCAAGAGCCTGCCGCCGCTGCTGGCACACCCTCTGCACTCCCTTGGCCCTTTTTTTCAGCGCGGGTCCCCTCCCCTCCCCACTGCACCCTGCACCACAAAGGCATGCCATTCGCTGCTGCTGCGGCAGACCCTGCGGCGGCCACAGCTCCTCCTGCAGCCCCGCTGCAGCCATGCACGTGCCTTGCTCAGCCCGCTGACGCATGTGCCGCGCGCAGCCTGGTCGCAGGCAGGAGCTGGTGTGCGCCAAGGAGCAGGCGCGCGCTGCGCTCGTGCACGCACGCTGCCTCATCATTCCTGGCTCTGATGCGTGCTCAGGCCTCCCAGCGTGGACGCCAGCACTCAGAGGACAATGGGCGCCAACAAAAGGGGCCTGCAAGCGCTCAGCAGCCTGCTTGCAAGCGCCCAGGCCCCCACGCCCAGGGTCTCATGCGCTCCACCCCCATTGTTTCTTACGGGCGTGCCCGTACCCACTGTGTGCATTGTGGGCGAACGCCCTGTGCCCCCTCCTCTGGCAGAGGAGGGCGCCAGTGCCCTGTGCCTCTGCGGATGGCTGCACGTGCGCGCTTGCCCTGCTAGCATAGTCAGACCCCGGCGCTGAGGGTGCGCGCGCACTCACGTTAAGGATGCGCTCACAAGCGGCGGCCACAGGCACTCACGTTAAGGATGCGCTCACAGGCGCACAGGCGCACAGGATGCGCTCACAGGCGCACTCACGTTAAGGATGCGCTCACAGGCGCACTCACGTTAAGGATGCGCTCACAAGCGGCGGCCACAGGCATGGTGCCCCCCTCCCTCACGTACAGCGGCTTGCAGCCCCACTCGCGCTGGATGGCCTCCTCCGCAAGCCTGCGCGCGTGGCCGCACAGCAGAGGCACGCATGTGCTCACATGAGCGCCGCCTGGCAGGGCAGTGGTGTGTCCTCGTGTTTGCAGCGCACGCGCTCTTGAGGCAGGGCGGAATGCACAGGGGCGGACCCATACGCCTTCCTTTTGCCTGGCTATTGCCTGGCTAGCGCGCGCAGGCTCTCATAGGCGCACCACTGGTACACAGCCCCTTCCAGCCAGAGCGCGTGTCTACACCCCATGATTGCGTGGTTGTCTGTGTACAAACCCTTCCAGCCAGAGCGTGCTTGTGTGTGTGTGCTGAAATCGCAAAATTGTCTGTACGCAGTCCCTTCCAGCCTGAGCACTTGTGTGTGCACGTGCAGGCGCCCTGTGACCACACGGTCTGCCTGTGACCACACGGTCTGCGTGTGACCACACGGTCTGCGTGTGACCACACGGTCTGCCTGTGACCACACGGTCTGCGTGTGTAGTCCTGCCGCTCATCCCTGGCCCGCATGGCACACACGCAGCGAGCTTCCCACCCAAGGGGTGTGCGCTCAAGGCGCACGCTCAGGGCATGTTCCAGGGACACTGCCTGATGTGGTGGGCTGTCACCGCCGCCCACGCACCTGATCCAATGCGACCCAGTCTCCGCCTCCCACCAGTTGCCCATGGCCTCCACAACCATCCTGCAACCAGCACAGGCGGAGCTAGAACCACAATCAAAACGTGGCGCAAGCACAGCAAGGCAGAGCACACACATGGTCAGGGCGCGGCACAAACCCCGGCACGGCGGAGTACACACTCGGGCACACCAGCTGCGCCATTGGTGCAGCCATGATGACCTTGATGCAAGGGATGATGGGTATTGCAGGGCCCTGGCTGAGGAGCATGGTGCAGGGCTTTTTGTTGCCAGATGCAGGGCCATGTTGCAGGGTGCAGGGCCTTAGTGCAAGGTGCAGTGTGTCCTGCAGGGCCTTAGTGCAGTGTGTCCTGCAGGGCCCTGGTGCAAGGTGCAGTGTGTCCTGCAGGGCCCTGGTGCGAGGTGCAGTGTGTCCTGCAGGGCCTTAGTGCAGTGTGTCCTGCAGGGCCCTGGTGCAAGGTGCAGTGTGTCCTGCAGGGCCTTAGTGCAAGGTGCAGTGTGTCCTGCAGGGCCTTAGTGCAAGGTGCAGTGTGTCCTGCAGGGCCTTAGTGCAAGGTGTCCTGCAGGGCCCTGGTGCAAGGTGCAGTGTGTCCTGCAGGGCCTTTATGCAGTGTGTCCTGCAGGGCCCTGGTGCAAGGTGCAGTGTGTCCTGCAGGGCCTTGTTGCAAGGTGCAGTGTGTCCCGCAGGGCCCTGGTGCGAGGTCCAGACAGAGGGCCCGGAAGCAGGGGCCAAGTGCAAGGAGCAGGAGCAGCAGATGCTGGATGATGGCGGTAGCCACGGCGGCCAAAAGCTGGAGCCACAGCCCCTGCAGCGCGGTCATTGTGGATGCAGGTGCTGGCGGCTTTGGCACTCTCTGTCTGCCATGGCAGACAGAAAGGGCTTGTCCCCCAGGCATTCACTCTAAGGACCAGGCACAGGCCCTCAGGACGAGGTTCAAAGGATGAGGCTTGAGCTCTTGGGGCCAGGACCAGGCTCTGAGGACCGGGCTCAGGCTCTGAGGACTGGGCTCAGGCGTTCTGGGCCGCCACCGCAAAGGCTGAGCATGCCACCCCCATGAAGGCTGAGCATGCCACCACAAAGGCTGAGCATGACACCACAAAGGCTGAGCATGACACCACAAAGGCTGAGCATGACACCCCCATGAAGGCTGAGCATGACACCACAGAGGCTGAGCATGCCTGGCCGGGCTGTGCATGAAAGTGCAGTGCAGTGCAGGATGGCAGCGCAGTGCGCGCAGCAGTGCACACGCGGCGGCCCCACAGCAGCAGCACTGTGCATGGCGCGCTAGGCGGGCAAGGGTGAAGCTGCCAGGCACACGGCAGCGACACACATGGGGCACTTAGGTTCTGCCGTCTGCAAGAGGGGCGTGGCCTGCTGGGCGCGCATCGGGTGCCTTGAGGTTCATGCGTGGGCTGTATGGCGGCAGGGCAGAGTTAAGTGCCAGGCCAGTGCATGCAAGATGCAGGCCAGAGTAAAGTGCCAGGCCAGTGCATGCAAGATGGAGGTGCAGTGCATGGGGCCAGGTGCAGCCAGCGCGTAGGGCCAGAGGTGCGCAGGGCCAGGCAGTGCGTGGGGCCAGGCAGTGCGTGGGGCCAGGCCAGTGTGTCGAGGTAGGGCAGGGGAAATCGGCAAGCCATGGCAGCAGCGCAGTGGCGGTGCATGGAGCGGCAGGGCAAGCGTGAGAGCAGGGAAGGGCGTAATGGCAGGGCAGCGCGCAGGGGCAAGGCAGCAAATGGCGGCAGGTGGGCGTGCAGGGCCAGGCCTGCCACAGAGACCAGGGTCATGCCAGCACGCGCCCCCACCTGACCGAGTTGGTGCTGCCCAGCGCCGCAAACTCTTTTTCGATGTGCTTCTGGAGGCACGTGACGATGTGGTGGGGATCCTGGCGGGGCACAAAGCGCACGGACACCTTGCTCACGGCGGTCTTGGGGATGACCGAGAAGCGGGTGGGGCCAAACCTGCAGGTGGGGCGGCGCCATGCAGGCAGAGCACGCACAGTGAGATAAGAGAGCTACAGGTGGCATGTTGCCCGTGGCAGTCCTGGGGATGATGGGGAAGTGGGCGGGGCCAAAGCTGCGGGTGGGGCGGCACCACGCAGGCAGCGGGAAGTATGCGCACATAGACAAGGGGAGAGAAGGTGCGTGTGTGCTCACAGGCAGAGAGAAAGTGAGGGTGGGGAGGGTGGAACAGAGCGAGTGTGTGGCGTGGAGGAGCGGGCGGGGCCAAACTCGCGGGACCGAGCAGAGAGGAGGCTGGATGCACGCACAGTCCACAAACGCACACACACGCGCACAATCACGCGCGCATGCATGCATGGAGGGTGAGGCAAAAAGGTGTAGCGTAGGTTTGTGCGCGCTCAAGGGGCAGGGTGACCGACTGTTGTAGATAGGGTCCAGGGTTGCGTATGGATTGGGTCCAGGGTTGGGTATGGATTGGGTCCAGGGTTGGGTATGGATTGGGTCCAGGGTTGGGTATGGATAGGGTCTAGGGTTTAGCATGGATAGGGTCCAGGGTTGGATATGGATAGCGCTAGGGTTGGGTATGGATAGGGTCTAGGGTTTAGCATGGGTAGGGTCCAGGGTTGGATATGGATAGGGCCCAGGGTTGGGCGAAGGCCTCTTTCACCAGGGGAAAGCAAGGGATTGAGCCGTGTTCGGAATGAAAGGTGTGAAACCCAGCTTGCTGCACCCAGGGCTTGGCTGTTGCCCAGACATGTGTTGCCTTTGGGGCTGGGACCCCTCCATCTGCCCCTGCCAGAAAGCTGGCAAAGCCCAAGTGCACAGTCTAGCGTGTGGCGCATGCATTTTGGCATTCATTCACACCCCCTGGTGTGCGCCCGCAAAAGGGCGCTGTGCAGAGCACACTAAGCGCACCAGATTGGTTGAGGGGTGGCATGGAGCAGCCTGTATGGCGTTGTTGATGGCCGCAGCGCTGGGCACAAAGCGCCACACACGCTCCCCCGCATGCAAACGGTACGCGTGCGCGCGCACCCCCCCCATGGGAGGCCTCAACGCACCTGCTGTTCCATACTTGTTGACTGCATGAGTGCCACTTCTTACAAATTACCCCCAGGGTGCCACACCTGTAGCACGCCAAGCGCTCGGAGGTCATGGACGCGCCACCGCCGCCGCTCTGCTGCTGCTGATGCTGCTGCGCCACAGGCATGCACGGCTTCATGTCCACGACCGACAGCGATGGCCTCGCCCAGCGCAGCTCCAGCAGCTGGCGCAGGCCCTGGCTTCCGGGCGCCAAGGGCACGAGCGCAGGCACGCCCAGGGCCTGCGGGAGGGTAGCGCACGCACACGCGCGTGTGTGGTGGTGCTTAACTCAGCGGTGCGAGATACTGAGCAGGCGCGCGCCTGGCTAGACTTGTTTGGTTTGCACAATCCTTTAGCACGACGCCTTTTTAACGTCTGCCGCATGATGCCTTGCACGCACCTTTTTGTGCGACAAGCACCAAAAAATAAACAAGCACATGCAAGCGCAGCACAAACGCTGTCCACAATCACAGTCCACAGGGCTATATGCCTATCCACACGCGCGCACACACACACACACCTGCTGGAACCCCCCCACACACAGACGCACATGTACATGCAAGCAGGTACACACGCAAGCAGGCATACACGCACACACACACATACAGCACCACACAGCCCACAGGCCAGATGTGTGTGCACGCACGTACGCACTTGTTGGTAACCCGTCCGCGAGAACTCCTGGCAGCCTTGCTGCTCTAGGCTGTCCCAGGCAAAGTCAATCAGCCCGGGGGCCACGTGGTCATAGAAGCCAGGAATCTGTGGAGCACGCAGAAGAGAGCAGCAAGGAACGGACTGGCGCACACGTTGTGCGCGTACAGGGTGTGCTGTCTGTGGACATGCATTAGCTCACCGCATCTGCATTCTAATGCAGCGTTTGCATGGAATTCGGGCAAATGGGTGAATTGGAAGGTAGAGGGCCATCTAGGAGTGCATATGCTGCAGACACTGCAGGTTACAACTGCCGCTGGTGCTACCAAGAACAACACGGGCAGGCTTGCCTGAGCTCACATCCGTCACATCTCCACAAAAGAGCACAAGGCCATCTCTGTCGACCTCCACGACTCGCCTGCCCCTTCATTTGCCACACCTCCGTAGCACACGCATGCACACGCATGCGCTGCCCCAGCCTCACCCTGATGGACGTTTTTCCGGGCTCCAGCAGCGTGGCCATGACTTTGACGAGGTCCATCATAGGCTCGCAGATCACACCGCCGTCGTTGCCGCTATGCAGATCGCGCTGCGGGCCGCTGACCTGCGCCGCGAGCACGCACGCAAGAAGCAGGGTGCAGCTGCTGGAGGGGATGGCCCTCTGCCAGTCTGAATACTGGTGGCTTGGGCCAGCAGACTGTGTGTGTATGTATGTGCCTATGTATGTGTGCGTGTGTTTGTACGTGTACATCTTATGTGCATGTGCGCATGCGTGCGGCAGATGGGTTGCCTTGCCCAAGAAGAACGTGCACGTATGGTGTGTACGTGTGGTGGGGGTTGTACATGCAGTGCCACCTCTGTGCAGCACAGGCGATGAGTGGAAGAGTAAACACCAGGAATCATTACAACAAGCATGCCCACACGCTGTTATAGCACCAGACTGCGTGTTGTTGAGGTGCAAACTCTCAGGCTGATTGAAGTCATGCAAGCAGAGCATTTTGCTGCTGGACCACCCTCAAGCAACTCCCCCCCATCTGCTCTCTGTAGTTGGCCCACCTGCAGCCACAGCATGCGTGTGGTGGCTGTAGAAGCACGCACTTTGGCGGTGCGCGAATCAGAAAGGGAGGCGGCGCGCATGCTGCAGGCTGAGTTCAAGCAGGGGCTCGCGCCCAAAGGGCCTTGTGAGCGAGCTCGTGCACGGGAGCTGGCCCTAGCCGTCTAGCCGCGCGTGCGCACCTGTATGGACACCGATAGCATTCCCCGCATGCCGTAGGTGAGGCACGGGATGTTCTCGCCCACCCAGTTGGTGTTGCTGATGATGATGACCTGGGTGCCTTCAAACCAAGACAGGTTGGAGGTCAGGGTCTCTCGGAAGCCAACAGAAGCGTTCTCCTCCTCGCCTGTGCAAACACCCAAAACAAAACGTGGCAAGGCTGCATTCTTCTTTACACCCAGGCATGAGGCAAACACCGGCGGCCCGTATGCCGTGCAAGCCAAAAGGACACTGCAGCTTTAGTAGTTGGTGTGGGTGGCCTTTGGTGTTTGTGGGAGGCTGAGCTTAGCACAGCAGGCCGTGAGCAGGTGCTGCCTAGCCCATGTGCTGCATGTTATGACTTGGCTGCATGTGATGACTTGCTGCACATAATGATTTGAGGGCCACACCGTAGGCAAGAAATGGGACAAGGCAAGGCAGAGAGGTGCGTTCCTGGCCTGGGCCAGGCTAAGCACACACAATGCCATCTATAAACACATGCAAGAAGCTCACCCCCACACACATGCACGTACGTGTTGCCCTCCCCCTTACCACCCCCCCTGCGCCTTTCACAGACAGCCTGCACACAGAGTCGGACCTTTACCGACCGCACGCATGCACCACAGCCCCTAGTTCCCACGCCGCCCACCTTCGAAGATGAAGCACACATTCAGGGGGAGGCCTTTGCTGCCCTCCTCCTTCGCACTCTCCACCATCTCCTTCACCGCAAAAATGAAGGCCAGCATGGGCCCTTTGTTGTCCCTGCGAGCACAGCGCACAGCCACGCACACAGCACGCAGCATGAGCCCCTCATTGTTGCTGCGAGCAGCGCACAACCATGCGCATAGCATGCAGCATGGGGCCTTAGATGTCGCTGCGGACGGCACACAACAAGGTCCGCAGCATGCCGCATGGGACAATTGATGTCGCTGCGGGCAGGCAGCAAGCATGCAACATTGTGTATGCATGGCATGAGACGTTAAGCAGGAGCTGCCATGCCCTGCTGCACAGCCATAAAGCACTGGCTTGCATGGCTTTTTCTTGGCCTATGCTCATACCCCATGGGACTGATCTTACCCCCATCAACTCAATGCAATTCATGGTGCAGCAGGCATGCCCCATCCCCGCTGCTCTCTCTCTAAGGCACTCCGCCCATGTGCCTCGCTCCTGCCTGCACATACGCAGAGGCCCCGGCCCCAGCTGCCTCCTCTTTTTTAACTTAAAGCACCCCCACATGCAAAGCGCCTGCCCCCTGCGGCCTCAAACTTTTGGCTTTAGGCATCCCCTTTTGTCATTGATACCTTGCTAGCTCGCCCTCCAGACTGCCAGCTCCCCCTCCATGCCCCCCAACCCCCAAGCCCTCTCCCTTACGTGCATCCTCGGCCGTACAAGTACTCATTGATGGCGTTGCACTCAAAGGGGTCCGTCCGCCAGTCGGGCTCTTCAGCAGGCTGCACATCATAGTCTGCGTGCACCAATGCCAGCATATTGGTGTGCACCAGCCTGCGCATCCAAGGCCATATCGGCCAGGGCAGCATTGCAGGCAAAGCAATGCTGCAGGCTATGGAGCCCACACGGGGTGAGCCTCTGCCCAGCCTGCCACACCAGGCAGCGGGCTGATTGCTGTCAGTCCTTGCACCTATCAATGCCAGCCACCGCAACGCCAGCCCAGCGTGCGCCTCAGGCGAGCAGCTGAGAGGCACGAGCACCCTCACAAGCAGAGAGGCACAGGCACACCCACAAGCAGGAAGGCACGGGCACACTCACAAGCAGAGAGGCATGGGCAAACTCACAAGTAGAGAGGCACGGGCATGCTCACGAGCAGAGAGGCATGGGCACACTCACAAGCAAAGAGGCACATGCACGCTCACAAGCAGAGAGGCACGGGCACACTCACAAGCAGAAAGGCACAGGCACACAAGCAGAGAGGCACAGGCACACTCACAACCTGAAAAACAGCCACTGCACAGGTGCAGGGTGAGCAGCTACGCGAGCACACTCACAACCTGGAAAACAGCCACTGCACATGTGCAGGGTTAGCAGTTATGCGAGCGTGCGCTGCACGCGACGCGCGTCCTAGTACAGCATATGCCGCAGGCAATCAGCAAAGCAGGCGCGCTTGCAACTCACGGCCATAGAATGTCACGGTGGGCTTGGAGGCGTCGCGGCCCAGCCTGCCAATGACAACAGGATTTTTGTCCTCATACGTCCTGCGATTGTTTGGCATGTGCGCTTTGGCATGTGCGCTTGTATGGATGGGGCGCGCGGGCAGCACTTGCAACTCATAACATGCGTGCCTCACAAGGGTCGCAATGGGAGATCGTATGGATGGGGTGCATGCGCGCGACGTTTGCAATTTTGAATTTGCGCGCCTCACAAAGGGTCGCAGTAGGAGAGCAGGGGGAGAGGGGCGCGGGAGAGCTGGCAGCAGTTTCCTGCCCCCTGCTTTCACCCTCAACTCTTACCCTCGACCTTCACCCTCAACCCTCAGCCTAAGCTCACAAAAGGGTCATGACAAGTCTCCTCGGAGGACTGCAGCCATCTGTGAGGAGCACTTACCTATCTGTGTGCGAAAGACACAGAATATTTTTGTCCTGTTATCAGCACATGCGCTTTGCCAACACATGCAGTCTTTCCTTTATGCGCCAATACATGGCCACAGAGCATGTGGCCCTCTAACATTGCCAGGCTCAAATAGCCAAGCAGAGCCTTGCACTGCTGAACACCTGTTCATTTGCCCCTCTATGTGTGGGACTAGTGTGTGGGAACTAGTATTGCAAGAAAGTAGGGGCGGACCTGAGCAATTTAGCCAGGACAGCTGTTAAAGTCATTGCGAGTGTGGCCAAACGAGCTTTCAGCATGCCCCAAGACTGCAAGCGTGAGGTTACACATAAACGAGGCAGTAAGCATGTACCCAGAGAGCAAAGCGCCCAAAATGCGTGCCGCACCTCACGAGCACACACACACACACACACACAAACACACAAGCAGTTTGCGGGTGATGCACGCCACACCTCACGAGCTTCACGTCAGCGCCCAGGGACTCCAGGAGCTTGCTCACAAACTTGGCTGCCTTCAAGCACTGGTCCTTCAGCCGCTGGTTGGAGCTGACCTGCAAGCACAGGCAGGCAGGCACGCAGGTAGGCAGGTAGGCAGGCAGGCGCTCATGCAGAGGCTCACATTGGCGCCAGCCAGCGTGCCTCTTTCCCTCTTGTACGAGCAGATTTGGATGCGCGCATATGCCTGGAGGGCCGCGCCAGCCTTAAGAGCACTGCCGCCTGCAGGGTGCCTGCCTGGGCCCTTAAGCACTGCCTTAGTGACCTCAGCGCTGCAGGACTGCGCATTGGCACTGCGCTACGCGCAAGGCCGCCGGCACGCGGCCATGAGCCTGCACCAGAACACGCACGCATGCCACCAATTGGGTGGCGCTGCCCCCTGTTACGAAGCACACCGGTTAAGAGCCCCCCCTACCCCCCAAAGAACATTGACTGGGTGCGGGCAAGCCCATGCGGCCGTGGTGCTCCTGAGCGCCAGGCATATGTTTGCAAGCCCCCTCCCCAAAAAATACGCACCGACTGAATGCGGACAAACTCGTGCAGGCACTGCTCCAGCTGCTGGTCTGAGCTGCCTTGCTGCGCCCTCCGCTTGGGCCCCGCAGAACCAACATCCATGTGCCCTTGGCACGGCCCCTGCATCTTCATGCACGCACAGCGCAGGCTCATCGTGTTTTTGGGCTCAGCGGAGGTGCACACAGGAGATTTTGCAGCGCACGATGGAAGCACATGCTGGGATGCAAATGTACAGGCAGGCCTGGATGGCAGACCTTCCACCCACACGGCAGGGGGCCAACGACCTACCACCGACATTCCCTCTCAACAAAACGGCCTCTGTTTTGTCCCACAGGGCATCAAGTGGATGCCTATCTGTTTTGTCATCAAGTGGATGCCTATCTGTTTTGTCCCACAGGGCATCAAGTGGATGCCTATCTGTTTTGTCATCAAGTGGATGCCTATCTGTTTTGTCATCAAGTGGATGCCTATCTGTTTTGTCCCACAGGGCATCAAGTGGATGCCTGCCAGCGCTGATCCCGATCTCCTTAGCTTGATTGGGAAGCATATGACAAAGACACATAATGTGACAGAGCAAAACCTGCGACCTGAGAAGAAGCTGCTAGGCGGGCATAAAGTAAGCACAAGTGTGTGCCCATGTGTGTGCGTGTACACAGCATATGTGCATGAGCACTGCTGCTTGCGTGCAAGTGGGCATGGCTTGTGCTGGCGCGCATCTGCATCACAGGGAGGTTGTAGCGTCAGCACCAGCCCAGTCAACTCAGAAAAAGCTTGCAGCCATTTGCTTCAGCCCTGCCACCATCTCACAGCCAGCTTACCTGCAGCACAGGCAGCAGCGGCGCCTGCCCCGGCCCAGCCATCTCAGCTGCCTCCAGGTGCGCTGCCGCTAGCGTCTGCATGCAGGCATAGTGCAAGGGTTGTGTGCGTGACCCCACATGGAACCCCATGTGCTTGTGAGTGGGTGTGAACATGTGTGTACGTGTGCACATGCATGCCCTTTGCGCAGCATGCGCTTTACACAGCACGCAGCAAGCGGAACAAGCCTGCCTTGCTCCTGCAGCTGTTGTTCCTGCTGTTAAACAAGGGGTGTGACTGCAAAGGCAGCTTTCTGCTGTGGTGCACAAAGTGCACTGCCCATGGTAAGAGCGTGGCAGCAGGCTCGCGTGCTTATGTGTTGCAATGCAGGCGCTATTGAGCACATGAGCGCCTTTGCTTTAATGACCCATGGGACCGCTTGTGGTGCTGGTGGCACAATCCGCATACGCCGCGCAGCCATGGCAAGCAGAGCTCTTTAAGCAATCATGTGCAGTGCAGTGCAGGCGCAGCTGCAGCAGGCGCTGCACACTGACGCCCACACGTGCAACAGTCCGCCCCCGCCCAACAAAGCCCACCCACTCTGCGCGCTCCTCGCGCGCCGCTTGCAAGCAACAAACAACAACAGCCCTTTGACCATGCAGGCCAAACGCAACAACTCCTCGCGCCGCTTGCAAGCAACAAACAACAACAGCCCTTTGACCATGCAGGCCAAACGCGCCCGCTGGCGCGCGCACACCCACCAGCTGGTGACTGCAGCTCCACATGCGCATCTGCCCGTCCGCGCAGCCTGCCACCACGCTGCTGCCCACCAGGGCGCAGCACAGCGCGGCGCAGCCCGCACCCGTCGCGTGCGGCGGCGGCGGCAGCGGGCCGCTGTGCAGCCCTGGAGGAGCTGGGGATTGGGGGCGGCTGAGGTCTTGTGCACCGTTGGGCGCAAAGGGGGGGTTGGTGCAAGGGGGCGGGCTTGCGCATGTGGAGCCAGGCAGCCACGGCGGCTGTGCGGGCGGCAGGGGCGCAGCGGCCAGCACAGACAGGCACGCCCAGTTGGCCACTGACCTGCACGGGGGCGCCACGAGCATGAGCATGCGTCGGCACAGAGCAGGCTTGGACCACGTTGGTGGTTGCATTGATGGTTGCACACCACATTGATGGTGGCATTGATGGTTGCACAGAGCAGGCTTAGAGCAGGCTTGGACCACATTGATGGTGGCATGTCGTGCATGCACCAGAGGCAAATGAGTCAGTGAGGGGGGGGATGGGACGCGCTTGGTGGGCCCACAGAAGGGGCTGCGTGAGGTGGAGAGAGAGCATGTGAGCTCTGGAAGCAGCAGTCGGTTGTGGGCCCCAGGGGTGCACATGCGCGCGCGTGCACGTGTGCATGGAAGGGTGTGTGATCAAGCATGCGTGCACGCAGGAAAGCACACACTGTGCCACGCACGCTGCACTGCACTTGCTGGCCACCGAAGCATGCACTCGTAAGCACATGTGCACGCGCACACATCCGGCCCCAAATGGATCAACGCACCCACACCCACCCACCC
>LKMJ01002791.1_pt1 | contig 16183 bp, 23 predicted proteins | sample 643391 | NCBI WGS metagenome assembly LKMJ01 (sample SAMN04112250, study PRJNA286221) | soda lake metagenome | biome: soda lake; feature: Kulunda Steppe; material: water; isolation source: sample PL-Br10 brine of Picturesque Lake | place: Russia: Kulunda steppe | collected 2010-07
GCACACGCACGCACACACACACGCAAACACACACACACACACACACCAGCAGCAGCAGCAGCAGCAGCACAGCACAGCCAGCCCGTCAAGTCAACAGAGCAGAAAGGTTCACAACAAAGCCTGACCACTCAATCTACCACACTCACTTTTCCTTGTTCGTCCACGTGCACCTCATGTATTTGAGCGGTCAGGTCAGCGACCTGGGCCCTGAGCCGCCGGATCTCTGCCAGCTGCCTCTGGTCCTTGGCTGCAAGGCAGGAAGAGAGGTGCAGGATTAGTGAACACGGGGGGAAAGGGCTGCTGCGCACTTGAGCAGGGAGATATGGCTGCCCCCTACCTATGCACGCCTGTAAGTAGGTACAAGTCTACAAGATTAATTGCCAATTTTGTTGCTAGGCTAATCGGTCTGTGGCTAGTCATTGCCAGCCAAGCAGTTATCCATGATGTCTGAAATGAGATTGCAACTTTGTTGTGCCGCCGAGGAAGGCAATCAAAGAAGCCAGAGCAAGTACTGCAGGCAGCCCACAGCCATGGACCTGCCTGCATGCAACCTCGCTGCTTGCCAGCGTGCTCGCTTGCATCCACCACATGCGTTTGGTGCAGGCACCATATGCCCTCTGCTGCATATGTATGTTCCATATGCCCTCTGCTGCATATGTATGTTCCATATGCCCTCTGCTGCATATGTATGTTCCATATGCCCTCTGCTGCATGTGTATGTTCCATATGCCCTGCTGCATGTATGTTCCATATGCCCTGCTGCATGTATGTTCCATATGCCCTGCTGCATGTATGTTCCATATGCCCTCTGCTGCATATGTATGTTCGATATGCCCTGCTGCATATGTATGTTCCATATGCCCTCTGCTGCATATGTATGTTCCATATGCCCTGCTGCATGTATGTTCCATATGCCCTGCTGCATGTAAGTTCCATATGCCCTCTGCTGCATATGTATGTTCCATATGCCCAACGGGGCATCAGTACAACACACATGCAGGAGTGAGGGAGAGGCAGGGGGAGGGAGAGGGAGGCAGAGGGAAGAAGGGGACACATGCGGGAAGAAGGGAGAGGCTGAAGGAGGGATTTCCCCGGAGGGGGAAAGAGGCAGTAAGGCAGAGGGAGCGCCTAAGGCGAGCGGCAGCCATCAAACAAAAAAATGAGCCAGGAGCACGCGCAGGATGCTGGGCCTTGACTGTGGGAGGGGAGAAAGGAGGGGTGCGGTGCGCAATCCTGATGCAAGCACAGCGCACTTATGCTGGACCGCATGCTTGCATCTGTAGTTGACCCCGATGCCAACTGCCAGCGCCGCTGCCCCAGCCCCTCCCTTGCACACCATTTGGTGCAGGCAGGCGCCAACAAGGCATCAGCACAAAACATGTCCAACAGCAACTGCAAGACTTCAAACTTAATCCTGGCCACCAATTGCAGGGGGTTGCACGGGCTATAGAATCTTGCCTGTCTTGCCTTTCTATTCTGGAGCTAAGCCGGGACCAAATTGCGCCCACATGAAATGCAAGTATGCATGCATATTCCAGAACCTCCACACATGTGCAATGTGCACAGGCATGGTCATGCACATAGGCGCGCACGCGCAGATGAGCACAGGCAGGTGTGCGCGCATGTGCTAACCTTTGCTTCCCACGGGGGCGCCCTCACCTGCAAGCCTGTCCCTGACTTCATCAGCGTCCGTTTTTTTCCGGAGGAGGGCCGCCTCAGCATCCTTCTGCTTTGTGCGCGCCGCCTCCAGGGCTGCTTCCATCAGGCGGAATGTGTGCTCCTGGCCCTGCGCACAGTGGACAGCAGCAGCAGAAGCAGCAGCAGCTGTTTTGTACTATGATGCCTTTTCAGACCACCCTCCGGCACCAATTGGGGAGGGGGCCGGGCAGCGGCGCAGGCGGAGGGGAGCGCGGTCAAGGTCCACTTGTTGCAAGCACGCCGCGAGGACGCTCCCTCCGTCACCGACAAGCTTGAACATGACGACGATGAGGCTGCTTTGTAAGTACAATGATTTGGCTTCATTGGATTTATCGAGGAGGCACTGTGCCCGCAGGCCTGGCCTTGCTTGCCAGTACACAGGTGCGCGCGCACTTGCTGTGGCATGCACGCCTTGCCACGCAGCTGCACATGGGGCGCTCTCCCAGTCTCCTCCTCTCACCAAGCTCTGGTGTGGGAATATAAGGCGCAGCATGCACTGCCGCTTTGCTGCACAAGCTGGGCAGCAGTACACACTCATTGAAGGCACATGTGCAGAGGGACACTTGTACACGTTGTCCAGTGTCCCACAAAGGTTGAGGGGCAGGGCTAGATCTGGAACAGGTGTGCAGGCCCGAGATACTTGCACATACATGCCCACAAGACAGACACGCACACCATTGTGTCTGCAAGATAAGAGAAAAGCAGTCGGTGGAGTGGCACCAGCCACCGGAGCTGAGTGGGCCTGCTTTGGCGGTGCGCCATGCAGTGCTGCGGCACTGCACAGCACCAGAGCACGCCCTGCGGCGTGTGGATGGCACTGTGCGCACCCCAAGCGCTGAGCTGGGCGCACCTTGCTTGCCCCCTCGCCAGGCCAGGAGAGGCGGCCGCCACCCGCCTCGCTCCCAAACATGCTCCCGTCCCCTCTGCCTGCAGAGCGGCCGTGCTGCTCTCCAGCGCCAGAGGACCGCCGCTCGGCAGCCTCCACAGCTGCAGCAGCACAAGCAGTCCATGGTTAATGACACACACAGGTGAGCGCATACACACGCGCGCGCACACACACACATGTTTGCACAAGCATGCTTGCACATACGCGTGTAGATACATATACACACAGGACCAGGCACATACAGCACTGCAAGCAAAGGCGCTAGATGCGCTTTTCGCACACAGCCTTACTCTTGGTGCTTCCCGCACACGGCATCTGCTGCACCCCTTGCCAGCCATGCAGGCAAGCTGAGGTGCAGACTTGCCTTGCATCACCTCACAGCATACATCCACACACATGCATGCATCGTGCCTGCTGCATCATCCCGCTCCAGCCAGGCTGTCGGAGTGAGCTTAATCGGCAAACAGGGACCCTTGCATGGGAGAGGGTGCGCACAGCTACAGCAGCTCTGCATAGCAGAGGCCCTCGTTTAACAGCCTTCATTAGAAAGCACACAAGGCAGGGCAAGAGCTGCAGGGGCCCACTGGTGGCAGTGAGCTATGCGCACGGCGCAAGCAGCCACTGCCTGGAAGCAGCCAGCCAAGCCTGCACTGCGCGCTTGCCAATGGCAAACTTGCGTAACCAAACAAATCCAGGCCTGATATGCGTGCTTGCCGAAGGCAAAGCCTGAAGCCTCAGAACTTGCCAAAGGCAAAGTGAGCGGTACAAACAGTGCTGCACATGAGCGTGTGCGCATGGGCACGTGTGCACATGCATGAGTGTAATGCATGTGTGCACGCATGTGTTAATGTGTGTGTGCGCGCACGGCTGCGTGCAGCTGCCTGTGCATGGGTGAGGCTGTGCGTGAGGCGGGCTTGGGCGGGCACACACACCTGCGCGTTCCATTGGCCCCAGGCTCGCTGTCCAGTTCGGGCCCGCCAAGCCCTCGATCAGCTTCTGGTAGTGCGTGTGCGTGAGGTCTAACTCCTCTTGCAGGGCGGCCACCTGCGACGCCCAGGGTCAGGCACGTTGAGGAGCCCCTAAGGGACTCACATTCAAAAGGGATGCCACAGGCGGGCCCACGCAGCAAGCAGAGCGCGCACACGCGCACACGCACACACACATACAGGCAAGCAAGCAGGCCGCAGGCCATGTGCCATGCACGCCTGGACGGGCCACCCACTTTGCCCTGCATGCCGCAGTGCATCCCTTGCGCCCCCAGCCAACATCAGCGGCAAGAGACCGCCCAAAAGCTACCTGGCCAATGCAAAGCCGTTGCAGCTGCACCTTAGCCAGTTCCTCAGCCCTTTGTTAGTGTGGCGGCGCTGTGTCCTGTGCTCCTCAGCCCCTTAGAAATTGCTGCACTATTTCATGTGTTTCTCAGCTCTTCATTGGTGCAGCTGCACTGTTTCCTGTGTCTCTCAGCCCTTCGTAGGTGTGGCTGCGCTGTTTTTGGGGTCCAGCTGCCAACCAGAGAAGAGGAGGGCGCTCCATCCAAGGGAACAGTGTCGGCTTGGCAACCGCTGTGCCCTTCCAAAGTAGGCACCGCCTTCCCTGCAGACATTGGCCGATTTCAGTGCTGTTGCGCTCCAGCACACACGCACCGTGTGCAAACCCTCACCTGCTGTGCGAGCTCTGCAGCCAGCTCTCCATTCTCACCTCCGCCGTCAGAGGCGCCAGGTCCATGGCCTGTGAGGAGGTTAACAGTGGCAAAGGGCTGAGACTGCATGGTAGTGGCTGCCTGGCGCCTCAAGCTGCAGTGCACAGGTTCACAAGCAGGCAGATCCTGCTCCACATTGCATTGTTGCAGCGTCTGGATCCATTTGGCCAGGCCGTGGTCCTGGGTGATGCTAGATGGTGAGCTTAAGGACCTGGTCCCTTCCACACATCGCTCCTTGCTTGGTTTGAGGTGCGGAGAGGGATCCATGTTGTGCGTGCTGTAATGCATGGGAGCATCTCAACACAGTGCCACAGCTGTACAGGTTTCACACAGCTCATGTACTTGTGTGCAGCTTTAGGCAAGCTCTCTGGAACTGATTCGGAACTGACTGACCTGGACCACCATCTGCGCTTGCTGTGTTAATGCGCGGTGCAAGCTCCAGGTTCTGGCAACGGACAGCAAACTGCAAGCATCATGTTCATGACCGGCATCACGTCCAACACGGGTCGCACTTGCACTTGACAGCGGCACCGACACAGACTAGACTGCTGCTGACACTGCGCCAACCTGCATGGTTTTTGCAACCATGCCGTGGCTGAAATTAAAGATTCATGAAGATGAAAACAAGGCCCCTAGCTGTATTGATCTCACTGTTGCAGGCGCAGCTGCGACCTGCATGATTGCACAAGCCAGTAGCTGTTGGTGCCTGTGGGTTGCAGATGAGCACAAGTGAGAGAGTGCTTGGGCTGAGAGGTGTCACTTATCTCAGTTCTAGCACAAGTTGTGCAAGGCATCCAGTCCTTGTGGACAAAGCTCCAACTAGCCTCCAGCTGTGCATGAAAGAGAGGGCCAGCACGTCCAAGCCTCTTGCGTGTTCCAACTGCTTAAACCTTTCCATGTCACACTGCGCAACCCTTTGCATGTTTAATGTAAGGCTGCTCTTACCTGGAGCGTATTGAAGCACTCCTCCACATGGACAGCTGCAGGGTTGAGCGCCGCGAGCATGTGGGTCAGGCAGTTCCCCTGTTCAGCAAACGCAAAAAAAAATGAACACTCTGCCCAACTGCGCATGTGGGTCAGGCACTTCCCCTGTTCAGCAAATACAAAGAAAAATAAGTGCACCGCTCAACTGTGCATGTGGGTCAAGCAGAACGTTGCCCTCTGTTCAGCAGTGCACAGAAGCCAGACAGGTCAAGGGGCTGCATATCCAAGCCTTCCGCTCAGGGTTGAGTCAGGGTTGTTGAGGCTGGTGAACAGCAGCGCGATGGCCCTCCTGCTATGGGCTGGACGGCTGCTGCATTCCAGGCCCCTTCTGCCATCCTTTCACCAGGATCTGTGCGTGTTTCCCCTCTGATCCATGCCCTATGAAGCACCCGCTCCACCAGACGCCTGTACAAGCACCTGGTGCAGCCAAGTAGCATGAGAGCTTACCTGCAGCGAGTTCTTAAGGATCCGGGTGAGCTTAGAGTCTCTATAAGGCACGTGCTGCGCAGGCTTTTCACCATCTGCTTTGCGATCGCCCTGACCCTGCGTGCGTATGCGTATGTGAGAAGACGTGCGCGTGCGTGCGCATTTCCGCGTGTGCATGTATGCATGCCCGAGTGAGCGAGCACGTGCATGCTCAGATGCAAAGACCACACAAGTCCTCTGTTGCATGCATGCTATCAAGCAGATGCCTGCCGGCCTGCAGAGCAGATCAGCAGCCTGGCAGTGCCTTGGGCCCTCTGCTCTGCAAGCCGGGCATGCAAGGTCAAGAAAGCGGCCCAGCTGTCAGATCTGGCCCTCGCTTTCCCTCTCCACAGCTTAAAAATCCTCAAGCGCTTCCCTGCCCCCCGAAATCCTGCACACCCACCCCCCTGTAAACAAAGCAGCATGCCCGTCGTGTGGTGCCCATATGCTGCCGGCGCTGCCCTCTGCAGGGGCCCACCTGTGTGAGGGCCCACCTGTGTGAGGGCCATGACCACTTTGCCCAAGGAGCTGAGGCTCTTGTTGATGGCCTTGGTCTCTGCGGCGCGCACCCCGCACCTGTGTGAGGGCCATGACCACTTTGCCCAAGGAGCTGAGGCTCTTGTTGATGGCCTTGGTCTCTGCGGCGCGCACCCCGCACCTGTGTGAGGGCCATGGCCACTTTGCCCAAGGAGCTGAGGCTCTTGTTGATGGCCTTGGTCTCTGCGGCGCGCACCCCGCACCTGTGTGAGGGCCATGACCACTTTGCCCTAGGAGCTGAGGCTCTTGTTGATGGCCTTGGTCTCTGCGGCGCGCGCCCCGCACCTGTGTGAGGGCCATGACCACTTTGCCCAAGGAGCTGAGGCTCTTGTTGATGGCCTTGGTCTCCGCGGAGCGCGCCCCGTCGGTGCCGCTCTTGCCTAGCCGCTCACTACCCGCCAAGTCCACTAGGTGCAAGCGGCCTGCGTCAGAGGACAGGCAGCGCGGGGCGTAGCATACGCTGCGCGCTCTGCATGCACGCACGCACACATGCACGCACATGCACAAGCACATGAACACGCAACCGCGCACACAGAACCTTACTGTGGTAAGTCACTACTGGTAAGCCACCACTTCAAGCACGTGCTTCCTCCTCTTCCCACTTCACTGCACCCCAGGCAGCCCGTACACTGCCAGCCCTCAGCTACACGGCCTGCACACCCCCCAAGGCACGTACACACGCGCGCACACCCCCAGAGGCTCATGAGCACGTGCACACACGCGCACAAACACACATGCAGGGCCCCACAAGGCATGGGGACCCGCCGCAGTCGTAGTCGCGCCCCGCACCTGTGACCGGCTTGCGCGCATCCCTTTGTTGCACCACAGACAGCGTGAACACGGTGTGCGAGCGGCTGGACACATCATTCTGGGAGGTTGCGGCCGTCATGCGCAGCTGGCTCGCCTCCGCCACAATGGCGAGCACCTCTGACGGCTCAGTGACCTGAAGGGCGAACGGGTTGGGCAGGTGGGCAGGGGAAGTGGGGCCGCTCTAGCTGGGTCTAGCCTTGGGCTCATGAACAAGACAGAAGCTCCTCCCGTCAGCCCTTCCTCATATGGTGCAAAAAGCACATGGGCACGCCTGACGCCAGGTGCGTGGACCATTCCTGCCGCACACCATTCCTGACGCCAGATGTGTGGACCATTCCTTGCGCGCGCCATTCGCCAGGTGCATGGAGCATTCCTAGCATTAACCATTCCTGACGCCAGATGCGTGGACCAATTCCTTGCGCGCGCCGGACGCCAGGTTTGCGGAGCATTCCTGGCGTTAACCAATCCTGACGCCAGACGCGTGGATCATTCCTTGCGCGCGCCTGACGCCAGGTGCGTGGACTATTCCTGGTGTTAACCAATCCTGATGCCAGATGCGTGGACCATTCCTTGCGCGCGCCTGACGTCAGGTGCGTGGATTCCTGGCAGAGCCTAGCCTGCCAGGTACCAGATTTGCGATAGCCGTGCTTTGACTGAAGGATGCACACATTCGGGGGGTATGGGTGTGGGAGCAGCCGGGCCTGCGATTGTGTGCCACTTTGCTGCACTGCCACACTGGCAACTCAGGCCGTTGCTTCAAGGGGCCCTGAGTGGCGCGCGGCCCTGTACATGATGGTGAGAGTGGCTGGTTTGTGTGCGTGCAGAGGCAGCATGCAAGCATGCCAGTCATGCAGACCACGCAGCCCCCCGCGCGGCCAGCACACGCGGCATGCTGCTCAATGAAGCTGAGCCCACAGCGCGACACGCTGCAGCCATAAAGCCTGTGCATGAATCCTCTGTGGCAGGGAGCGCACTGCTCATCAGCAAGGACTGTGTGTCCCAGGGTGGTGTGCGCATGTGTGCGTGCGAGTGTGCTAGGTTGCCTGTGTGTGTGTATGCGCGTGCGTGTGCGCATGTGTGTGTGCGCATGCGCGTGCATGTGCAAGCTGGCATGCCTAGGCACTCCTAAAGTGGGCCACAGCAGTGATGGCGGGCGTTGCACGCTGCTCACCTCGATGTAGGTCATGTCTTTGATGGTGGTCATGCCTGAGGGGTCCTCCATGACATCAAGGCTGGTCGTGATCCAGTCCTCTGCCTGCTGGATTGGGCCCTGCGTGCAGCGCACACCGCTCGGTGTGAGGCGGCTTGCTTCAGCAAGGGCGCACCCAGCAAGCGGCTGGCTGTGGTGGGCACACAGCAGTGCAGCTGGTGGCTGGCGGCTGGTGGGCACGCAGCACTGCACCTGGCTGTGGTGGGCACACAGCAGTGGAGACCTTCCTGCAGCAGGGCTCCATCCAGTGCACATGTGCTTGCTCAAGCTCATGTGCAACTTGACAGCAAGCGCGTGCAGTAGAGCGTGCTGTGTGGGCAGCCACTGCTGTTGCTGCAGCTGCAGCATGGCCCGGCTACCCCATCATCCCAGCATAAGCACCGGGCAGCAAGCATTCACGCACACCTGCCCAAAACCTGACACACATGTGCAGGCGCCTTCGCAAACGCTCAAAGCACCCAAACACCTGCCGGACGCCCAAGCACACATCTGCTCCTGCTACTACACACACAGCCTCACCCCATATGCCATGTCCCTGCGCTGCACGCAGCCAGGCTGCAGCACGGATGCAGACCCTAGGACCTATCCAGCACATGGCCTTGCATGCAGTCCAGGCCTGTGGCGCACTGGGGAGCGCAGCAGGGGTGTAGCGCACCAGCCGCAGCTTGGCATGGGTATTTGGGAGCATGGCCATCAGTGCCACATGCACTGCATGAGGCTGCATCACACACAGCATTCGGCATGCGCGGGCGCACGCCCCACCTGGCGCATTCCCTTAGGTGGCACCCCAGGCTGACTGACTCGTCCACGCGCGCTGTTGTTGCCTGCGCCACCGCTTGCACTGCTGCTGGACGCCCGCTTTGCCTTGGCCTCCAAGGACGCCTGCACGCCCCTCCCTAGGTCGCGGACCTGAGGCATGAGGCAGGACGCAGCCGCGTTGCACTTGCATGCACACACACACACCCTGCACAGGACACAATGTTGCACAAGGCATGCACACACACACACACACACACACACACACACAAACACTCCGCCCACAAGACACAAACCTCCGCTGTTGCCTGTAGGGGCATAGCATGCAAGCAGACAGTAGGAAAGTGCTGCACCCTAAGTACGCAACCATCAGCCGGCAAGACTCCCAAGCAGAGGTTCTGCTGCTGATGGATGGGCTGCTGTGGCTCGCAACACGGGATGACCCACGGACTGGGCTGGCAGGCGGGTAGTTTGGCAGGGAAGTGATTGTGCTGGGTCTTGCCTGCTCCATTTCAGACACAATGGACTACTTTTTGGCTGGCAATGACTAGCCACAATTCAATCAGCCTATCGGCTAGGCTGGCGGTCAACCCTAACCTGTAACTTGTAGCTCACCTGCTCCAGGTAAATCTCCAGCAGGGACACATAAATGGTGAAGCGGCTTGTGTTGCCGTTTGCCTTGGCGGCCTCCACCACCTGCTTCCAAACGAGGCCGGAGGAAGCAAGGGTTGCACTTATACCCTTCTGTCATCCTCTGCCACTTTGTTACGGGTGGGCCAGCGCAAGTAGGACTCCCAGCGCTGCCTTAGCAGCACTAACAGCACATGTTTTGTGCAAATGCCTTGCATTTGCACTGATGCCTGGTTGGGAGCCTGACGCCTGGTTGGAAGGACCTTCTCTGCACTTCATCACCAAGCACCAAGTGGGTGCACATTGCCAATTGCCAATTGTCAGCACCAAGTGGGTGTTAAATGGCTCTGACAAGACAGGGTACAAAAGAATTGCCTGAGGCAGGGCGTGCAAAACACATGCCTGAGCAGCACTGCACTGCTAAGTTAGAACAGTGGCAAATGGTCACTTGTCCCTTGGAGAGTTCCTTGGAGACCAGCAAATCTATCTGCTGGGTCCATACCACAGCCTCGCCTTTATGCTCTATGCTGTCTTTCCACCACACCCAGCAGCTGCTTGTGACCATGATGCCCAAGCATTGATGAAGTGAGCAGGGCGTGGCAAGCTCTTGCAGCACACCATCTGCTGACGGTCCAGGGCACAGAATGTGAGACAGCAAGTAAAAGTAGAAATAAACCCTGCTTGCTTTTGCAGAGAGCGGCTCCTGCCCAAATCACACACCTTGAAGATCTCAAAGACCGAGTGTGGAATGATTCCACGCGTGCTTGGATCGACAGAGTTCTCCTTCCCAAACATGGAGTACGTCTTTCCACTGCGGCAAACAAGCATGTATGGGTGACCATGTGATGCATGGGTGACCAAAGTGATGCAGAACTGTCTGTTGAACACTGCAAGGAGAGCTGCCTCAGGGATCCGATCCTTAGCTAAGTCTTGCTCCACCTTCCAGTTTGGCCGTAGGCAAAACAGCATCCGTTGTAGCCTTGTACTGCATGCTGGATCAAGGGCTTGGCTACTTCCGCAAAGACGGCATCTTGGGAGGTATCCGCCCCAAAGACACGGTCAAACACAAATTCGCTGCTGTGGCCCTGCATGGGTAAGTGTGCATGTGGTGTGCGTGTGCATGTGTTGTGTGTTGTGTGTGCATGCGTGTGCACGTGCATGCAATATGTGCGCCGCTTTCATGGCAAGGCAGAGTTGTACATCCTTAGATTGCCTACATATGCCTAGTGCGTGCTCAAGAGCATGGAAGTGTGGGCGCTGCAACTTGGCTCAGCTTTCGCTCGAAGGGGAGGCTACTCTTAAATCGCACCAGTTCAGGAATCTGAGTTTACAAGTAGGCCACTGGCTTGGCCTTATTTGCAATTGAGCAAATGGAACACCTGTAGCACCAGCCTCTAATGGCTGTTAAAGAGCAATGTTTTCCTTTTCGGTGTGAATGGCTGCACAGTGGCTTGAACTATGCTGCACTATTTACGTTCAAATCCAGTCACCACTATGCGCCGCACCAGCTTGCTCAAATGCTATGGAGGCGTTATGGGTTACATGAAGAATCGATTATAAAGCACACACATAGAGATTGCTATCTGTGCCCTTCCTCGCACTCCATGGTCAATGGCAGTTGTGCTAGTAGCCCGACCAATGAAACAAAACAAGGAGGATGCATTCACTTGCGCAACCCAAAACCTGCACATAACTGTATCTCCATCCAGTCAAGCAAACTTTGCTTTATGAGATGTAATGTACTTTTATGAGATGTAATGCACAGCTTAGAAAATTTGATCAGGGCTTCGTTTTTTACCAACAAATGCTATGTGTAAAGGTTCTTTTGAGCTAACAAGGGCTTCCAATGTCCCCGGTGATATTGCACACTGCGTGCACCACATGTGTGCACCACATGTTCGCACAAGATGCATCGCTCCTCTTGCAGTCAGAGTCAGCCTTACCTTGTTTGGGTCATGCAGCGTGATGATCCTGTGCTCCACGGTGCACTGTCCATTTTGCCCTCTTGCACTAGGTCGGGGAGTGCTTTCCTTCTCTGCAGCTTCATTGACTGTCCCCTCCTCTGCATCTCTCTCTCTGGGGGTGGGTGGTTGCTGCACAGGTCTAAGCCTCACGAAAACCCGAAACTTTTGACCAGCACCTTTATCCATTGGCTAAATAGGGGCCTTATTGGGGACATCTACAAACACAGCATTAGAATGACGCGGATAAAGCGCCAGGACCTGTTAAAGACTCCGATTAATCAATTACTAGGTCTTTAAACAGTCAACACATACATCAGGCCAATGTACACACACATGCAGTCAACACATACATCATTGAGCCCATTAATAAAGTATGATTTTACGCAGGAAATGCATTTGCATACGGGATAGATACTCGCCCTTCAAGCCTAATGGGGCCATACGCCGACAAGTTGTGACCCGTGCTACGCCGGACAGAATTCTGATCACCGCACTTGATAAGGTCATTGTATTGATCCATCATTGCCAAAGCATGTGATGGCTGTGTGTGATCCACCTTGGGAAGGCTTTGGTTGACAGGACTTGTGCAGGCGCAGCCCCCGTTAAAGCCTGAGGAGACTGGTTTTCTGCGTCCACCGAGGACATGTTCTACAATCTCAGCATTGCAGAGAAGGATGTGCCATGTTTGCATGCAGGTGCTGAATCAGATCAATGGGATGGTTGTCAAAGAGATGCGAAAAGGCAAGACTGGAAAGGCAAAGACAATATCCTTCAGTGCCACTGGGGCCGGAGAGCGCATAGTCGAGGTGAGGCGCATGTCCGTCAAGTCCCTTAGTTTGATTTCCATCTATGCTTCAATTCTGCATCGCAGTGTACAGAGATCCTCAAAGCATACTTTGGCCTTGTGGGACATTCCTGGGACCCTCTGTGTTTCACAGCTGTGCAGCAGTATGCGCTTGTGACTCACAACACACTTGCATTTAGCTGTCCCCTTGACTGCTGCCCTGCTTTTCCTTGTCGGCTGTTCCAGCTTTGCACAGCACCTGCCCTCCAATTTGTTGCCCAGCCATAAAGTGTAAGCACATTGACCGCATGCGAGCGCAAGAGGACACTGACACCTCTGACTGCACTAGTGATGGGGGTACTTGAGCCCAGCAAACCAACCCCGTCCTAAGCATGTCGCAGTCCCCACATCATCAGACATTGTGTGATACAACCCTACTCCAATACCCTTGTCCGATCCTCTTCTTGCTCGTGCAATTAATTTGGCGTCGGTTCTGCTCGCAGGATCTCACCTCAACAGGTCCTGACCACCCTTACCGACTCTGGCAAGCCACACCAGCGCTTCATGAACATTGCGGTACTGCCATTTAGCCATACTACTGCATGGAATGAAGCCACGCTGCGTTCACTTCATGCACTTTTTGTACTTCTTGCACAGGCACCGGCGAACACGCTGCCTGGACGGGACTTACCTTCCTACTTAGCCCTCCCCCTGGATGAGTATTCACTGCTAGACCCCACATGGATCTCCCGCCCTGATCCAGAGCAACCTAATATGTTCCTGCTTAAGGCAAGTCAGCGATCCAAAGTGATTGAGCATGTCCTGCTTGAGACGAGTCCAGTCAGGTGTACAGCAGAAGCTCTGGCATGATCGTATTGCGCTGAATCTGTGTTTTAGACAGCAAGCTTCGCTACTATACTAGCAAAAGAAGAATTTGCGTGTACATGCCACGCACCAAGGGAGCGTTGCAGGCTCAGCAGCTATGTGAAGGGCAGCAGCACTAGGGCAGCAGCCCAACAAGAAAGGCGCTGCCCTTCCAGGATGGGGCCTGCTTGTGACCTTTGTGAAAGGCGGAAGGCCGGTGTAGCCTCTGCCTGTGTGTTCCATAAAGCCTTCAAGACTGGGTGTTGCATGACGCCTAGTAGTTTGGCAAGGATTTGCTCAGCAGGTTGAAGGCGTGCAAATTTAGCTGCACAGGCGCCTTCTGCGTCGCCAGGCGGACAAGGTAGCTTGCGCCCGGGCATTCAGAACCAAGCCTAAGGACGCCTGTCTTGGATGAGACCTGCTTGGCTTTTGAGGGGCGGTGTTGCGGAACCACAGGCGGCGTTCTCACGAGCACGTCTGCCCACACACCCCAGCACACCTTGCCCTCATGTCAGCAGACCTGCGTTTCTTCCCCCTGCCCTCATGTCAGCAGACACCTTGCCCTCATGTCAGCAGACACCTTGCCCTCATGTCAGCAGACCTGCGTTTCTTCCCCCTGCCCACCTAATAACCCTCAGGGCTGCATTGTGCTGTGCCGTGTGCGCGCAGGTGTCCCTGCAGGAGCTCATGGGTGTGAACCTGCAGCCGGAGGTGCGCATTCGGGTGACGCTGCTGGACGACCGTGTGCTGTTCACAGCGGACGAGTTTGCGCTGGGGGGCGACCCGCGCTTCAAGGACCAGTTCCAGCTGGACCTCACGTCCACACTGAGGCATCTGCCCCCGGATGAGGAGCAGGATGGGGTGCTGGCTAAGTTGTTCAGAAGGGGCCGAAAGCCGCAGCAAGCCGCCAGCCCGCAGGGCGCTACAGCCCCCAAGCAGGCGCCGCAGGGTGCTGCTGCTCCTGCCCCCTTCATTGATGTTGAAGCCAGCACGCAGGGTGCTGCAGCGGAGGGGGACCCCCGCTCCATGCAGCAGCAGCAAGGGGAGGAGGTGGAGGAGCAGCACCGCCAGCAGCAGCAGCAGCAGCAGCAAGAGGAGGAGCCGGTGAACGAGCGTCTTCCGAGCACGCCCGGGTCCGCTGCACCCCCGAGCCCGCAGCCCCCCCTATCCAGCACGTCAGCCGCACGCGACACGGGTGACCGAATGCACGGTGGGCCGGCGTCCGCTGAAGGCGAGCCCGCGGCTGGCACAGGCCCTGACAGCAGGCGTGGCGCAGGCGAGGGCGTAGCGGCGCAGGGCTGGGGAGAGCGGGTTCCACCCTCCGAGGACGGCGGGCCCGCCAGTGAGCAGCCGGAGCCGCCCAAGGCTGCGGGGCGGCTGATGTGTGACGTAAAGCTGCAGGCGTCGCTGCTGCTCCCGTACCCGCTCAGTGTGGTGCCTGGGCCCTTGATCTCCCTAGGTGCGACCGCCGTTTGCTCCCCTCGAGTTCGGTTGTCGCGCGCTTCCCCTACGCGCTGGGCCCTTGCTTGACTGAGGCACTGCTGCCACTGTCCTCCTGAGGAGCGGCCTCCGCATTCTGGCAGGGCAGACACATCCAACAGCGACCTGCCTGCAGCGCTGCCCAGCTCTGCTGCCCTGACAAGCTGCCAGCTGCTGGCAACACTGCAGACACGCCGCTTGCCTCATGTGCGCCGCTGTTTGTACCACACAGGTGCCAGCTTGGTGACCAAAGCCTCAATCAAGGGCCTCCTTCCACCATTTCTACAGCTTTTGTCCATTGACTACGGGAGGTGAGCGGCAGTTGAGATAAGAAGCCTTAACCCCTCAATTTGAGGCATATGAAGACATGAGGTACTGGCTGAGGTTGTGGGCCTGGTATGCTTTGGCTTAGCTGCCCTCATTCTGCAGGCACAGCCAGCCGTGTGATCCTGACCTTGGAGAGTGTGTGCAAGGCGTGGATTACAAGTTCCCAGCTAGCCCGTTCTTATTCTGTTTTCGACGTTCCCTTCTCAACGAAGGCAGACTGCCCACTTTCCTGGAAGCCACACAAAGATTGCCCAACCTCAACACCAGGGCCCCCTTATGGGGAGTGTATGTACCTGTACCTGTGTGTGTATGTGTGTGTACTTGAGTGCTGCTCGGAGCGCACAGTGTGCACTCATGCACTTCTGTCCTTGGATGCACTCCTAGTGGTGCTCATCTGCTCTTCTGTCAAACACCTAGTCCCTCTAGCCTTACTGGTGCTCCATGCTCCTGTGCTCCATATTTGACCACTTTTTCTGTAGATGGGCATCTGGCCAGGCTCGACGCACTGAGGCAGGCGCCCTTCGCCTGGTGCGTCCATCGTCTTGTGTGCCGGCCCAAAAGAGGAGTTCATCTTCATTCAGTTTTGTTGCAATGACGATGCCCACATTCACCACCGATTTTTTTTCCAAGAGTACCCCCTTATGTGCTATTGTTCAAAGCACTTGGGAGGGGAAGGAGCATGTGGACTGGTGTTTGTGCATGCATGTTTGCTGCAATTGGGTGTGTGTTGAAGATGTGTCCTCACATTTAGGTTAGGCTGTTGTTTGCTCATGGGCATATGCATGCACGATTCATGCATGCATGTGTAGGCGTGAGCATGTAGCTGCTTTGTTCCTGTGCATCCCAGGCACCGCCTCCACCCTATCAAGACCTGCCCCTGTCAGATCAGGTCCTGTCCCAATCAGATGAGGGTCGTCCCGATAAAGGTCACACTGGTGAAACAGGCAAGACCGAGGACCATGGTGCCAGCAAGGAAGCAGGAGGACCAGTAGAGAGAAGAGCAGCTCGCCATGAGAAAAATTGATAGTATGTCTTTGCGTGATATAGCCAATACTTCCTCTTCTCTTCATCTCCCCCTCCCCCTCCCACC
>LKMJ01002792.1_pt1 | contig 16181 bp, 9 predicted proteins | sample 643391 | NCBI WGS metagenome assembly LKMJ01 (sample SAMN04112250, study PRJNA286221) | soda lake metagenome | biome: soda lake; feature: Kulunda Steppe; material: water; isolation source: sample PL-Br10 brine of Picturesque Lake | place: Russia: Kulunda steppe | collected 2010-07
CGTCGGTGAAGGAGATACCGGTTTCGTTGCTGAGGAGTAAGGAAAGGTCGCGGTCGGGGAGTGATCCGGGTGCGACGATCGCGCAGTCGTGGCAGACGGCGGAGTAGTGTTTCCCGTCGGGGTCTTTGACGGCGTCGACGTAGTCTTTTCCGCAGAGGAGTGTGCCGTCGGGCTGCATGTAGTGGGCGTGCCAGTGCTCGTTACGGCGTTCATCTTCGTCGAGGAGTACGACGGGTGTGAAGTCAGGGTTCACGTCCGGTTCAGTGTCCGGCTCCACATCCAGTTGCGCGGGCGGTTCACGCCGAGTTTCCCCCCGCGGTTTGGTCGTGCTGTCAATCTGCCGTCCCGGTTCACGTTCCGGTGTTTCTTGTTCGGTCCTGTCGTTCTCCCCCACCGTCCCCGCACCCGCGGCACCAGTCGGTTCAGCACGCGGTGCTTCACTATCGAGTCGGCCTGCATCGCCCATCACAAACCCATCACTCACGCCAGAACCATCAGCTACACCACGTTCACCCCCACTACGACCACTGCCACTCTCAACCGCTCCGTCACCGTCCTGTTTCACTTCACTTTCGCTTGCTTCGGTAGGCTCGGTGACGTTCGCTGCTTCAGCAATGCTTTCGGTATCGATCCAGGCGGTGATGTCGCGGTCCTCTTCTGTGACGCCGAGGTCTCGCCGACCGTCTTTCGTGATGGTGACCCCTTTCCGATTCGCATACGTGTTCACGTCCTGCTCCAGTTCCGCATCGCCGTGAACTACTTTCACGGTCAGTTGCTCGCCGCCAGCGTAGTTGAGGTACTCACGGTACGGTGATTTGTAAATCGAAATATCGCCCTTTACACGGTCACCAGCTTCGGTGTATCCGAATTCCCGGTCAGCGATCAGTAGCCACGACCCGCCAGTCGGATCCAACGCGTTCCCTTCAACGTCATCTTCGAAGAGCACCGATCCTTCGGTGAACGAGAGCTCATCTAATTTATCCGGGATGGTAACCCAGTACGTCACTGACTCGCCAGGTTCGATGCGCGCGGTGGTGAGCGACTCCCAATTCAGCGGTATTTGCGGATTCGCCGTATCAACGATAATCTCCTTGAACAGGACGGACGCATTACCATCGGACAGCAGGATGAGTGCTTCTTCACCATCAACGATGTGCACCGCTTGCTGCAACGCTGTTGGAACCGGGATCGTCTGCTGATCCATCTCTAACGTTGTCGTGTTCGATTCCATTTTCTCGTCGTAGTTGAACTGGAAGAGCATCTTACGCGTCACCCCCGTTCCCTGTGACCGGCTCGTCAGACTCGGTGTTCGATGTGTCGGGCTGTGTCTTCTCTACGGGGTTGGTTCCATCGCGTGTGAAGACGTGGAGTGCAGCGCCGGTGTGTTGCCACTGCATCCCGTCGATCGATGTGACGTAGACGTAGCCGCGCGTGAGTTCGGTCATGAATCCGGTCATGCCGGTCCCGGGTTCAGTGGTGTGTTCGAGTATACTCGGTGTGCCGGGGAACGCTCCGAGGTAGATGATGGTGTCGCCGCCGGCGTCGTGGTATGCTTGGATGGCGCTGGTGACGACATCACCATCGAATGCTGGGTCAGCGATCACGAGTGGTGTGTCCGCATCGATGACGTTGGGTAGGTTGTACAGCGTGGTTTCCTGTACGTCCGTGTAGTGTTCCGGGGCATCGAAGTATGGCGGGGCCGGGTTGACTGCGGTGATGGTGACGCCGGCGTCGGTGAGGAGTTGACTCCACATCCCGGTGCCGGTGACGAGTGTGGTGAGCTCGTCGAAGTTGGTGAGGTAGTTCGTGATTGCGGCGTTCGGAATCACCGCACTGTATGCGCGGCAGAGTTCTCGTACGGTGTCGGTGTCGGCTGTGAGGGTGGCGCGTTCAAGATCAACGCTGACGGATGTGGTGTTTTGGATGGCTTCGATGTACGGGTGTTCCGCCTCGACGTTCGCGGCAGCGAGTTCCGACGCCCTCTCATCACTGCTTCCTTCTTCCGCACCGTGCTGCACATCCCCACTCTCACTTTCGTGTTCGTCTTTATCTTCGGTTCCGGGTTCGTGTTCTGTGTTGTTCGCGTCGTGTGCAGTGCTGGTAGGTGCGGTGACGGTCGCTTCACCCTCGGTTGACGTATCACCCGCGTTGGTTGGTGAATCCGTTGTGCGGGCTGTCTCGGCCGTCTCGCTCTCCACTGCGGTTGCAGGCTGTTCATCGGCACTGGTTCTTGGTGCAGTTGCAGGTTCTGGTTCAGACGCCGGTTTCATACCGGTTTCGTTGCCTGCATCCGCACTGGTGGCTGCCTCTTCTGTCGTGTTGTCGGTGGGGTGTGCGCCCGGGACAGCACGGTGTTCTGCGGCGATCGTGGTGAGCGGCTCAAACGCATCACCGGTCTCACTGGTGATGTGCGGTGCGGCACGCGCAACCCCAATCACATCCTCACCCTCGTCAGCACTGTTGCTGGTGGTGTACGGGTCGGGTGTGAGGTTCTGTGCGGCGGCCGGGGCTTCCAGTGCCGTTTCGATGAGGTACGTGTCAGGGATGCCGCGTCCGAGAAGGCAGTAGACGTGTTTCACGGCACCGACTGAATCGCTTACGGATGCATCAGCGACGGCTTCAGCGACTGTTGGGAGTGACGGCGTTTCAACATCGTTCGCTATCTGTGTAATGGAGACGGTCAGTGGTGAGTCGAGGTCGGCACAGCGCAGGAACGCTTCCCGTTCTTCCAGGTCGGTTTCGAAGTCCATTGCGATGCCGGCTTTCCACAGTACTGACGAAGTCCAGTCATCGTCGTACTCGCCGTATGCGAACAGGTTGAATACGTCACGGCCTGCGCCTTCTTTCGCTCGTGAGATACCGGTCACGTCACGAATCGCGGTGTACGAGTACCCGTGTTCGGTGGTGAATTCATCGATCAGGTGCCCGGTCGCCCAGAGCAAGTCGCAACCATCAAGTGCGTTTTCTAACTCGGTGTACGCAGTTTCAAGAACGGTGTCCAGCTCGTCATTGGTGTAGTCGGCGGGGTTTCGGACTGCGTTGACCCGGTCGCGTGTGGGTGCGGGGATCCCTTCGAATCTGAACACGGTTTGCACGGTATCGATCACGTCGCACGCCGGGTCGGTGCTGGTGACTGCATCGAGAACGTTCCGTGTTCGGAAGTCGGTGACGGCGTCCCATGCGGTGACGGCGGTGTCTGTCACGTCGTCTTCGGCGGTTCCGCAGTGATCGATTGCGGCGCGGGCGGCGTGCGCGGTATCGAACGTGGTGACGGCGTGATGAACGGTGTTGAGCGTGGTTCCGGCAGGGTAGCCGTCGTAGTCGTACAGTGAGGCGAGGCCGCATGCGGCGATGAGGGTGTCAGTGTCGAAGGCGTCGTGTTCGGTGACGATGGCGTCTCGCATCTCGGTGAATGAGAGGCCGTGCTTGTCGTGGCCTTTCTCGATGATGTTACCGAGTGTCCACGCGGCGTCAAGTTGCGTGTCTTCTTCGGTGACGTGTTTGTTGATGGTTGTTACGATCTCATCGAGTCCATCCGTGTACGTCTCGCTGTGTTCGTTGTCGCCTGGTGTTTCGTCTGTGGATTGTGTGTCTGGAGTGGTGTTCATAGTGAGTGTGGCTTGGTTTTCGCTCCCGGTTGTTGCGGTGCCGTGACCGGTCTCGTTTCCGTGGGATGGTTCGCTGGGTTGTTCGCGGGTTTGCTCGCCACCGGGAATGATTACGTCGGTGATCGTGTGAGTTGGGAAGGCGTCGTGGTCGGTGATTTCGTGCTCTGTTGGCGGGTCTTGTTGTGTCAGGATGAACAGGTGCTGGACGGCGCTGGGGATGTCATCAACGCCTTCACGCATGACGTGTGTAATTGCGGTTTCAACTGATGGTGTGAGGGTTTCGAGGCTGGTGAATGCGTTGAGAGTTCCGAGGGCAACGGCGGCGTCGTGGTCGTTGAACCGTTTTACGATCTGTTGAATGACGGTGTGGTCAGTGTACTGCTCGGAGAGAGCGTGTACAAGGAAGGGGTTTACATCGGCGTACTCGTCCGGGTCCGCGTTGCGGTAGACGGTAGCGAACGCGGTGTACGCCACGCATTCCGGCGTAGTGAGGTTTTCAATGTGGAGAATGCGGAACAGGTCGTCTGCGCTGTCAACGATGCTTTCGGTGCTGTTGAGGTAGTCTACGGTGATACGGCCGAACGTGTAGTGTTTGTCGGCGCTGGCGGGTTGTTCAGTGGCCTGTAACAGTTGTTCGGCTATGTCTCGTAGTTCGGCTCGGAGTGCGTCACGAGCTGGTTCTGGCGGCAGGTCACCGCCGTCGTGAAGTGAAAGTGCGGTATCGCCGTTGAGGCGAATGGCTTCGAAATACAGGGCATCATCGGTGAGGAACGCGTTGATCGCGTCGTCACTAATCGGGCCGTTGTGTGTCTCGGTTGGGGTGTGCTGTTCGTTCATGGGGTTGTCGTTCTGTTTCGTGTTCATGGCCGTGTCGTGGTGGTTGTGAACGGTTGCGGGTTGTGATGTTGGGATGTGAACACGGTACGGGGTCGTGTTATGTCGTGTGTGTACGGGGAGTGACTTGTATGTCGGGATTTCTACCTGTACGTGGTACTACGTTACACCGGAGCCGGGTGACTGCCTCACCGGGTTGTAGTGCCTGTGAATGGTGTTCGGGGTTTGGTTACGCTTTCCCACCGCCGATTTCGCTGAATTCTTCAGCGAATTCATCGAGTTTCACCAGCCGATCGCGGATGGAGTTTTCGATGCCAACGCGTAATTCGCTGTTTTCGATGCGGTGTTCTTCAAGCAACTCGCTGATCTCATTTTCAACGCGTTGGATGAAGATTTTCCCGAACGCCCACCGGACACCGACTTCAGTTTTCACTTCGGACTCGGTTAACCCTTCCATCAAATCGTTCATGCGTTTGAAATCCGGGTGTGCTTTATTCACCAGCACGTTTTTCGTGCCATCAGACTGCGATTTGATGTTAACACGGTTTGAGGAGTCAGGTTTGTCAATGAACCCGACGCTGTTGATCACGTCACCGGCACCGCCAGACGAGGTGGTTGTGGACGTGGTGGATGTTGAGTCACCGCTTTTCGTTTCGACATCCCCGACGTAGAACGTGTGAACGGTCGTGTCGTACAAGGGTTTCTGATCCAGTGCCATTTGGTAGCCGAAGTCACCAGGCTCACCTTCTACATCCGGTGCGGGACGGAGTTCAAGCCTGACTTCGAACCCGCCTTCACGCCGCGCGGGGTATTTCGGCGGGTCATCTTTGATCCGGTGCCGGGTAACACTGATCGGGACGCTGCCAGCGTCATCGAACGGACGTGGTTCATCGCGGTCTTTTTCTGGGATTTCGTTCCCGTCTTCATCGAGAACGCGTTGGACTTCGCCTTTGATGTGGAACTCTTCGGTGTCGGAGTGACTCGGGTTCGTGATGAGTGTGTAGAACGGGACGTAGTCACCGACATCATAGTAGTAGCCGTCGGTGGACATGTGGATTTTCGGATCGTCCGGTTCACCAGTCCGGTCAGGCCCGTCAGTGTCGTACGTGTCGAATTCGTCCAGGAAATTGACGAGGTGTTCGAGTGCTCGTTCACCGGATTCGGTGTCTTCTTCAACGGTTTCCTCGGCGAAGAGGTCGTTACAGGTTTCGATGATGCGTTTCCGGAGCCCGGATGGGCCGTAGATCCGGTCGGTGTTGTTGAATCCGGTGTGACCGTGTTCTTCGCGGTCGGGGCAGAGTGAACTGGCATCGACCCAGCCCCAGAGCTTCCCGTCGCGGACTTCATCGACATCGTTCGGGACGTACGGCCAGACGGTCATGTACGGGATGCTGTCGGTGTACTCACCGCCTTTGAGCATGGCGACGCCGGTCCATGGTGGTTCGAAGTCTGCGGGGAGTTCGCGGTTATCGATCAGTGTGAGATCGGTGAGTTGCCGGTCTTTGCCTTGCAGGTGGAACGTGTTCAGGTCTTCTTTGTGAACGACAGCTGCTTGTTCAACGATGTTTGCGAAGTCGTATCCTTCGGCTTCGCGGACGGTGCCGTCTACTTCGTATCGGAATCGGATGTCGCGTTTCGGGTTTGAAAGCGCGAAAGCGAATTTCCGCTCAATTTTCTCGATTGCCCGGTCGATGTCTACCAGGTCTTCCATGTCGTCAGGGTCGATGCCTTCTAACCGGACGTACGTTCCAGGCCCATCGCGGATCTCGGGTCGTGGCGTGTTCACTTCCCGGATTTCGCTGATGTTTTCGTCAATGAGTAACGGGTACGCGCGTCCGCTCCATACGTTACCGTTCGCGTCGTGTGTTTCAACGTACGCGTCGGTGCACCAGCCGCACATGGCCCAGAATCCTTTGCCTTGTGAGCCGCCGGTGTCTTTTTGCTCTGTTCCTTGTTGTTTTTCGGAGCCTGGGTGACCGAGTGAAAGGTAGTTCCGTTTGAGTTTGTGTCTGTCCATCCCGACTGCGTTGTCCCACATTTCGAAGGTATTGTCGTCGGGGTTGGCGCGGAAGTTGATAGTGCACGTGGTGTTTTCGCGTTTGCCTGCGTGGACGGCCCAGAGGAATGCGTCGATGCCGTTCTGCCCGAACTCCCAGAGGAACGCGTTTAATGCGTTTTTGTGGTCTTTGTATGCGCCTCTGACGAGGTTGCTTGCGTTGGCGTACGGGGCTTGTGCGGGTTCAAGCCCGTCTGGTTCTCGGGGGTCGTCGTTGTCGCTGCGGTCTGTGTTGTTGGGCTGGTCGTCGGTCGGTGGCTGTTCGTTGGTTGCCATGGTACGTTTGGTAGGGGGTTTCGTTTCGGTGGAGTGGATTGACAGCGCGGTATGTTCGCGTGTCGTGTGTTGTTTCGCGTCTACGGGTTGTGTATCGGACGCGTGGTTGTGTTACGCGGTTCGGGTGTTACGCTCGTGTTACGGTGGCGCAGTTACTGTGTTCGGTACGTTGTGACGTGGTTATGGGTGTGTTCCGGGTCGTGTTACGACGGGGTTCGTGTCGCTGTGATTTCGCGTGTTCACTACTTAATGATTAGGTTTTCAACCGATCTGTATAGGCTACGTCACACTCGCCCCAGGCACGGTGTTAGAGAGTTACGGCGAGTGTTACGTGATTTCTTCGAAGTCACGTTCTAATTCGTCGCGGATGTCAAGAGATTCATCGTCAGTAGTTGCAGACGCATCACCACCAGCGTCACTACCGCTATCACCACGGCTGTCATCGTTGCTATTGTTGGGCGTGGTGGATTCTGCAGTGGTGATGCCGCTGTTCGGGCGGCGTTGTTTCACGACACCTGCCGTATCCGTTTCAGCCAGCAACGGCATTTCTTTGAGTTGAGAGGTGACTGCATCTCCGGCAAGGGTTTCCTTGACGATGCAATAGTAGCGTGATGGGGTGCCGAAGTCGCAGACCATGCTGAGTTTATCGCCTTCTCGCAGCGTGGCTTGATCGGCGATGTCTGCGATTGTGAGGTCGCTCGCTCGTTGTGACGTGCGGGTGGAGTTCCCGACGTACTCGTACTGGTGGTCGGGGATAGCTTCCAGCGTTGAGTCCATGTACTCGTTTTCGAACCCGTACATGCGGAGATGATCACCGTAGATGGTGGTGAACAGCCGCGCGATTAATGTGTCTACCTCGTCTAGCGTTGTGTGTGGGTGAACGATGATGTCGTACCATTCATCACGTGCCCGGCCTTTCTGCTTCCATCGGAGTCGGAACCCGGCTGTGTCGTAGTTTGTGTCGCTGGTTTCTGCGTTCGTGGTTCGTTCGATTTCGTCGCGGACGTTGTTCCAGCAGTAACTGCAGATGGCGTCTGGTGCGTCGCCGGTGAATTCGGTTTTGTTGAATCCGATTTTCCCGGCGGCGTCTTCGAGTGAGAGTTCTTCGTCAGCGAACCAACTTCCGCGACTGCAAAGCATTTGCTCGTTGCGTTTGTTACGGTGTTCTTGCTCGGGTCGCAAGATACCGTGAAGGTCCCCGCCGCGGTGGTATTCGGTGGTTGCCTGCGTGTCTGCGATGTGTGAAGCGTACTCTTTCCGGCGGTCCCGGTCGGTGTATGAGATAACGAAGCGCGGGGTTGTCATGTTGTTATCGTTCTCCGGCAATGACTTCCTCAGCGTATTCGGTTTTGAGTTGATTCCACCGGTCGGTGAATTCGTCGATCCGCATTGTGAAGACGGGGAGTTCACAGAGTTTCTCGTAGAATACGGTTTCGACGTTTTCGACGCCCATGTGATCTGTGGGGTGTTGCATGGCTTCGAAGGCGAATTCGACAGGGTCGTCGTATTCGATGAAGGCGTGTTCTGTGACGCGGACGCGGTCACGGGCGCGTTCACGATCGGCTGCGTTGTGTAAGATGTCGTCGCGTGTTTTCTCACGGTGGGTGGTGAGCCGTTCGATGTAGGTGGTGGTGTCGGTGATCGGGTCGTGGTTGACGAAGAGGAGTCGTTCGGGCAGGTCAGCTGGATCGGTGACGGGTGGTTCGTATTGGATGATGAGGTTGAGTGAGGTGGCTTTCATCGGGTAGTCTGCGCCGTACAGGATGGTTTCAGTGAAGTCGGTTTGCGTGTTGTTGATGTTGCGTTCGAGGGCTTGTTTGTGCGTGTCGATGGTGTTGGGGCTGACTTCGAGGAGTTCGGCTGTGAGTTGTCGTGAGATGTCGAATGCGGTGAGGGTGTGGATGCGGGCTTGTTGTTCGGAGAGGCTGGTGTGTTCGGCGGTGTTGGTTGCGATGGTGGCCCATGGGGTGCGTTCGATGCGTTCGAGGAGTTCGCGGGCTGTGAGGTCGATGTGTGGTGGCAGTGGGTGTTCGCGTTCGATGCGTTCGCGGGTGAGTTCGAGTGTGTTTCCGTTGATTGTGGTGAGTTCGCTCGTCATACACCACCGGTTAGTTACTATACTGACTTAGTAGTTCGGAAACCTAATTAGTAAACACTGACGGGGGTGTTCAACAACCCCGGTTCACACATCGAACACGTTCCCATCATCAGGAAGCCGGGGAGCCGTATCACAATCCGGGGTCACACGATCGAACGCTCGGACAACCTCACCAACATCAACCGTTAACTCCGTCGCCGGCTCATCACACTGCACACACGCATACTCATGCCCGGCAACATTCGCAAGCTGATGAAACGCCGGGTTCTGAAACTCACCAAGAATCTCAACCACACCCGCATCCGTCGCCCACAACGCGTTCGTTAACCCTGCACCGTGTGCACCAACAATCACATCAGCCGCATCGAACAACGCGACCTGCTCGTCAAACGACAACCGCTCCGGCTGTACAACACGAACCCAATCAGGTAACGCAGCAATAACCGCATCACGATTCACAACCCACCGAGATTTCATCGCCTCACGAGAAACGAACAGCCCGATACGCGATTCACCCGGATCAACCCGAGCGGACGCACCCACCGGCACGCTGCCAGTATCAACACCGCATGCGGTTCGGACCGTTCGACGTAACCACTCCAACTGCGCGGGCTGCAAGTAACTCTCCCCACTCCGCCCCGCTAAATCAGCACCCTGCATAACTAACAACCGTTCTGCGATCACGACACCAGGATCAACACACTCGACATACCCCCAGTACCCTAACGCTTTCAGCATCGACACAGCCCACTCAGGGATGCGTTCACGAACAAGAATCACTGGAGACTCACCGGTCACTGATTGGTACCAGTCGAACGCGCGGAGACGCGGTAAATAATCGATGATCCAGTGAAAGTAATTCCTATCGTTCACACCGAACAACGGCAACGCAACATCAACCCTGGTTGTTGACTGCGAATCGTACGGACCTTCAGCAACACCGACAGCAATCGCTGCAGCCGTCTCAACCTGTTTTGAAACGGCCGTAGACAACGTGACGTACTCCCCAGTATCCGCGACGATCGCGCCGTACTTCCCGAACAGGAATGCGCCGTGGAATACTGCGACTCGCACCCCTGGAAGTGATGGTGCCGCGTCAGTAAGCCGGGCTGGCAGATCACTCGTGTTCGTATACGCGGGTTGGCGAACGGTCGCGCGTTGCACCGGCGTGAGTTGCACAACGTCAACCGACGCATCGCTCTCATCAGCGCGGCGAAGTAACACCGTCAAATGGTCTTTCGAAAGAATCTCCTCACGCATTGCGTCCCCGACAGCACGCATCACACTCGCTTCGTGTGCATTCGCAACCCAGTCAACTGTAACGTCGCTATCGCGTATCGCTCGTGAAATAGTATCGTACTGTGGTGGCTGTATCTCTGTCATTGAAGACTCCTCTCACCCACCCCGACCAGTACTCCCGCCCCATCTCTCTGAGCGAATCATTAACAGTAATACAAACCCCGCGCATCGCTTAAATGATTACGGTAATCGGAGACGGAACTGGGTGTCTGCTCACAGTAACTGCTCGCATATACGAGTCACTGCATCGACATCCACAGTGAACGTTGCACGGCCATCTTCAGTTTCGGTTGTTGAGCTCGTAACTGCAGCGTACGTGTGATGCAGTCCGGTGGCCAACTGATAGTACGCATCACGTTGCAGCGCTCCAAATAACTCAATCACGGTCACGTCACGACTCCACGCCGTATTGGCCAGCGCTGCACCGTGCGGTGCGATAACCACGTCAGCGTCACGGAACATGGCGACTTGGTCAGCAAACGAGAGCGTTTCTGGTTGGACGGCGGTGAACGAACGCGGTAGCGCATCCAGCAGCGCGTCACGGTTCGCAACTGACCGGCGGGCGTGAGCGTCACGTGAGAGGTACAGGTGCGTTGGGAACGACGTTCTCGGTGAGTCAATGTTCTGGAGAACGTGTTCGTGCACCCATTCGAGTTGCGCTGACTGGAGCACGGCAGAGTCATGCCGAGGGTGCGCGCCGTGCGTGACGAGAAGCTCTGAAACGCGTGCACAGTGTCCGTCCCAGACGGTGACGTGTTCACCGTAACCGAGCGCGTCAAGGATCTTTCGTTGCCAGTCTGACTCGGTATTTGAGATGAGAAGCGTTGGCATCTCACCGGTGCAGGCGTAGTAGTGTTCAGCCGCCCGGAGTTTCGGCAGGTAATCAATCAACCAGTGGTAGTAGTTCCGTGTACAGAACCCGGTCAACGGAAGGACAGTTCCGAGTGTCTCCGGGTCGCTGTACGCGTTGGTGTGTGCGTGGTAGTCAGCGACAGCGCTACTGATTTCAGCTGCCAGATACCACGTATTCGCTTGTGCTTCACTCAACAGGTACGAACCGCCAGGTGTTGCCGCAATAGCTTCCGGGCCGTACAGTACCGCGTTCTGTACACTGTGGACACGCACCCCAGGAAGCACCGATCGGTTCGTTGCTTCGTTGACGGACGTAGTGATATGCTCTTGAATGGTTGTGTGTGGTGCATGTGTCTCGATCAGCGCGTCTGCTGGTTCGCTGTGTGGAAGTGGTTGCGGGTCAGAGAGTCGTGCGGTGTGAGAGACACACGACGCATCCTGTAACTCGTCGAGTGTCCGGTACGCGTTGCTGTGCGTGTTGCTAGTCAGGACGTGCTCTTCGATGTGTTCACCGACGGGTTTCAACAGTTCGAAAAACCCGGGCGCTGACGTTCCAGGGTCACAGTACGTCTCGCTAACGTCGTGTGTTTCGAAGATGTCCGTGATTACGTCGGTCAACGGTGGTCTCAATGTGGAACGACTCATACTGACACTCGCATCTACGTGTTTGTAGTCACGGGCCGGTGATAAGCACTACCGACACCTTGGCGTTGTTCAGAAGTCGTCAAGGGTCGTTGATTGCACGGATGACCCGGCACCACTAGACGGGCCGCCACCCGGGTCTCCGCTGGGTTGGCGAGTGGTGAACACCTCATCTTCCGCTCGTGCACGAGCGGTTTCTGCAAACGGGACCGTGATGCGAGAATACTCGTTCGGATCCCACCCGTTGACGCTGTCAATGATGTTCCGCGCGATCGTGTCACCAATCCCGTGCGTGTCAATAATGACGCTTCGGAACATATCACGGCCGGCGTCATCATACAACGCATCGAGCCGTTCAATCAGGAAGTACTCTTTCCCGGGATCCCAGGGATTCCCGCGCCCGGCGGTGTTGATTTTCTCCTTCAAATTGTTGTACAGTCGCCGACCGAAGTGATCGACGGTGTCAAGCAGGTACAGGTCTGGCCCGGGGACGCCGGCGTTAACTTGCTGTGCGAGTGGTGTCAACCATTCCGGTTCACGCGGCATATCAACCGGTTCATACAGGTTTTGGACGCTTTGAATGGCGGTGCTGAGATTTGATGCGGCGCTGACCAGCGAGGATACGTCATCGCTGTCGTATCGGTTCTCTAAGTCTTTGACGGAAATCCCCGCACACCAGAACCAACAGATCAGCGCGGCTGTTGTACCTGCCCCGCCGTACATACCGTGTTTGTCCATTTGCTCTGACTCCCAGGACCCGTCTGGTGCGGTAAATCCTAACTCGCAGTGATAGTACTGGTCTGCTAACCGTGAGATCAACGCTTCCGGTGTTAACTCATCACCCTGGTCGTGAAGCCATTCAGTTAACCGTAGCACATCAGAAACGGTGTTGTCGAACCAGTTACTGTGCTCGAACTCAACGAGCGCGTTTCCTAACTCAGTCGCGGTGTACCGTGTCACGTCACGTTGTGGTTGCCCGACTGGCTGTGATGTGAGCCCGTGCGTAGTGAGCCAGTTAAACACTGTGTCTACTTCCTGTCGTACTTGTTCACCGGGCTGGATACCGAACTCCGAGTCGACGTATTCAGGGATCTGGTCAACGGTTTCAGACCAGAACAAGGTTGATTCGATGAACTGCAGTACGTCACGGTCGGTTTCCCATCCGTACGTCACTAATTCCAGGACAAGCCAGCGTAATGCGTTCTCCCCGGATAGGTGTGATGTTATATCTTCAATGTCTTTCTCTTCGACTGGTGTATCGAATTGGAACCGGTCGAATGTTTCGTCGTAGTTGTACATCACGAACGCGTACGCTTCATCGTACCGGTCGGCGTCACGGCCAGCTCGCCCAATCCACTGGACGTACTCGTAGACACCGATGTATTTCCCTTCCCAGTTCCGCTTTAAATCAGCGACGATAACTGACTGGACCGGTGAATCGAATCCGTAACTGAGGGTTGTGGTGCAGAAGACGCATTTAATCACTCCGTTTTCGGTGTACGTTTCAATCATGTCTTTCAACCCTTTCTCCAACCCGGAGTGGTGGTACGCAATCCCGTTATTCAAGAGTTGGATGAGTTCTTCATGCGTCTCGGTTAGCGTGGTTGAGACGGCGTCTTCGACCAACTCGCGGAAGTTCACACCGCCCGTATCGAATGACAGCGCGTCAGCGACACCGCGTGCTCGCGTTTCAGCGTTCGGTTTCGTATCGTTGAATACGAGGAACGGTCCTTTGTCGTTGTGCTCGTCGATGATGCGAGCGATCTGTTCAGCGTACGGGTCACCGGTTTTCTCAATCGGGTGTTCGGTGATTGGGACAGCTCGTTCTTCGCTACTGATTGTGAGCGTTGCATCTAACCACCGTGCGATGGTGTGTGGATTCCCGATTGTTGCGGAGATACCGAGGATGTCAGCGTCACCGTCCAACGCTGCGCTGATACCTTTCTCGATGTTCGGGCCGCGTTGCGTGCTGTAGATTTCGTGGAAGTCATCGAGAATAACGGTATCGAATCGGTCGGCGTACCCGCGGATAACGGCTTCAAAGTACGATTCGAACGTGGCGACAATTACGTCTGATTCGGTGTACCCTGCGCCTTGCCCGATCATGACGCCTTCGGGTGTCCACGCGTTGAGTTGCTCGTGTTTTTCGTTGACAAGTGAGACGGACGGGACGAGGTAGGCGACGTTGTCACCGTTTTGGAGTGCTTTTTTCGTGACGGCTTCTGCAACGAACGTTTTCCCGTTCCCGGTTTCAGCAACAAGTAAATGATTACCGTCGCTTAACGCGCCGTCCTCGAATGCTTCGTACTGTGTGAGCGTCAGGTCAGTGAATTCCGGGGGTTTCGCATCAAGGAGTTCTTGGATGAGTTCCTGATCGGATTCCGGGATTCCATCTGGAATCGGCGGCATGTTTACGTTACAGCCGCGGCACGGACGCACATAAATAACCGTATTTTCAACCCACTTGAACCGGCTTCACGGTCTCGGGTCAGTAATGGTTGGAACGTCAGTATCTTCTGTTCGTTCTGCAAGCAACCGTTCGCGGATCGGTTCTGACGCTTCATCTAACTCGTCAGTGTCGATGTCGTCGTGTTCTTCAATTACAATCCACCCAGTTTCGGGTAAGTACTCGACGGCGTGAACAGTGTCGTTCACAACAAGGAAGATCAGTGGTGAGATTTTGACGTACCTGGTTGGCAGGGCCTCGTCTTCGATGTGGAGTCGGTAGACTGGTTTGATGGGAACGCCTGAGTCACCGATCGCGCGGAAGTCAGGGTGTCCAAGTGGCCGTTCGGGAAGTGATGAGAGAACGCGGTGTGTGACGCCGCACTCCGGGCACTCCCCTGCGTCGTGATGTTTGACTGCGCAGTCTTTCACTGCGTCGCGCATCATATCGGTCGGAATTGCTTTCGCGGTATCCATTGACCCTAATCACGTCATGTCTCACTACACACGATATTAACAATTCGGGATTTCAAACGTTTCTTAGATGACTAAGCGAGTGTGCGCTTGGCTCCGTAGTACATGGTGTCGTGTATTGTGAGGCGTTGGTGAGTGATGGCGAGTAGTGCAGATTTGGATACACTTATCTGATTGAACGTTGCACCTGGCGGTATGGATGTGGTTGCCGGTCGGGATCCACGTGTAATGGAGAAGCCTGCTGTATTCACGACTGGAAGTCGTGTACTCGTCAAGTACCGGTCACCACAAGAGACCAGGGACAGACATGATTTGGACGTGTCTGGGTACGTCGTGAAAGATACGAATGACGTGTTGGTGGTAGAAGAGTACCGGAATTTCACGCGTGAGAACAAACACCGGCACGCCCTGGTAGATACGGTTACGAAGGACCTGTATTCACAGACTCGTGATCGGACGCAACGCCTCGGGCAAGCTGTAGAGTTGCAACTGATGGCCCCACCGTGGAGCACACTCCATGACACGACGGCCGGTGGTCTCGTCTACCTGTCGTTTCAACGACCGGCGTTCAGGATGATTCGTGAAGGGATCTACAAGTACCCCGACCCGGACGTGCTGGATCAGCCCGCGGATTGGTCACCGAAAGCCCCGTGCGAAGACCCAGTCCCTCAGAAGATTCGTGATCGGAACGCTGACACGGTGTACGCACCCCAGATCAACACAGACGCCGTGTGACCGGCACTACCCTTACCTGTGTTGAGTTAGGCTATTTTCAGTTTGGTTATAGCGTAAAACAGGCGCAAAACCCACGACTTCAGTCGTGGGATACGCGCCGTAAGCTTGATTAGTCAACCGACCGTAACGGCACTTGTGTGCGGAAAACTGGCAGTTGCCTCGGTGTTTGCCACGGTGAGAGCCGAAATCAAACAAGTAAGCCGACCGCGCCGACCGACACAAAACAACCAGATAACTCGCTACCCCGCGTCGGGGACGAGTATCGGTAGCGTGGCACTGCCACTGCCGTCGGTCAGAAACCTTAGATTCCCAACCATCCGAATTGACGGGAGCAACATAAGAACCTCGGGGAGCGTCGCCCTTTAGGGCGGCGAGGATGTCACCTTTGAACTCCCAATTCGATGCTGGTATGAAATGTGACGAGGTCCGTTGTTGAACTCGACAATAACATCTTCAAAGACCTCAGGCTCTCGGTGTATCGTGTCACGAGGATTGCAGTGCATTTCGTCACAACGACAGCACTGGATCCCGACGGCGCATGCCATGAAAGCAGAAATCCTCTGTATCTCATCGACGTCACGAGTAGGCAAAGGTGGTTTCCTCATAAAAAATGGAGAAAGTCATTTTACCCTACCGGTTGTGAGTAGGGGATTATGGTCGCTACTGCACGGACACACAAAATAGAAGATGACGAACCGATCGAAATACTCCACGTTGATGGTGAACCTGATTTTGCTGAGATCATCGCCTCATTTCTTGAACACGAGGATGAGCGTCTCGTCGTTCATACTGCGACATCTGCTGATGATGGATTAGCAAAGCTAGCTGACTCGGAGTTCGACGGCATCATCGCTGATTATGA
>LKMJ01002794.1_pt1 | contig 16178 bp, 16 predicted proteins | sample 643391 | NCBI WGS metagenome assembly LKMJ01 (sample SAMN04112250, study PRJNA286221) | soda lake metagenome | biome: soda lake; feature: Kulunda Steppe; material: water; isolation source: sample PL-Br10 brine of Picturesque Lake | place: Russia: Kulunda steppe | collected 2010-07
CGCACGCAAATGCACATGCCGTCAAGGGGATGTGCGCACCTGCATGCTTTCCAACATTAAGTCACACTGTAGCCCCGATGGCACTTCCACCTCAACCATCTCCACCTCCAGCTCCTCCCTTTCGCGCTGAATCTCCCCGACCACCAGCTGCGTCTGCGGCTTGGCTTCCTCAACTCCCTCCCCCACACCTGCCTTGCCACTCCCCTCCCCCCCCAGCTCGTTGGCTGCCTTGGGTGAGGCAGCACGCGCCGCAGCCCCCGGCCCTCGCTTGGGTGACACACCCTCAGCCTTTCGCCCCCTGCCCTCCCCGCCATCCTTTTGGCCGGGCATGAGCACTGGTGGCGGAGCAGCCTTTCCGCCTCCTGTGCTTGCTGCTGGAGCGGCGGGTGCAGCTGGTGCTGCTGTCAAAATTGGCGTTGGGTGCGGTTGCAGCGCAGGCTGCAGCTGCGCGCCCTTGTGCCCCTCCGCAGCTTCCCCTTGTGCCTCTGTCAGAGGTGGCCCCTCAGCCATGCCACTACTGCCGCCACTCACGTTGCCAAGCCCCAGCGCTCCCTGCTCCGGAGGCGCCACCTTGGCACCACCACCAGCCTTGCGCCGCAGCACAGGCAGCACTGCAACAGACGGCACATTTGCCTGCAGGCCCAGCAGCAGGGCACATTCAGGCGCACGCAACAGCAGCAACTGCCTCTCACAGACAAGGCCATTGACAAAGCACAGGGCCAGAGCACTGCCGGCAGCACTGCATGGGTCAAGTTTTGCCTGAGGAAATCAGCTCATGATCCCGGGAGGCAGGCGAACCTTGGCAGGCTCTTAGCGGGCAAAGCGTGCGTAAAGCTAGCTGAGTTTGACACTTGCCTGTAGCAGGGCAGCACCGTCTGCTTTGCAGCTCAGTCACTTTGGGCGGGCCAGGGTGGAAGCGGGGATGCACACGAGCAGGCTGGTGCCTTGCAGGGAGCGAGCACTGCCTGCACCCCTCCCCTGTACCCCTTCTTGACATACCTCTTCAACTGCTGTGTACAGCAGGAAGCAAGCAACTGGCTCTGAAGGCACCTAAGCAGGCAACAGGAGCCAGACTAATGGCATTGCTACTGGATGCTGCTAGGCGCACCTTTGCCACCAGCCGCTGCTCTGCGCAGCTGCGCAGGGCAGTGCGGCCGCGGGGCAGGCCTGCCCACCATCCCCTCAGCACCGCCTCGCTGTCCAGCGGTGAGAACAACTTGGAGGCGGCGTCAGGCCCCGCCAGCAGAGCGTACACATCCATCTCAGGCGGCAGCTGCAGGCGGCCATGGGGCGTACGTGCGTTGTATGCATGTGCGTGTGCGTGCGTATGTGTGGTGCACGTGGGCAGTGTGCGCATGCCTGTGTGTCACATCTCCATCCCAAGATGGGAGGTAGGAGTGCAGCGGGGCAGTGGGCACTGGACAATGGGCCCCCCTTCATGCATGCGCCAATCAAGAAAAGACAACGGAGCGGTACATCAGGCTGAGCCGTGCTCATTCATCTAGAACTGGTGTGGCTGTATGGTGCAGAAGCAGGCATGCACCAACAGGAGGCACATGCAAGCTGAGGAGACGCCAACAGCAGCCTGATCAAGGGCACAACATTGCGCTCAACAGACTGTAATATCCCTGCATTTATCCAAACCTGTGACACTTCCAGGCAGTCCAAGTCTAGCCTGCACATAATTCAATGCCAAGCTGTGGCCAGTGCACCCTACAGAATTGCTAATCCCCATTCTACGAAACAATTGATACACACACTAGCGCCAACACCTCTGCCCGCACGTGTATGAGCATGCATACAGTGCCTTCCAACTTTGGCCTCGGACTCACATTGCTGACTTCCACATGGCGCAGGGGGCAGCAGTCGTCATGCGGGTGCGTCCAGAGCTTGAGTTCATGTGCCTCGTACTTGGTGGTCACCGCCACGGTACCACCTCCGTGCCCAGGGTCCAGGTCCTCTTGCTTGTGTTCCTGGACCTGCGGAGACCAAGCACCAAGGCCACTGCCGGAACTCCAGACATGCTCGCAGCCTCTGGCCATCCCCAACTCCCCTAAGGGCTAAGGAGCAAGCAGAGTCTGCCCTTAATCTCCAAGGCCTGAAAATACCAATTATCTTGTCTGCTTCCGTAAACCTGGAAGTTAGCAACTGATGGCTGCAGGGTCTGAACAGGCCTGCGTCCTCTCCCTGCTACATTGAGGAATGGCAGTGTGCAAACAACCAGCACAGGCTGAAAATACAAAGGATTCGCTGATGTTGGTGGTTTGGTGGTGCATGGAGCAGTGTCTCAGGGAGCTGGAAGAGAAAGCACTCGGGACTCGCGGCCCAGAGCACAAACAGCCAAGTCTTCACCTGGCAATGGAATGGTGAAGCACCAGCCTTTTGGGGGGTCACAGCAAGGGCAATGGGGTCGTTGCTGAAGACAGTCAGTGAAGTTGTGCATATATTGCAGTCTGAAAGGAGCCACCAAGACCTTGAAAGGCCATTTGGTCTCAAGTGAAGGGCGCCCTCTACGATACCTGGTCTATTTCATTAATCAATTCATTATCTTTTATTTTGAACCATGCCAACTGGCTGCCTCACCTAGGAGATGTTGCTTATTCTCAGCCAACGGTCATGCATGCCCATGGATGAAAGCCCCCCCTCATCTGTTCGCACGTATCTGAGCACATGCAAATGTGAACGTCAAAACATCCACACAGACTCACGCTAACATGCACATACCTTGGTCCATCGTTCACCCTCAGGGCCCAATACCACATGGCTCACAGCTGACTGTATGTCTGCATGCGCAGCCCCGTAAGGGACTTCCAACGAGCATGCCTGTAAGATAAGTGTTCAAAGGGCAAACATTTCTCTGAGCAATTTTGTGCAAGGCAAGTATTCATGCATCATCTTGTAGTTTCAGGTCAAAGGGCTTGTGTAAAAGGAACAAGGAAAAGATGCAAGATAAACCTTGGGTTGCACTACCTGTTTTGCAGACACTCTATCTACTTACCAAGCGGACAGATAAGAGGGTACACAATGAAATGCACTCAACAGCATGTTTGTGTTTTTCAGAAGTAGTGTTGAGATTTGAGGATACAGGCACTGTGTTAATTGCACTGGAACCTCTCTAGCCTACCAAAGTTGCAAGCATTATAAGGCCCACCCGCCCTAGATCAAATGTGTTGACTGAGGCTACTGTACAGGCAATTTTTTCCACTTGTGCCACGTCACATCCCAACACTGCTTCTGCATTGCAAATAATCTCCTATAAGTTCTACAGGGATGCATTTAATCCACACACCTTGGGTTTGCTGCCAGGCTCCCTAACAACGACCCGCAGCTCTCTCATGTCCTTGGATTGGGGCATTGGTAAAATTGACTAAGGAAGTCTTTCAGGCCATGCTTTGCGCGCGGCCTGCACATAGGCCTAAGCTGTGTTCATTGGACATTACTATTCAGATTTAATTTTTGAAATCTTTTTGAAATCATTTACGCGACGTTGAATAGCGAGGCTTTGCTTTAGGAAAGGCTCAATTCTATATTGAGGCACGCTTGTATAATCGCGTGGTTAAATTGATGCCAGTGTATGTTCACATAAAATTCTATGTTGCAGCAGGAATCCAGATGTCATGCCATTTCTCACTTACTACCTAACCTGCTACAATCCCTATTGAGCAAGCTTTCTGTAGCCTTTCTCTCTATCAAGCCATCAAGACCGTCCCTGGGAGCAGTATCTGTCTTCAAGCGCAAAGGCTGTCTTATGCCATAAGTTATGGATTCTCACATGGGATTCTCAACAATTAGCCTCATGACTGGCAGCACACACCTAATTGCACAGATTGATCATGTCAGGAATGCTCTGCCTCCAGATCTGTGGGAACACCAGAGGATTGTGCGCAGAATGATGAGCAAGCCATACTCGTGAAATTACAGGAAATTGTTAACATCCAAACGTTTGGATTAGGTGCCTTTAAAGGGGTCTCAATGCACCAATCCATTTTTGATGGATAGCCATTAGTCAGTCACGCACGATGCTTGCAAGGCAAGCTTACATAGCTGTACCCACAATAAAAGGGCTTAGCTGGAGCCTCTCAGGCCTGCAACCTGGACCTAGATCTAAGAAGGGACAGACTCTAACAAAGAAATGCACCATCAGAGAAACAGTAAAGATGCGCCATAAAAGCGCAAAATGCATAGCTTTTGGTGTATGGTGTCAGTTATAAAGAGGTGATGATGAGATGCATGAAGAAAAAAAGAAAGAAAGAAAGAAAGTAAGAAAGAAAGACTACGCCAACAAGGTAACCCCTGATTGCGTGAATTAAGGAAGAAGTTTACAGCTGGTGCAAGCACCAGGCAAACCTCCACAATCAGACTAGGAAGAAGGTCATTATTATGGGGTCCGGGAGGGTTCTGAAAAGAGCCATGTGTTCTTTCCTTGATGTTTTTCAACCTCCTACTTGTATTTATGATCTTTGTTGCATATTGAATAGAATGAGCGTTTAGTTTAAGAGTAAGTTTTCTTACTCTACACCAGTCTAGGCCAAGCTTACTGAGGGGTAGTTCAGTGTGACATTTATAGATGGTCCCCATCACTCCAATACATAGCATCCAATAAGGATGCTATGTAGGCTTACTTCGTGGCATTGCTGTGCAAGGGCATGTTTCTATCCAATATGCTGCTCAGTTGCTCTTGCTAGTTGTTGCTCTGGTCGAGTATCAACACAATATTTTATTTTAATGAGGTGCACATCGTATATAGCCAGTATGTCTCTTTGATGGCCATTTTTCGTTCCAATCGGCAGTATGCAAATAGCATCCGGTCTAGAGCAGGATCGAAGTTCGTCTGCTGATGCATGAAGTTAAAGATGAATCCTTGATGCACACGAACTGCAGGACTGAAGGCCACCAATAAAACACTTTAAAATAAGTTCACTGAGCTAAGCTCAAACACAACATGAGGAATCACAGAAATGACCATGTTTTTTCCCTTTGTTCGATTGGGTTTTAAATATGTAAGACAAACACCACAGACTATTCATTATTGCAATTCAGATATTTTACATTTGCTGCTGCATTGTGCTGTTGCGGCATCCAATCGTGTGAATCCCCAAGTGGGCAGCTAGTTCTTCACACACCATTGTGATGAATGAAAGAAACAATTACTGTATCAAGAAAAAAGAAAATTGACAATCCTTTACAAGAATGACTGCTGATCGTGCTCAAGAGGATTTTGATGGTCAAGGACACACCCCCTTCATGATGCGTCATGTGCGAGTGGGGTCTAGAGCCTCTACAGTTCAACTGGTTCCGGCGGCAATGCGGCTGTACAAGGCCGCAGCTCAAAGCAATAGCTCCACTGTGAGAAAGTATTTAGGAGCTGACATGCAACTGAGCTCACGGTGCGATCATTGCTGGTCGTCCCACATCCTCTCTGCTATGAATGGTCTGAGACAATCCTACATGTTCAAATAAAGGCTGCTGAAAAGTGAGCCCATTGATCTCAGTAGTTTTGTTGTGGACCTCAGGGAGAGGCACTTGGATTAGTAGGCACCTTATTCTGATACGCATCCACGTCACGGTGAGCGCAACAGCTCACGGTGAGCGCAATAGCGAATGCTCCACTTAGCATTAATAGTGCGCCCTCCCTGCAAAGAGGGCCCTTATCACACATTGATACACCCTTCCTAAATACATGCTCCTTGACCTTCCTCATGACGTTATTCGCAGCGTAGCACGCTTCAGACTTCGTGCCCACACCCTACAAATCGAAACTGTGACCTGGACGCTTAATACCTCCCCAACTTGTGACTTGTGCAACTTGCTGCTAGCATTGAATGTTAATGATGTACAAGATGAGCAACTTGCTTGAACACGTCCTTTTTCGCTGCACCCATCCAACATGGTCTCTCTCTAAAGGACTTATGCATCCCAGTTTCCTCCCGCAGGCTTCAACAACTTGTTGAATGTGTCTGCTTTTCTGGGCCAGGAAGACAATAAGCTTTATTTTTTTCTTTCAAGCCCTGGTAGTTTTTAATAAGTAGGCTGGGCTAGCAGTCACACTTCTTGACTGAAGGCTCTATCTTGTAACCCCTTGTAACCCCATGCCATGCCACATTGGTTGTAACCCCACCCCATGCCACAGTGTGAAAAGGCGCTTCAAAAAAAAGTCTTTTCTATCAATGCTGCTTGCATACACTACCTTTTGAAAGGAGCACCCTCCCTCTCTTCACTGATGTACCTTCCACTGATCGGTCCACTGATGTACCCTCCTAGTTCAATGGTGAAAGCTTTGTGTTGAAAGGAGCACCTATGAAGCTTGATGGATGACACAGGATTACCCCTGGCCTGGCGCTGTAGTCTTATCCAAGTTTCTCTTCCCTGGCGACGCGACTTCGGGAATGGCATTCACCTGGTGCGAGCAGTCCTATTTTCTAGCCTAGAACTAGGCTAGTAGCTCATCCTCTATTATTCAATTTAGCTAGGCTACATGCCGGGGGTATCCCTGCCCAATCTTTTTGCCTGCCACCACGTCTCTTTTCTTTCCACCAAGGCCTTGTACCATGCCAGCTGGCCTATCCAGAAGGATGGCTTGTTTACTATTCTTCAGATCATCTGTGTTTCCGAAACATGAGTCATCCGTTTACAAAGTATACAGTTGTGACACATGACCTGGCACCTCGGCATTAAAGGCAGGTTCAGCACTTGAACAAGCCTAACAAAATATGATTTAGCCCTGCCTGCTTCTGTAGCAAAAGATGATCCAGTCCTGTGCTTAAACAGCAACACAGAGAAGGTCTTCCACACAGTGTGCGGTTGTCTTTAGGAAGCTCCGCGCAAGCTCATTCATGCCATAGCCTTGCTCGTACTGGCGATGGCGGCCATCTTGCCCTTGATCGCGCTCACAAGGGTGTCCCTGTTGGCATTCACCCACTGCACGCGTTTGGCGTATGTACCAGCGCGGCTGGTCAAGGCCTCAATGGTGTCCTCACCAGCGATTGCTCGGCCTGCAGGGAATGAGAAGCACGTATCCTTTGTGCGCATTCCTTGAGCATACTTGTTCTACTACCGCATTAATGGTATTACATTTTGTGTACCATTGTAGCCATTGTAATGGTCTATCACAGGTGTACAATGTAATTGTCCATTACAGGACAATCAGGACAACACGGAGCACCCTTGCCACTTGCGCGCACACACACACATGGAACTACATCATTTTCGCACCTTATCTCTGTGGTTTGTCATGTACTGATATGCAGTCAACATCACGCTAGGATAAAGACTTGCAGGCTCATTGAAGATGCAACAGCAGAGAACAGGACATGTAAGTTAATGCACGGTAACTTATCTGATAAATGTATATCACCAGGAGCCGCATTGGTCATTTTCTAAAAATGTGGCATTTCATGTGAGAGCGCATGCGCTCTTAACCACTTGCACTGTGCAGATGATGCATTGTCTTACAATTTCCTACCTGTGAAGTACACCGCATTGGAAGCGATGCGCAGATTGATCATGTCAGGAATGCACTCTGCCTCCAGATCTGTGGGAACACCAGAGGAATGTGCACAGAATGATGAGCAAGCCATACTTGTGAAATTACATTGTTTGGATTAGGTGCCGTTAAAGGCGAGAAAAAGAGAGCGCAAGTTGAGAAGTTGAAATGCATTTTCAAGGCAGAAACAATGCAAGCAAAAGCGTCGATGGAAGAAGCTGGACTTCATGCTGTGTCAGCTGACAAGCCTTTGAAGCATTACAACAAAGAGTGAAGCAGTCTCTCTATATAGCCTATCGATAGCCTTACCTGTGAGCTCTCCATGGATTGCGAAGCCCTCCATGAAGTCAAGGATAGGCGGCAAAGGCTCGTCCTCTCCAACATACCTAGCAACATGATGAAGATAGAGTGTTTTGTTCACGGACCAGGAGCTGGTGATTGTGAGAGGCAGCAGGACATGAATAAGCGTACAATTCTTGAGCCCAGGATAACAGGGTCACCTGTAGGTGTGTGTTATTGTCAGTGCTGGGCGTTTACGCCTGACGGTGTCAGGTGTAAATTACGTTACGGCAGCGTAATTACGGCTTTGACCGTAATTTAAGAATTTACAGGCGTAATTCACTCTGACGTCTGAGGATTGGGATTTTCGTTATTTACGGTGCTGCACCGTCAGAAATTCAAAGGTCTTCCTTAGCCTTCTCCTTTTCAATCCAGGTGCTTAGTTCCCACACTCTAACATCCCTGCAAACATCCTGTTCCTCATCAATTTCCTCTTCCTTGTCCCCCCTCCTCGATTCCCTCTTCCTCATCCTCCCCCTGCTCAAGTCCCTCTCCCTCATCCTCCCCCTGCTCAAATCCCTCTCCCTCATCCCCCTCCTGCTCAGCCCCCTGCTGCTCATTCCCCTTCTGCTCAGCCCCCTGCTGCCCATCGGCTCGGCTGCTGGTTCCTCTGCACCTGCATTCTCTGCTGCATCACGCACTGAGTCCAGCCATTCTGCAAACTCAGTCTTCTGCTCCTCGCTGGCCTCCATCAGCCCATGTCGCGTCACATTCGTCCCAGAGAGCACTGTATCACAATGCTTGCAGCAGTGCTCCACCTTCCCTGGCTTACCCCTGCGCCTCTGCCTTCTTACATACTATTCCTGCACCCAGATTTTCTTATTTTGGCCTCCCTTCTTAGGCTGCTGGCCCAACCTCAGGCCTGCATTGGGTGGTGCAGGAGGAATCAGCTCGCTGGGGTGAGCCAAACTCGGCCCCCCCAGGGCTGCTCGAGCCCTCTTGACCTGCCTGCCATCGGGCATGATGGCTTGCAAATTTATTTTGGGACAAAACACCACTTTAAATTACGATTTCCCACCGTCATTCAAAAATTTACCGTATTAAAAGGTGGTTGACATCTGACGTCATAAATGCACCATAAAATACGGTTCCAATTCTGAATTACGCCGCAAATGCCCAGCACTGGTTTGTGTATGTGTGTGTGTGCGTGTGTGTGTGTGCGTGTGCGTAGCCTTCCATTCTCGCCCGCTGCCGCGACAAGCCCCCCCAATCTTATTTGTGTGAAGAACGGCCTTATGCTTGGGTATGGTCTCACTCATACTTGCACCATGCCTTGAAGCCGCAGCCCCCCTTTCAAGCACTTTGCCAATAAAATGGCATAAGTTGTTGGGCAAGCCAGGTCTACCTTGGCTCACCTAATGAAGGACTTACAATAGAAGTATCACTTAATTTTTAGACAATTAATCCTTGCACTCACTTTGACAAAGCCACAGCCAGCTCCATTGCACGCCAGTCGTAGGAGCAGAACTCAAAGTCTAGTAGACCAGATACAGTGTCTCCTGTCTGTTGTGGAAAATCAATGCATTGACGTTTGTGCATGCAATGTGAGCGCACCTGCAGAAGACTTACCACTTTACTGCTTGGAGCTGGCCAAGCAATTTTGCGTGCATTGTTCCTAGACACTGGAGAACACTGTCAATAATTTTGCTGCACAGTTATATATAGACGGCACATAGACGTGAAATTTATCAACTTCTGCCTGCGCATTCAGCTAGACAGCTAGAATGTATGACTTCATCGCCAGCTTCCTGGCTTTCTATTTCAACGTAGCATACTTCAAGGAAACACTACTTTGCTGACTCGCTGGTGACCTGATCACATGAGACAACTCATCAGCACTGGTTAGCCATGAGGATCCGTCAGCCTTTAAATGCCCTCCAGAAGCCAAGCAGAATTCAGGCTTGCACAGTCAGGCTATTTGCAACATCATGTATAGTTCCACAGACAGAAAGATGAAGATTGCACGCACCACAAGCACGTTGTCGTAATGTAGGTCACCTGCAATCACATCGCATCCACAAAGCAGTTGGAATGTTTTTTTGTGCATGGAAGGTACAGGTAACGATGCAAGTGATGTGCACGTGTTGCAGTCATAAATTAGTCCTAGCGGTGCAGCAATGATGTAGTTAAGGTGCTGTCAATGGCTTACCATGGATCCATTGAAGAGGGAGCCCGCGTTTTAAGAAATCATCAATCTTGCCTGCATGATGAACGTGACATCTCATCCATGTCCAGGATCATGTCACTGAGCAATTGGGGGAAGAAGGGGGGGGAAGGGGGGTGTCCCAAATTTCTGTTTCACTACAGACTGCACTTTCTTTAAACTTTCCCAGGCATGCCCTTTCTTGGATCATTATAAGAAAAAAGTATGGGCAAAAGTGCCTTGGCTTAAGGGGAAGAGGGCCTAGAAGCTGGCATGAGCTGAACACCTTGCATGCAAGCAAGGGTCAGAGAGCCCCCAAAGGTGGCCTATTGCATCAGAAACATATAATTATGCTACCCACTATGCAATGACGAATGAATTTTTCATATACTAGATCCCTGTCTCCTACCCCTTGCCAAATTGGGCTGGTTTTGTCAGAGACAAGCAACCCAAACACATAGCTCCTCGCTACAGCATTATTTCATCATTGGTGTCTGAGTGACCCACAATACCTGTACATGTACAATTCCCTGCATTATCTGAATCTCTAATTGTGCGGCTCATGCCAATAAATGCCAGGATGTTTAGCAGACTAAGAATGTCTTTGAAGTTTCTGATCGTTTGTGTTTCTATCGCATTTAGCTCCATTTTATGGTTGGCCATGGGGCATGAATGCCGTAACCCGCAGACCAAAAAAGCTTGGCAACTATGCAAACAGACCGCTTTCAATTTTGAAAGGATTCCACAAATTGCACTAAGTGCTGCAACACTTTTACTCATGGCATTGGAATGAGCACGCTAGCACACTGATTCATACCCACCTGTGAGGATCTTGATTTGATCCACCTGCAACACACAAACACATGAGGTGAGGAATCTATCTTCAAAAACCTTATTGGTGCACCATGTGATGAGGACAAAGTAAAGCAAAAAATATCGACCACCAGCAAACCTTGTGCTTGGCTCCCTTACATTCATAAGCAATGCATGCGGACATGCACACACTCCTAAACCTCTGGAAGAGAGCATGGAAAAAAATTTTGTGGACCATTAAGGAGCAATTGTTGCGATGAACGCAACAAGCAGGCTCATAAGCTGTGTCTCATAAAGTGTTCCATAAAGCTTGAAAAACAGATAATGGAGTAGCCGACTGACTGTCTTACCACACAGGCAAACAGGCCTGCTCCCCAGGGACACTTTTCTAATGCACATACGCTTGTATGATAGGCTGGCTCCAGGTCCTTCAATTGTGTTACATGGCTGCACCTGTACCGTCACAATTGTTCACAGTCCCTGCAAACATATACTTGTGCCCCAGTGCTGTGCTGGCTTGGGCCGTGCCCAAAAGGTAGCTGTCACGCTCACGGTCCACGGGCATGAATCAAGCTTCGTAACCAACTAAAATTGATATGATTGCATGAGGACCATGCGCACCAAGTAGTTGATGGGCTCGCGGGCCACGTCCATCTGGGGCTTGGCCATCTCCTCATAAAACTTCTCTTCAGAGACGGCGTGGTGCACCTACAGCAGCAGACAGAGCAAGCGCACGTGTTTGCGTGTGCCTGCGTGTGTGCATGTGCAAGCAAGCAAAGCCAGGGAGGGGCTGCAACAGGACAGCGCTGTCTGCTGGGTAAAGAGTTGGAGGCAGGCCAGGCCTGGCCCATAAGCTTATGTAGATTCCTCTTATGGCCAAGGTCCGTCAAACTGAGCTGTTTCCAGTGGTGGCTAAGACGGCACAACTCGGTGCTCCGCCTTCATGCTGAAGCCAACTTGATGGGCGCAGACCCCAGTCCTTGCTTTGCAAATAGTAATTACAGCACACGATAGCACACACCTTAAAGAGCTCAAAGTAAGGAGCAATGGGAGCCTTCATGTCCAGCTTCAGCTTGCCCATGGCTTTGTTCAGCTCACCAGTAGCCCTGCCGACCTGCGTCCAGGCACAACCACATTGCGGTCGCATTCTTCAGCACACAGACTATGCTCCACACATGAAGGCTTGTTAACTGCATGTCCCCACATGTTTTGTGCCAGCCCAACCGAGCTAGACTGCTTGGAAGCTGCTGATTGACTGATAAGTAGGTTGACAGGCGCAATTTCAGGGTGCTTTAGCCAGTGAGTGCCAGCATGGCAAGTGGCACATGTGCACTCAGTCATGACAATGCTTGGGGCTCCACACCTTAGGCGGTTCTACAGCTCAAGTGCTGGCAACCAGGAGGGGGCAGTGCACTGGGTCCTCGTTTACTTTTGCCTGTTTTCAAGCCTTTCCTGGCCCACGCAGACTACTACCATGTTTCAAGCCAACCCAGAGTTTTCGGGTTTGTCAGGTATAACCCAATCCCTGAAGCCACCAGCGTTTGCGACACCCCCTTAATTTGAAACATTCAGGCCTCAAAGGGTGGCATAGGATGGCACATGCATGCTGTACGAATCATCAGAACAAATCAATGAGTCAGTTGCCCCTGACACTCGTGATGTGAGCTGAATGTCCCGGGCAAATAGTCACCCGCCCCCCGGGAAGAGGGGGCCAGAGCACCGGTTGGAGTGCTTACCTCTTGGGGGCTGGTCGTTTTGGCAAGAGTGCCTGGGATGATGTAGAAAACGCAGCACTCTGCGTATCGAAAACATGTGAGTGACCAGTGATTGAGATGTGTGGCAGGATGCATAATAAGGGCTGCTGAAAACCGTACAAATATCTAGGGTTCGGCATATAGCGCTATATGAGGCAATTCTATAGCGCTATATAGCGCTATACCGCTATATTTTGCTATATTTCAGCTGCTATATCTGCCAGAACTCCACCTTGCACTTCAAATTTTTGGCATCAAAATCGGAAGTGAGGTTCAGCACCCTGTATAATGCTCCCATACAAAATATGGAAGCGAAAATTGAATTCTTTTGGGGCTGAGGGCTTCTAGCAACCAGATATAGCGCTATATCTGGCACTAGGGTTTCACTCCTACTCATGTGCGGGCACATGCCTTTGTACCGCTAGGCCCCTCATTCCTCAATTCCCTCAATGCTTAAAACAGCTCTGCATATCCCCTTGAAATGCTACCTGAAAAATATAATGTTGACAGGTTCCCCCTTCAGATCAGGTGCATCGTGATCTGAAGAACACACTTGTGCTCCAGGCACTCCCTAGCTGTCCGCTCTCAAGTGCTGATTGCTGCCCAACGCCTGCTCTTCGAAACCTTCTGCTGGAACTGGTGCTGGTGCTGGTGCTACTACTGCTTGCTGCATGGCTGCTTGAATGGAGCTGCTTGCGTGGACTCAACTGACTCAAGCGCAGGGCAATCCAGCTTGATAAGGGGACCTCATAATTGATGAAATGAATGGCCATGAGACAAAGGAACTGCTTGTGCTATGCGGGGCCAATTGAGAAGGACTTGATATGCTGCTTCTTGGCCACTGGCCTCCCAACACAGTCTAACTCCTCCTCACCTCGTTCTCCTTCTTTTTCCCTGGCATGCTCCTTGACGATTTTGCAAACCCCTGCTGCTTCCAGTGCTTGCTGTATGCAGTTGTAACGTTGCATCGTCCTGGGGTTCGCGGGGCCGAGGTTGGCATGCAACATTCGCACTCCATCACACAGCCCCTCTCTAGCTAAATCTTCATCGTAAACCTATCAGAGCACTTCCTAAGAGAACCTGCTGTCGTCCTCTTGAAGAGGTCTGCAGGGGTGGCACTGCCCCCTGGACATGTGGCTGCGAACCATCCATCCCCAGTATAATCTATGGCTCGTCCCCATTAAATACGTCTGCCAATCTATTTCTATAATTACATTCTTAATTCTATAATAACATTCCCAATTGGGCCAGAGGTGAATTTTCGAGCTTGAGCGCTATGTCTGAAAAGTTTAATAGCGCTATATAGCGCTATTAGCAAACACCGATCCCTACTCATAAGTCAGTATGCTAAGCCCAAGGACCTACACTCTGCAAAACACTTGTGCACTTGCGATGCTCAAGACACCTGACCTTTTGCTGCCAGCAGTGCCTGGCCTGCACTGCAAGAAATGGCGCTGCCTGCGTGACCGTGCCTTACCTGCACCGTTGGATAGCAGCTCGTGGGGGCGGCCATTCTTGCTGGGGAGGGTGCGAGGGACCTGGGGATTGGGCACATGGGAGCTCAGCTGCTCAAGGTGCGCATGATAATCCTGCACTAGCGCAGCCCAAGAATGAACTACTCCAAAAACCAAGGCTTACAACACCCAGCTCCCCGGGCCGTGATTGGATCACATGAGCCTGTTGAAGAGCGTGGCTAGCCTACATGCTGAGCTGCCCAGCCATCGATTGACGCGCCTGTACGCTCAGCTGCTGCTCCGCAAGCTGTGCAAGTATAGCATGTTCAAAGACCACCTGCATGCAAATACACGAGCAACATATCCTTACAAAATCAGCTGCCCAGGGCGGTGCCACGGCACAGTGAAGGCGACCACCTTATGCAGAGCCTGTTGCTCCGCGGTGAATCGACTCCCCGAGCGACCGCAGTGTCCTGCAAGGTATCTGTACCAAGTATCTGCCCGTCTTCAACGTTGAGTCATGTGGTCTGCAACAGAGAAAAAGCCCCTCACACTCCTCACAAGCACTCTGCCATCACGAACGAATAGTTTTGCTTGTGGCCTGTGTGGAATTGCAACGGGGCCATGGGTGGGAGGGGCCAGCATGGAGACCCTTGCGGTGTCTCTGCCAGAACGTACCTTCTCGGACATGCCACCATTGTTGTAAATCCGGAGGATGTACTGCTCTTCCTTCCCATCCTTGCCCTTGACAAAGACGCGCTCCACCACGTTGTTCACCTGCGCCCAGTTTACATACCAAGTACAATACAGTGAGGGGCAGCAGACACTTGTCTACTGACTGGTGAAGACAAGCACTGATATGTAGCTCAGTAGCACATGCACACCAGCACAGGAGCTCAGGGTTTTTGTCTGCCCGCAACTCACTCCGCCAGTTGTTGGAGCACACTTGGCCTCAGCCTCAGGTGGAAAAAAGAAGCTCAGGGCCTCACTCCTGATGTCATCCTCGACGGTATGATACCTGAGCAGTCATTCAATCATGTCTCACTCATGTGCATGGGATGAGCTGTGATCGCGCGACCGCGCAGTAAAACGCTGAAATGAGCGCAGAAAGCACACTTGCACAAGTCTGCGAGTGCAAGCATCTTGCTGAATGTCGATGCATGGTTGCCTCACCCTTGTTTTGGGCCTCCTGGAGCACCAGCCGGAATCGTGGACGCGCTCTGTGCGTGCACAAGTCACACAAAGAAGGCCAATGCTGAAGCCAGGTTATTTAGAAGAGGTGCTACTCACGCTGCGCGCCAGTGGCAACCCTTCTATCATACCAACATCTCATTTACTGGTGAGAACTTAAACTTATCACTTGGTGCAAAAGGTCCTTCAGCTCACACATGGCGAGCTGAGCACGAGATACATCAGTCTTGACGCAGCGCAGGGGATGCTCCAGGTCCCAAGCACTAGTGGATTGGGTAGCATAAAATCAGAATCCACACATTTGACCAGCATGGCTTGCTCAAGAACTCAGCCATTCTTCTGTTCTGCAGGCAGCCACCCTCATCCACCCTGGCGTGCACAGTGAACATTTCAGCTGCTCCTAACCCCTCTCAGGTGGCCCAGAATCCTACCTTTGCTGCCACTTCTCTCCTAGGCTGTCTGAAGGCTGGAAGCAAGCGCCCAGGAGCGGCAATTACGTTGGCACTCCGCAGAGTCTTGTTATAGAGCATCTTATTAAATAAAAATGAATTAACTTACTTTTAGAATACATTTTACGAACGAGTGATGAATTTACGCTTCGTTTCCAACAGCGGGTGGACGGGAGGACAAAAATGTTTTTTGCGGGCATCCACCCGCTTTTGTGTTTCCAACCCGGGTGGAAGGGGCGGGTGGACGGGAGGACGAAAATATTTCGTCCACCCATCCCCGGACCCTCGCTGCGTTTCCAACAGCAAGCGGGTGGACGGAAAAAGGAATTCTCGTCCACCCGTCCACCCGTCCACCCGGTGATTTTTGGTTTCCAATCAGCGGGTGGATGTGTGGAAAAGTAAAAATGCGGATAGCTTTTGATGTAGTAGGTGAAAGTTATTCCTAATGGACAATGGTGAAGAGAGAATTGATAGAGGTGCTTTAGGCTTTCCCCTCAAAACCTTCCTGATGAGCCTCTAAGGTTCATGGCATAGGCAGAGGAAAGCTGCCAG
>LKMJ01002795.1_pt1 | contig 16177 bp, 16 predicted proteins | sample 643391 | NCBI WGS metagenome assembly LKMJ01 (sample SAMN04112250, study PRJNA286221) | soda lake metagenome | biome: soda lake; feature: Kulunda Steppe; material: water; isolation source: sample PL-Br10 brine of Picturesque Lake | place: Russia: Kulunda steppe | collected 2010-07
GATCACCCGCAGGGCTTGGGGAATCACCACCAGCCGCAGCACCAGCCCCTGGGGCAGGCTCAGCGACTGGGCCGCTTCGGTCTGGCCGTGGGGTATCGCCTGGATCCCCGAGCGCACGATCTCGGCGATGAACGAGGCCGTGTAGATGGAGAGCGCCAGCCACAGAGCCAGGAATTCCGGGATCACCGTGATACCGCCGCTGAAGTTGAAGCCGCGCAGTTCCGGCACGTCCCAGGTCACCGGGACTCCGGTCAGTACCAGCACCGCCAGCGGCAGCCCGACGATCAGCGCCAGCGACATCCAGCCTGCCGGCAGGCGCCGGCCGGTGGCGGCGTGGCGGCGCCGATTCCAGATCACCAGGGCGATGCTGGCCCCCACGGCGAGGGCCAGGGCCAGCGGGATCAGGCCGAAGCCGGACTCGAAGAGCGGCTCCGGCAGGAACAGGCCGCGCACGTTGATGAATACCGCCTCGCCCAGGGAGATGCTGTCCCGGGGGCTGGGCAGGGTACGCAACACGGCGAAGTACCAGAAGAAGATCTGCAGCAGCAGCGGGATGTTGCGGAAGGTCTCGATATAGACATTGGCCAGACGGGCAATCAGCCAGTTGGGCGACAGACGGGCGATGCCCACGGTAAAGCCGACGATCGTCGCCGCCAGCACGCCGAGGGCCGAGACCAGCAGGGTGTTGAGCAGCCCCACCAGGAAGGTACGGCCGTAGGTGCTCTGTGAGGAGTAGTCGATCAGGCTCTGGACGATGCCGAAGCCCGCGGTGTTGCTGAGGAAGCCGAAGCCGGTGGTGATCCCCCGCTGTGCGAGGTTCGCCTGGGTATTGCCGATGATGAAGATCAGGAAAGCGGCCACGGCGGCCACCAGCAGCAGCTGAAAGATCAGCGCCCGCTTGGCGCGATCACGCCAGAACGGCGGCTTGGGGCCCGCCTGACGGACCTCGGGTCTTGTGGGCATGGGAAGGGTCTCCGCCTGGATCCTTCAAGCAGCGTTGAAGACAGTCGGCCCGGGATCCCCGGGCCGACTGTCAGGTCGGTTCCCCGGTGCCAGTCGACACCGGGGCATGACGATCAGCGGATTGGCGGAGCGTACTGGATGCCACCCTCGGTCCACAGGGCGTTGATGCCGCGCTCGATCTCCAGCGGGGAGCCCATGCCGACGTTACGCTCGAAGCTCTCGCCGTAGTTACCCACCTGCTTGATGATCTGATAGGCCCAATCGGCGGAGAGGCCCATGCCCTCACCGTAGTTGCCGTCCTGGCCCAGCAGACGCGCGATATCAGGATCCTCGGAGTCGAGCATCTCGTCGACGTTATCGCTGGTGATGCCCATTTCCTCGGCGTTGAGCATGGCGAACAGCGACCACTTCACGATGTTGAACCACTGGTCATCGCCCTGGCGCACCACCGGGCCCAGCGGCTCCTTGGAGATGATTTCCGGCAGGATCATGGAGTCGTCCGGGTTGGCGAGCTGAATGCGCAGGGCCGCCAACTGCGAGGTATCGGAGGTCAACACGTCGCAGCGACCGGCCTCGTAGCCGCCCACGGTCTGCTCGGAGGTATCGAAGACGATGGGGTCGAACGCCATGTCGTTGGCGCGGAAGTAGTCGGCCACGTTGAGCTCGGTGGTGGTGCCGGACTGCACGCAGATCGCGGCGCCATCGAGCTCCTTGGCGCTTTCGATGCCCATCTCGCTATGGATCATGAAGCCAATGCCGTCGTAGAAGGTCACGCCGGTGAAGTTGAGGCCCAGGGTGGTATCGCGGGTGGTGGTCCAGGTGGTGTTGCGGGAGAGCACGTCAGCTTCGCCGGACTGCAGAGCAGTGAAGCGCTCCACGGCGTTGAGCGACACGTAGCGCACCGCCTCGGCGTCGCCGAACACCGCAGCCGCCACGGCGCGGCAGACGTCGACGTCCAGGCCCTGCCACTCGCCCTCGTCATCAGGGGCCGAGAAGCCCGGCAGGCCGTCGCTGACGCCGCACTGAACCGCGCCGCGGTCGCGGGTATCGTCCAGAGTGGAGGCCTGGGCGAAAGAGGATGCCGTAAAGGCCAGGGCGCCGGCGGAAGCCAGCAGGAGCAGATTGTTGTTTTTCAGCATGGGGATCTTCCCTCGCGTGGGTAATGGGTCTTCTGGTATCGCGTCATGCCGTAGCATCTAGAAGACATTAGCAAGGATCGTTCCAACTCAGGAATCTGCAGCGACAGGTCAACTTTCAACGCTTGGACACAGGCAAAAGCAACCACCCTGCACCATCTCGGTGCCGTCGAGGCGGTACTTGGCACTTCCGCGACGCACCATGGATGTCGCTGACGCGGTGCGGCGATGCCGCAGGCGCCCCGCCACCGAGAGGGTGGCGGGGCGCCGGGTATCGGAAGGTCGTTCTTCGGCTCAGGGAGGCCGCGACAGCCCTCGACGCAGCAGGTAGAGCAGCAGCACCGCGAAGCCGGCACCGAGGGAATTGGCGAGGATGTCCCACCCGTCACCGCCACTGCGGCCCGGCACCGGAATCTGGGCAACTTCGATGGCGATGCCGTAGAGCACGGCGATCAGGAAGGCATGCGGCAGGCGCACACCGGCCAGGCCGATCAGCCCCGCGAGACCCGCGTAGCCGACGAAGTGGTTGGCCTTGTCCCAGGGCAGGTTGCTGGGCATCTGGCTACCCGGCGTCAGGCTGCCCAGGGCAATGACCAATGCGCCCAGGACAGCCAGCGCCGCCCACAGGCGGCGCCGGTCATGCAGGCGCTGGAGCCAACCCAATCCTGAGCGCTCAGCCATGCTGGATCTGGCGATGATAGGCTGGACTCAGTTCGTGGAGTGACTCCATGAAGGCGGTAACGTTGTCGGGGTCGGTGAACTGGCTGATGCCATGGCCCAGGTTGAAGATATGGCCGGGGCCCGTGCCGTAGCTGTCGAGGATGCGAGCCACCTCGGCGCGTATCGCTGCGGGGCGTGCAAACAGCACGTTGGGATCCAGATTGCCCTGCAGGGCCACCTTGTGGCCCACACGAGCGCGGGCGCTGGAGAGCTCGGTGGACCAGTCGAGACCCACGGCGTCGGAGCCCGCCAGGGCGATGTCCTCGAGCCACTGGCCCCCGTTCTTGGTGAACAGGATCACCGGCACGCGCCTGCCGTCGTGCTCGCGGATCAGGCCGGCAACGATCTGCTCCATGTAGCGCAGCGAAAACTCCAGGTAGGCCGGAGTGGAGAGCGCGCCGCCCCAGGTGTCGAAGATCTGCACCGCCTGGGCACCGGCACGAATCTGGGCATTGAGATAGTCGGTGACCGCCGTGGCCAGGGTATCCAGCAGGTCATGCATTACGCTGGGCGTGTCATAGAGCATCGTCTTGACGTGGCGGAAGTCCTTGCTGGAGCTGCCCTCCACCATGTAGGTGGCCAGCGTCCAGGGGCTGCCGGAGAAGCCGATCAGCGGCACTCGGCCGTTCAGCTCGCGACGGATGGTGGAGACCGCGCGCATCACATAGTCCAGATCGCGCTCGGCATCCGGCGCCTTGAGCGCAGCGACCTCGGCCGCAGTCCGCACCGGCTTGCGAAACTTGGGTCCCTCGCCGGTCTCGAAATAGAGCCCCAACCCCATGGCATCGGGGATGGTGAGGATATCCGAGAACAGAATTGCCGCATCCAGCGGATAGCGCTCCAGGGGCTGCAGGGTGACCTCGCAGGCCAGTTCCTGGTTACGGCAGAGGCTCATGAAGTCGCCGGCCTCGGCGCGGCTAGCGCGGTATTCCGGCAGGTAGCGGCCCGCCTGGCGCATCATCCACACCGGGGTGCGGTCCACAGGCTGACGCGCCAGGGCGCGCAGAAAGCGATCGTTCTTGAGTTCCATGCAGGCGGTCATCCACGAGAAATGTGGGCCACATTGTACCCGATCATGGCGCCATGGGCTGCGGTCGTGAGCCGAGCTCGGCTTCCTGTTAGAATGACGCCCCATCCGTCGGCACTGCCCTTGCCGTGAACGAAAGTAGGGCCTGACTCCGAGGTACCCCGTGACGATTCGCTTCATCGCCGCCTCCCGGCTGCCCACCCCCTGGGCCACCTTTATCATGCACGGCTTCGAGGACGAGGCCACCGGCAAGGATCATATCGCCCTGACCCTGGGCGACCTGACCGACGGCGAGCCGGTGCTGGGGCGGGTCCACTCCGAATGCCTGACCGGCGATGCACTGTTCTCGATGCGCTGCGACTGTGGCTACCAGCTCCAGGAGGCGCTCAAGCGCATCGCCGATGAAGGCCGCGGAGTGCTCCTCTACCTGCGTCAGGAAGGGCGCGGCATCGGCCTGCTCAACAAGATCCGCGCCTACCACCTTCAGGACCAGGGTGCCGACACCGTGGAGGCGAACGAGCAGTTGGGCTTCGGTGCCGACCTTCGGCGTTACGACCTCTGTGTGCCGATGCTTGAGCACCTGAGCGTGGCATCGCTTAGACTGATGACCAACAACCCGCGCAAGGTCGAGGCCCTGACCAGCGCTGGCGTGACCGTCGCGGAGAGAGTGCCGCTGACCACCGGCCTGAACCCCCACAACGAGCACTATCTCTCCACCAAGGCCGGCAAGCTAGGACATATGATGGCGCTGGGCGATTTCACCCAGGCCAGCGACGTGGATATCGAACGCAAGCCCTGAGCCATCGGGCGTTTGAACACGGCGTCCAACTCGCATGTCCAGTGGGGTAGACAATGACAGAGGAACCGCCATGGGGCGCTCACGTTTCACGAGCGGGCGAGGCTTCACACTGCTCGAGGAGCTGCTTCACGGTATCAGCCACGGTGTTGGCGCGGCACTGAGCCTGGCCGGGGCCGTGGTACTGCTGGTGATGGCCAGCCTGACCGCGCAGGTCGACCCATGGAAGCTTGCCAGCCTCGGCCTCTATGGCATCAGCCTGGTTCTGCTCTATAGCGTCTCGACGCTCTATCACAGCGTCCGTCGCCCGCGTCTCAAGCGCTTGTTCCAGCTGCTTGACCACTGCGCCATCTACCTGCTGATCGCCGGCACCTATACGCCCTTCCTGCTGGTCAACCTGCACGGCCCCACTGGCTGGATGCTGTTCGCCGTGGTCTGGACCCTGGCGCTGGGTGGCATCGCCTGCAAGCTGCTGTGGCCCCACCGCTTCGCGGTACTGCGTGTCGGCATCTACCTGCTGATGGGCTGGTTGATACTCTTCGCCGGTGGCGAGTTGGCCGAGAAGCTACCGACAGCCGGCCTCCTGCTGCTGATCGCCGGAGGCCTCTCCTATACTCTGGGGGTGATCTTCTTCGCCATCAGCGCCATTCCCTACAACCATGTCATCTGGCACCTGTTCGTGCTGGGAGGCAGCATCTTTCACTATTTCGCGGTTTATACCTCAGTACTCCCCTTCTCCGCCTGACCATCGTCAGACCTCGCGCGCCTTGCGAATGCGCTCGTAAGCGCTGCCGATCTCGCTGGTGCGCTCCTTGGCGACCTCACGCATGCTGTCGGGCAAGCCCCTGGCGGCCAGCTTGTCGGGGTGATTCTCGCTCATCAAACGGCGATAGGCCTTCTTGATCTCGGCGTCGCCGGCGTCCGACTCCACGCCCAGCACCCGATAGGCATCCTCGAGGGAAGGGCCATGTGCCTCCGTACCGCTGGGCCCGCTGCGCAGCATGGCCTCGATCTGGGCAATCTCGGCGTCCGAACAACCCAGGCCCCGCACCACCCGCATCAGCATCTCGTGCTCGGCGGGATGCAGCCTGCCATCGGCAGCGACCGCGGTCAGCTGCACCTGCAGGAAAACCTGGCGCAGAGCGGGCTGATGTGACGCAATGCGGCGGATCCTGGCCAGCTCGGCGTCCAGGTCGAAGTCGGCGCTCTTGCCGCGGGTGAAGTCGGCACGGGCCTGCGCGCGCTGGGCCTCGTTGAGCCGCAGCCGGTCCCACAGCTGACGGGACGCTTCCAGCTCGTGCTCGGAGACCTGGCCATCCGCCTTGCACAGGCACCCCATGACCGCGAAGGTCGATTCCAGGAACTGCGACTGAACGCCCACCAGCTTCTTCATCAGGCGAATTCGCAGTCGTCTGCCCAGCCAGAAGCCCAGAGCCCCGCCGACCAGCAGGCCGATAGGGCCACCGATGGCCAGCCCCACCAGGGCACCGATCAGTATCAGGAACAGCATCGCAACCTCTTGAAAGAAACGTGACGAATCAGGACAACCGAGCGCGGATCGACGCCTCGATGCCTTCCGCGTCAAGACCGCACTCGGCGATCAGTTCGGCAGGCTTGCCGTGTTCCACGAAGGCGTCCGGGAGGCCCAGGTTGAGTACCGCTACCTGCACACCCTCGGCCAGCAGCAGTTCGTTGACCGCACTGCCCGCCCCGCCGGCCACCACGTTCTCCTCCAGTGTCACCAGCAGGTCATGATCAGCGGCGGCAGCCAGCACCGCCTCGCGGTCCAGCGGCTTGATGCTGCGCATGTTGAAGTGGCTGGCATCCAGCGTTTCGGCCACGTCGGCCGCCGGGGTATTGAGGCTGCCGAAGGCCAGCAGGGCGATTCGCCCCCCGGATTCGGCGCCGCTCTCACGGCGCCTATCGGCCCGGCCAATGGCGAGAGGTTCCAGGTGGGCGGGGATCTCGACGCCAGGGCCGTTGCCGCGCGGATAGCGCACGGCGGCGGGGCCGGGATAGTGATAGGCGGCACTCAGCATGGCGCGGCACTCCGCCTCGTCGGCCGGCGCCAGCACCACCATCCCCGGTATGCAGCGCAGGTAGGAGAGGTCCAGGCTGCCGTGGTGGGTGGGGCCGTCCTCGCCCACCAGGCCGGCGCGGTCGATGGCAAAGGTAACGTCCAGCCCCTGCACCGCCACGTCGTGGATCAGCTGATCGTAGCCGCGCTGCAGGAAGGTGGAATAGATCGCCACCACCGGCTTCATGCCCTCACAGGCCATGCCCCCGGCCAGGGTTACCGCGTGCTGCTCGGCAATGGCCACGTCGAAGTAGCGCTCCGGGTACTCTCGCGAGAAGCGCACCAGGTCCGAACCCTCGCGCATGGCCGGGGTGATCCCGATCAGCCGCGCATCGGCGGCGGCCATATCGCACAGCCAGTCGCCAAACACGTTGCAATACTTGCGCGGCTTCGGGCGCGATAACTCGTTGCGCGGCTTCGGGCGCGATAACTCGTCGGGTTTGCTCTTCTTGACCGGTGCGGCCGGATTGAACGGAGGCGGCGCCTCGCCATTCTTCTCCAGTTTGGTGATGGCGTGATAGCCGATGGGGTCCGCCTCGGCGGGCAGGAAGCCGCGCCCCTTGCAGGTGCGCACGTGGAGAAACTGGGGCCCATCGAGATCGCGCATGTTGCGCAGCGTCTGCACCAGCAGCGGCAGATCATGGCCGTCGATGGGACCGATGTAGTTGAATCCCATCTCCTCGAACAGCGTGGCCGGACTGACCATGCCCTTCATGTGCTCCTCGGTGCGCCGCGCCAGCTCCAGCGCCCCGGGGAGATGGGAGAGCACCCTCTTGCCGCCCTCGCGCATGGTGGTGTAGGGCTTGCTGACCAGGATCCGCGCCAGGTAGCTGGCGATGCCGCCAACGTTCTCGGAGATCGACATCTCGTTGTCGTTGAGAACCACCAGCAGGTTGGCATCCACATGGCCGGCATGGGCCAGAGCCTCGAAGGCCATCCCCGCGGTCAGGGCGCCATCGCCGATCACCGCGCAGGTTCGACGTGTTTCCCCCTTGGCACGGGCAGCGAGCGCCATACCCAGCGCCGCCGAGATGGAGGTACTCGAGTGGCCCACGCCGAAGGTGTCGTATTCCGACTCGGCTCGGCGCGGAAAGGCCGCCAGGCCGCCATAGTGGCGGATATTCGGCATCGCCTCGCGGCGGCCGGTGAGAATCTTGTGAGGATAGGCCTGGTGACCCACATCCCAGACCAGCCGGTCGCGGGGGGTCTCCAGCGCCTGGTGCAGAGCTACGGTGAGCTCCACGACACCCAGGCCGGCCCCGAAGTGCCCCCCGGAGACCCCCACGCTGTAGAGCAGATAGGCGCGCAGCTCATCTGCCACCTGCGCAAGCTGCGCGGTAGACATGGCGCGCAATGCGGCCGGGGTGTCCAGGGTGTCGAGCAGCGGCGTGGCCGGACGCTCGGCGGGAATCTCGTCGAACAGCTTCATGGAGTCATCTGTCGTGTCAGTGGTCGCGCTCGATCATGTAGCGAGCCAGGGCCTTGAGGGGAGCGGCGCCGTCACCCAGCGGGGCGAGGGCAGCCGCGGCCTCCTCGACCAACTCGCCGGCACGGACGCGAGCGCCGGCTAGCCCCAGCAGGCTCGGATAAGTGGGCTTGTCGCGAGCGGCATCCGCCCCGGACGCCTTGCCCAGGGTGGTGGTGTCACCGATCACGTCGAGCACATCGTCGTGGATCTGGAAGGCCAGGCCGATGGCCCGGGCGTAGGCGTCCAGGGCGGCCAGGCGTGGGTCATCTTCGGCCACGGCGACGAGTCCGCCCAGGCGGACCGCGGCGCGGATCAGCGCACCCGTCTTGTGGCCGTGCATGGTGGCGAGTGCCGCGACGTCGGGATGACCGCCCACGGCGGCCAGGTCCAGCGCCTGACCGGCCACCATGCCGTCGCGACCCGCGGATTCCGCCAGCGTCAACAGCATGGCCGACAGGCGCGGATAGGGGGCGCGAGCCAAGACCTCGAAGGCCAGCACCTGAAGGGCATCGCCGGCCAGGATTGCGGTGGCCTCGTCGAATGCCCGGTGCACCGTGGGCTGGCCGCGGCGCAGGTCATCGTCGTCCATTGCCGGCAGGTCATCGTGGACCAGCGAGTAGGCGTGCACCAGTTCGATGGCCATGGCCGGCGCGTCCAGGCTGTCGTCGTCGGCGCCCAGAGCGCGGCCGGCAGCGTAGACCAGCACCGGGCGTAGACGCTTGCCGCCTACCAGCACGCCGTGGCGCATGGCGGCATCCAGCCGCGGCACCACGGCGTCTCTCTCGCGGAACAGCGCCTCGAGCCGCTCATCCACCCGGGCGCGATCCGCGGCCAGGCCGGCCACCAGGGTCTCAGCGTTCACTATCATCCTCCATGGGCGCGGCGAAGGGCGCCAGGGCCATGCCACCCTCTTCACCCTCGGTCAGGGTGCGTACCCTGAGCTCGGCCTCGTCGAGGCGGCGCTGGGCATCACGGGTCAGGCGAATGCCCTCCTCGAAGGCGGCCAGGGAGGCCTCCAGCGAGAGCTCGCCGGATTCAAGTCGCTCCACCAGCCGCTCCAGACACTCGAGGGTGGTGGCGAAGTCGACCGCTTCCGTCTCGTCGCTCTGCTGGCCCTTGGGCCGCTGCCTGCGCTCCGCCATCGCCATCCTCGCCCGTCTTCGCCTGATCCGGCATCTCGAAAGACAACAGTATACACACTCCCCCCCGGGGGTCGTCTGCCCCGACGCCGAAGGGCTTGACTTGCGTGGCGTTCATCATGGCGCCGCAGCATTTTCATCCTGGCCCACAGCTGGCATGTGCTAGGATACGGCCTCTTTACCACACCCGACACTGCATGCGGCTCGCGCCGGAAGAGGTTGATTCGACCATGGCCAAGACGTCCCTGGACAAGAGCAAGATCAAGATCCTGCTGCTCGAGGGGGTACACCAGAGCGCGGTGGATAATCTGCGCAACGCCGGTTACTCGAACATCGAACAGCTGCCCACCTCGCTGGACGAGGCGGCGCTGGTCGAGAAGGTCAGCGATGTGCACTTTATCGGCATCCGCTCGCGTACCCAACTCAACGAGCGGGTCTTCGCCGCCGCCGAGAAGCTGGTGGCCGTTGGCTGTTTCTGCATAGGCACCAACCAGGTCGACCTCAACGCAGCGTTGATACGCGGCATCCCGGTGTTCAACGCCCCCTACTCCAACACCCGTTCGGTGGCCGAACTGGTGCTGGCAGAGGCGGTCATGCTGCTTCGCGGTATCCCCGAAAAGAACGCCCTGGCCCACCGCGGCGGCTGGCAGAAGAGCGCCAGGAACTCCCACGAGGCCCGCAGCAAGACCCTGGGCATCGTCGGCTACGGAAGCATAGGCTCGCAGCTATCGGTCCTGGCCGAGTCGCTTGGCTTTGACGTCATCTTCTACGACGTGGTGGCCAAGCTGGGCATGGGCAACGCCCGTCAGGTGGCCAGCCTCGACGAGCTGCTGGGCCGCTCCGACGTGGTGAGCCTGCACGTGCCGGAACTCCCCTCCACGAAGTGGATGATCGGCGCCGAGCAGATCGCCCGCATGAAGCCGGGGGCCATTCTGATCAACGCCTCTCGAGGCACCGTGGTGGTGATCGAGGCCCTGGCCGAGGCGATCCGGGCCGGCAAGCTCAACGGAGCCGCCGTGGACGTCTTCCCGGTGGAACCCAAGGGCAACAGCGAAGAGTTCCAGAGCCCCCTGCGCGGCCTGGACAACGTGATCCTCACGCCGCACATCGGTGGCTCCACCCTCGAGGCCCAGGAGAACATCGGCATTGAGGTCTCCGAGAAGCTGATCACCTACTCCGACAACGGCACCACAGTCACCTCGGTCAACTTCCCCGAGGTCGCCTTGCCGGCCCACCCGGGCAAGCATCGTTTGCTGCACATCCACGACAACGTGCCGGGGGTACTCTTCGAAATCAACCGGGTGCTCTCCGAGAACGGCATCAACATCGCCGGCCAGTACCTCCAGACCAATGAAAAGGTCGGCTATGTGGTGATCGACGTCGACAAGGCCTATGGCCCCCAGGCCCTGGACGCCCTGCGCCAGGTGGAGCACACCCTCAAGGTACGGGTGCTCTACTCCGAGACCGGCCAGGACGCCTGACCCCTCTGGCTCTCGCTTGCCCGGCCAGCCGCCGCGTCGAGACGACGCGGCGGTTTTCGTTGGCAGGCAAGGCCCCCGCTCCGATATCCATGGTCGAAGTGCACGGTTGCTGCCGAGCACGCTAGCCTGGCGGGGAGCCCCACCACATCGACCACCATCGGGAGACCTTGATGAGCGATTCGACACCGCCCCTGCTGCGCCGCGACACCGCCGGCGTGGCCACCCTGACCCTCAACCGTCCGGGAAGCTTCAATGCCCTCTCCGAGGAGATGCTGGTGGCCCTCAAGGGGGAGCTCGGCCGGCTCGCCAACGACGGCGACGTGCGCTGCGTGGTGATCGCCGCCGAGGGACGCGCCTTCTGCGCCGGCCACGACCTCAAGCAGATGCGCGCCCGGCCCGACAAGGCCTACTATCAGGAGCTTTTCACACGCTGCGCCCGGGTGATGCAGGCCGTCGTCGAGCTGCCGGTACCGGTGATCGCCAGGGTACAAGGCATTGCTACCGCCGCCGGCTGCCAGCTGGTGGCCAGCTGCGACCTGGCCGTGGCCGCACGCTCGGCGCGCTTCGCCGTCTCCGGGATCAACGCCGGACTGTTCTGCTCCACCCCGGCGGTGGCGCTGTCGCGCAACGTCGCTCGCAAACGCGCCATGGAGATGCTGCTCACCGGCGAGTTCATCGACGCCGAGACCGCCCGCGACTGGGGGCTGATCAACCGGGTCGCCGATGACGAGACCCTCGACGACGCCGTGGCCGAGCTCACCGCCAGCATCTGCGCCAAGAGCGCGGTGGCGGTGCGCACCGGCAAGGCGATGTTCCAGCGCCAGCTGCAGATGCCCCTGGACGAGGCCTACGCCTTCGCCGGCGAGGTGATGGCCTGCAACATGATGGCCGAGGACGCCGGCGAGGGCATCGACGCCTTCATCGAAAAGCGAACGCCCCACTGGCGTCATCGCTGACCCGCGGCGCCAGCACCGGGGCAGGGGCATCTGCGCGCTGCCCCGGGAGGGAATGGAAGCGATTTCCGCAGGCACGACAGGCCGTGACCGACAGGGTATCCTGTGGCCGACAGCGGGCGGACATTACGAGGAGAGTCGAGGGTGAGCGAAGTCAAGCGCAGGACGGCGGGACGCCCCGCCGGATCAGGGAAGACCACCACCGGCGGCCACAGCCAGTCGCTGGTGCGCGGGCTCAACCTGCTCGAGCGCCTCTCGACAAGTCCCGGAGGTCTGGCACTCTCGGAGCTGGCCGAACAGGCCGACCTCGCCCCCTCCACCACCCACCGCCTGCTTCAGGCTCTGCAGGGTCAGGGCTTCGTCGCCCAGGACAGCGAGCTCGGGGTGTGGAAGATTGACGTCAAGACCTTTCGAATCGGCAACAGCTTCCTTGAAGCGCGAGACTTCGTGGCCACCAGCCGCCCCTTCCTTCGCCGCCTCACCGTCTCGACCGGCGAGACGGCCAACCTGGGCATCCGCGACGGCGGAACCGTGGTCTTCCTGGCCCAGAGCGAGTCATCTCAGATGATGCGCATGATCACCGCATTGGGCTCCCGGGCGCCGCTGCATGCCTCCGGCATCGGCAAGGCGCTGATGGCCTGGCTGCCCGACGACGAGCTCGAACGCATTCTCGACGAACAGGGCCTGAATCGAGTCACCGAGAACACCCTGCACACTCCCGAGGCGCTGCGCGCTGGCCTGGCCGAGATCCGCCGCCAGGGATTCGCCTGCGACCGCGAGGAGCACGCCATCGGCCTGCACTGCGTAGCCGCCTGTCTCCACGACGAACACGGCACCCCCCTCGCCGCGATCTCGGTCTCCGGCCCGGTGGCGCGCATCCCCGAGGCGCGCCTGCTGGAACTGGGCGCGCTGGTGCGCGACACCGCCAGCGAGATCACCACTCGGCTGGGGGGCAAGCCGCCCGCGCCCTGGTGACACTGCGCTACGGCCCCCGTGAACCCGGCGCCGGGGCGGAGTACACTGGCGCCCGTCTATCCTTCCGCCAGCCGAGGCCGCGCCGATGAGTTCCCACCTGCTCTCCGTCGATTCCCTGTCCCGTGACCACGTCGACCACCTGATGCGGGTCGCGGCTCGCATGGAGCCCATCGCCCAGCGGCGTCAGGTCACTCGAGTGCTGGAGGGCGCCGTGCTGGGCAATCTCTTCTTCGAAGCCAGCACTCGCACTCGGGTCAGTTTCAACGCGGCCTTCTGTCGACTGGGCGGCAGCGTCTGCGACACCACCGGCTTCACCTTCTCCTCCATGGCCAAGGGTGAGTCGCTCTACGACACCAGCCGGGTGATGAGCGGTTACTGCGACGCCATCGTGATGCGCCATCCCGAGCTGGGTTCGGTGGCGGAGTTCGCCGCTGCCACCAACGTGCCCGTGATCAACGGCGGGGATGGCCCCGGGGAACATCCCAGCCAGGCGCTGCTCGACTTCTACACCATCGACAAGGAGTTCACCCGGCTCGGCAAGTCGCTCTCCGGCGCCCATGTGCTGATGACCGGCGACCTGAAGTTCGGCCGTACCGTTCACTCGCTGATCAAGCTGCTCTCGCTCTACGAGCCGCTGCGCATCACCCTGGTGGCCCCGCCGGGACTGGAGATGCCGAGCCATCTGATCGACCTGGTGACCTCCCGCGGCCACCGTGTGATGCAGCACGACAGCCTGGCCAACGACTTCAGCGACGTGGACGTGGTCTATACCACCCGCATCCAGAAGGAGCGCTTCACCGCCGAGATGAGCGAAGGCTTCAGCCTGTCGCGGGACTTCACCGTGGACCGCGCCTTCCTGGACCGGCGCTGCGGTCGCGACACCCTCGTCATGCATCCGCTACCCCGGGACAGCCGCCCGGATGCCAACGACCTGGATGTGGACCTCAACGGTGATCCGCGCCTGGCGATCTTTCGCCAGACCGACAACGGCATCCCGGTGCGCATGGCGATCTTCGCCACTCTTCTCGAGGTGGACGAACTGATCGAGCAGGACCTGCGCCCCGTGCGCTGGTTCGTGCCGTCGCGCGTGGGCGTTGACGATCGAGAGCGCTAACGGGAGGCGCTTCGGCGCACTTCGCCTATGATGATGTCTGACGTCAGCCCGTGAGGAGAGATCCATGAACCTGCAACGCGCCTACCGCCTGCTGGCGGTGTTCTATACCTTGCTGCTGCTGATCGGGGTGATTGCCCTGCTGGCCGGCGGCGGCACCGCCCTGGCCATGGTGCATCTCGTGGTGGGAGGCCTGGCGGTGGTGGGGCTGTGGGGTTACATCCTGGGGCGTGGCTTCATGGGCCCGAGAATGTGGCGCCCGCTGGCCGGCATACTCGCCGTGGGCGCAGCGGTGCAGCTCATGGCGCTGCTGTCGATCTCCCTGGACGGCATCACGCTGACCTGGATGCTGACCAGTGCCGTCTTCGCGGTGCTGCTGGCGGTGCTTCTCTACTACTACGGTGATCGCGACCAGGCACTCTGGGCCACGCCCGAAGAGCTCGAAGCCGGCCTGCGGCTGGAGACACTGCTGGAGGGGCAGACGCGGCTCGAGGCACGCAAGCGCGAGGACGGCCGTGAGGCCAGCGCTAGGATCGTGAAGACGGGCAGCGAGTATCGGGCCAGCGTGACGCGCCGTCATGACGGGCAGCAGGAGAGCTTCGAGGAGCGCTTCCACCACCCGGCCACCCTGGTCTTCTTCCTGGAGAAGTTTACCGGCCTCTCGGTCGAGGACTTCAACCGAGCCGACCCGGCCTGAGACCGACGCTCAGCGCCCGGGCAGCCCCTCCCGGGCGGCGAACCAGCGTTCGACGATCAGCACCGCGCTGATACCGTCGACGCTCTCCTCCCGGTAGTTGCCGCGATGACCCAGTTCCCGGGCGATCACCTTGGCCTCACCGGTGGACCCTCGCTCGTCGACCATCTCGCAGGGCACCCCGAAGCGCCCGAACAGGCGCTTGCCGAACTTGCGGGCACGAGTGCTCATCAGCTGCTCCTCGCCCGCCGCGGTCAGCGGCAGTCCCACCACGAAGAGATCGGGCTGCCACTCCTCTACCAGCCGGGTCACCCGGACCCAGTCGGGGATACCGTCGCGGGCCGTGAGGGGCTCGAGCTCCCGGGCACTGGCCAGCAGCTCGTTGCCCACCGCCACGCCGATACGCCGGGTGCCGAAGTCGAAACCCAGCACTAACCGCTCGCCTGCGCTTGCCATCAGCTTCGCCCCGACATCAGCCTCATGGGCATCAGGAGTGCCCCGCCTCGCGGGTCATCAGGTTGAGGTCGACGCCGAGAATACCGGCAGCCGCCCCCAGGCGTTGCTCCGGCGGCACCTCGAAGAGGATATCGCTGCGCCCTTCCACGTTGAGCCAGGCGTTGTCGAGGATCTCCTGCTCCAGCTGGCCGGCCTCCCAGCCGGCGCAGCCCAGGCAGACCAGGAAGTCCTCGGGCCCCTCGCCCACGGCCAGGGCCTGGAGCATGTCCATGGACGTGGTCAGAGCCAGCTCCTCGGTGACCTGAATGCTGGAGTCCCAGCGGGTGCTGGCGCCGCGATGCAGAATGAAGCCGCGGTCCTTGTGCACCGGCCCGCCGTAGTAGACCGGCGCGTTGCGATGGGGGCTCTCCTCGCCGCCAAGCTCCAGCTGCTCGAAGAGCGCCTCCAGGGTCAGCTCCAGAGGCCGGTTCACGATGACCCCCATGGTGCCGTTCTCGTCATGGTCGCAGAGGTAGCTGAGGCTACCCGTGAAGTTGGGGTCTTCCAGATGCGGCATCGCCAGCAGGAAGTGGTCCTTTAAACCGAAATGTTGCATGAGACTCCCCGGCGGGTCCTATCGCACGCCGTAGTGATTGCCTTGGCCGAACCGCCAGACGCGGGTGATGGAGAGACTGTCCAGATTGCCCATGCCCGCATCGAAGGGGCGATAGGGTGAGGCCCCGCGCACGGTATCCAGCGCGGCCTGGTCGAGTTCGGCATGTCCCGAGGATTGTACCACCTCCGCCTGGCGAAGCCCGCCGTCACGGCCGATCACCACGCGGATCCGCAGCTGTCCCTGGAGGTGGCGCGGCGCCGGATGCACGCGGTTGCCGTAGTCCTCCACCCGACGGGTCCAGTCGTCGATATAGCGGGCCTCGGCGGCACGCTGTGCGGCCAGCTGCGGGCCGTCGCCGGCGGGGCCCGCCGCCTCAGGGCTGAGGCCCTGCTCGCGGATGCTGCGGGTAGCTTGAGCCAGCAGGTCGCGGCCCGTCGCCGAGGGGGCCGTGGCGCTGGGCGGGGCGGCGGCATCCGCCGCCTGGGGGGCACTCTCGCGGGGCTCGGGGGGCGTCTCGAGCTCCTGCTCGCTGTCGGCGGCGGGCGGAGCCTGTTCGTCGGGGCGCGCCTCGGGTTCGACTCGCGCC
>LKMJ01002796.1_pt1 | contig 16170 bp, 29 predicted proteins | sample 643391 | NCBI WGS metagenome assembly LKMJ01 (sample SAMN04112250, study PRJNA286221) | soda lake metagenome | biome: soda lake; feature: Kulunda Steppe; material: water; isolation source: sample PL-Br10 brine of Picturesque Lake | place: Russia: Kulunda steppe | collected 2010-07
ACACATGCACACACACACGCACACACGCACACATGCACACACACACACACATGCACACACACACATGCGCACACACACACACACACACACAGCCTTGCATAATTTCATGGAAGCCGGGTCATGCTTGCATGGCACGAAGGACGCTTCGCCGTGCCAACGTTTGACTTTCGCGCTTGCACACACGCCCGAGTGCACCACCAGCACACGGAGGCGGGTCAGAACTCAGGCGCTCAACCACTCAGCTCAGTGAGGGACAGGGTGTCAAGGCTCCATATGGGTGTGGCTGCGCTGTGCCTGCAGCAAGCCGTTCTCTGAGGAGCAGTTCGCCGCGGGCTGGGCCACATTCGAGGGCCTGCTGGGCGCGGCGGAGCGGCACCTTGCGCACAATAACACCAAGTTCCTTACGGGCAATACCCTGACCATGGCGGTGAGTGGCATGGGCCAGGCCCCAGCATGCGCCGCACACGCCCTGGGTGCGCGTGCGCCAGCTGGCACGGCCATGAGGGACTTAGGCTCCTGTCAGGCATGCCCCTCGGCAGGCGTGCCGCCTGAGGCAAAACCCACAGCCGCCTTGTTTTGCCTCATGCTCCCATATGCTCCCTATAGGTGGGGCAGGGCGGTGGCAGGTGCCCGAGGGCGTGACCATGAAGGCGTTTGTGAGTGGTTGAGCAGGGGTACTACTGGCTCTCTTGCAGAGCTGTGGACGCATGCGCCGGCAGGCTGCAGCTGGGTCCTGCAGTCCAGGCGCGTGTGCTGCCCACCCTTTTTGCTGAGGCATGTGTGTGTGTGTGTGTGCGCGCTGCCCACCCTTGGCGTATGTATCCCCTGCATGGAGCAGGTGCTGGGGCTGCAGGGGGAGTTGCTGCGCGAACCCCTGCTGCGCTGCGGTTCTGGGTCTGAGGGGTTAAAGGCGTGTTGGGTTTACTCTGATTACCCTGCTCGTTGGGCGTGTCATGTCGTTGAGGGGCTTGTGCTCTTGCTTCCACGCCATCTTACTGTAGCACTGTGGTACGTGCGCTCCCGCCCGCCCCTGCCTAGCCGCGCCCTCAAAGTATGAGCTCAGGGCAGGCAGGCACATGTGGTACATGCGCTCCCGCCCGCCCCTGCCTAGCCGCGCCCTCAAAGTATGAGCTCAGGGCAGGCAGGCACTGTGGTACGTGCGCTCCCGCCCGCCCCTGCCTAGCCGCGCCCTCAAAGTATGAGCTCAGGGCAAGCAGGCACATGTGGCAAGTGCGCTCCCGCCCGCCCCTGCCTGGCCGCGCCCTCTTAGTATGAGCTCAGGGGAGGCAGGCGTAGATGGCCAGTGCGCCTCCCAAGCCGGCCGCTGCCTGGCTGCGTCCGCGCAAGCCTGCTGTGGTCATTGCGCCCTTGCCTGCCCCTGCCTGGCTGCGTCCACACAAGCCCGCTGTGGCCAGTGACCCCCAAGCCTGCCCCTGCTCGGCTGCACATGTGCAGGAGCTGGTGGTGGCCACTCAAGCGCAAATGTGGTGGCTGATGATGATGGACGAGCCGCTGCGCGCGGCCCATCCTCGGTTTACTAGATTGATGGAGGACGTGTTCAACCACCCCACGACGCTCAAGGTGTTCAAGGTGCGTGGGCAAGGGCCCTTCAAAGGGAGGAGGCGCGTGGAGGCGCACATCCTCGCGCCCTGGCTGTGAGCCCATGCACGCTGACTTCTCTTCTTGCTGATGCACGGAGGACGGCTTTGCAGCGCAAGCCCCAGCTTCCACTGCCACAGCTTGGGAGGCGTCCTTGGTTCGTGGGAAGAGTGCGCCTCTACACCTTAGAAGGATGTTTGGCTGGGTGCCTGGCAAGCATGCATTAACATGCAGTCCTCGTGCCGCACGCCCAACCCCACTGCGCACCTTTGCCATTCCCGGCTTGCGCGCCTGCTGCACCCTGAACAACATTCATATGGGTGTGCCAGTGAAAAGCATAGAAGGCGCTTCTCAAAGAGGTGCTTGCTCGGAGGTCTGCCCCCTTCTGGCGCTCCCTCCGCCATCGTGCTTTTTCCCCACCACCTCGATCCCCTGGAGTTGACGCGCCTGTCCCACACCGCACATAACTTACTCTCTTGCACCTCTTGTGAGCTGGCACCCACGAACGCTTTTGTGCGCGCTGTGCCGCTGACGTGCGCAGGGCGCCGCCATGCTCCCTCCTGTGAAGCGCGCCTCCTACCACCCTAACGGCCAGCCCTGGGGCCCTGGGCCCCACCCCCTGGCCTCCCTCATGGCGGTGAGTTGCGGCGCGCAAAAGGCGCGCCTGCTTTTGGCCGCGGCGCAAGAAGTAAATGTGTGGTGTGGAACACAGCCCTGGGCCCCACCCACACCGGTCCCCCTCATGGCAGTGAGGCGCGGCACTTGCGATGCGCGCATGGTGTGAGTCGCGGCGCTTGCAATGCGCACATGGCAGTGAGTTGCGGCGCTTGCAATGCGTGCATGGTGCGAGTCGCGGCGCTTGCAATGCGCACATGGTGTGAGTCGCGGCGCTTGCAATGCGCGCATGGTTTGAGTCGCGGCGCTTGCAATGCGCGCATGGTTTGAGGCGCAGCGCTTGAGATGCTTTCGAGCTTTGAGCAAGGACGTGCGACAGACACGCGCAAACCAGCCACTGTGTGCGCAGTGCCCAGGGAGGCCCTCCTGCGCCGGCATGCGCCCATGGTTTTACCCTCGTTTACTCGACGTCGTTTTCTGTGCTGCACCAAGGCCCTGACGTCCCTGTGTGTGTGCCTGTGTGTGTGCCTGTGTGTGTCCCTGTGCGTGTCCCTGTGCGTGTCCCTGTGTGTGTGCCTGTGTGTGTGCCTGTGTGTGTGCCTGTGTGTGTCCCTGTGTGTGTCCCTGTGCGTGTCCCTGTGTGTGTGCCTGTGTGTGTGCCTGTGTGTGTTGTGTGTGTGTTTGTAAGACAGGCAAGGTAGTTGCAGGGCTGGCACAAAGTCAGGGCTTGTGCGCTGCCGATCGTGCGTCGCTGTTTGTGGGTGGGCCACAGCATCCCCGCCAGCCTCACTCTGGACCTCTGCCTCTGTCTCATCGATGCTTGCAGATGATCCACGAGCCGTGGACTGGCGCACGCGTGCGTGCGGCCTTCACCGAGTTCTTTGAGACCAAGGCTCATGTGTGAGTGCGCTGGAAGGGGCGAGCCTGTAGCACCTGCCAGGCCAGCAGCGCCTGTGTGTGGGCGTGGGCCCATACTTGGCCCGCACTGCATGCTCCCCTTCCGTTGTGCTCCCAGCCTCTGGGCAGCTTGCCCTCTGTGCCAGGCCGTGTCTGGCTGCTCCATGACCTACAGGCTGCGTACACCCTTTCACGCGTGTGCGCACACTCCTTTCCATGCGCCCAAACACACCTCTCTGTGTTGCATGCATCTGTCTAAGCGCTCCGTTTGCAACCAGGCACGGGTGGTGCCAACATACGGCAAGGTCACGCTGCCAGCTTTTGGGCTGCTCAGCCACTTTCCTTGGCCACCAAACCAAGCATCTGATGAATAGCACACAAGAAGTGGGACCGGCTAGACGCGTATGCCCACCACACCCCATGTGTTCACCCCACATCATGTTGAAGCGCACCTGCTTTGTGCATGCCTTGCGCGCCACCGCTACCTGCTTGTACGCCACTGGTGCATGCCCTCTCTGCGTGCCACCGCTGCTGCAGCTACTGGCCATCCAGCCCAGTGGTGCCGCACAACGACCCCACGCTGCTCTTCATCAACGCTGGCATGAACCAGTACAAGCCGGTAAGGGGGGGCACATGCAGCTCCTCAGCGCATGCGCACTTTGCTGAGGACAGGCAGGCCCCCTGTGCGTGACAGGAGGCATGGCTGCTTGCCAGCGTGCGCCTGGCGGGCAGTGGCGTGACGCGTTGTGGTGGGACGTGGGGCGTGGCGGGCATTGGCGTGACATGCAGTGCAGCAAACTGGAGCACTTGTCTGCCTTTTTGCACGCGCTGTGGGAAGTCGGTAGGCTGACCTGCACATAGTTTGTTGCTCTTAACACAGCGTATCGTGTGCAAAGCGTGCTGGGGTTTGCATCTGTCTGGCTGCAAGGCTGGACATCCTCATTCTGCGCGTCGTCGTTTTGCAGCACCTGCACGGCTGGAGATATGGAATGGGGTCAGCGGAGGTAGCTTTGATTTGTGGGGGTTACCCATGGTGAACCATGAAGGTGTGCTCCTTGATGTTGGGAATGCACAGCCTCTATAGATGCGTGTAGGTGCAAGTTGTGGGGCGGAATGATCGTGGCTGAGCTACGCATGATTGTGAGGCTCTTCTATTAACCTTGTTCTTCTCCTAGCCTGTCACACACTTGTTGCTCAGCCACAACCATGTGAGCTGAGAGAACTCGGCAGTGCGCTGCTCAAATCAGCCTCTGGGGCCTGCGTGTGTGAAGGAGGTGGGCATTGCAAGGAGCAGGTGACTTCTGAGTCCGTGTGCACGTGAGGACAAAAGAAGGCTGTGTGCATGGTTGTGTGGTCGTGATGCAAGTCAGCAAGCAAGGCATGACTTGGGAGGGTTGTGAGGACACTGGCTGTCATGGAGAGGGTGCAGCAGTCGGAGAGTGAACAGTGGATGAAGCTTGAAATGCAGGTTTTACAATGTGTTGTCGGTGATGGCTATACGCACCTTGAATGTCGGGATGTGCGCTCCGATTCGAAGGGGACGCGCAGGCTCTTTACGCTGGGGTACATGGTTTGGTCTCCTGTGAGGCAAAGGACTGCGGCAAAGGATTATGGAGGCCCTCTGGTGGACATGGTTTGGTCTCCTGTGTGGCAAAGGACAGTGGCAAAGGACTGTGGCAAAGGACTGTGGCAAAGGCTGTGGTGGCCCTCTGGTGGACAAGGTTTGGTCTCCTGTGTGGCAAAGGACTGTGGCAAAGGACTGTGGCAAAGGCTGTGGTGACCCTCTGGTGGACAAGGTTTGGTCTCCTGTGTGGCAAAGGACTGTGGCAAAGGACTGTGGCAAAGGCTGTGGTGACCCTCTGGTGGACAAGGTTTGGTCTCCTGTGTGGCAAAGGACTGGGGTGGTCCTCTGGTGGGCAGTGCGCGGCAGACATCAGCGTGGTGTGTTGTGGGACAGTGCGTGGTGCGTTGTGGGAGCAAGGGGGAGCCCTTGTCGGTGGTCGGCCGGGGCTGGGTTCTGTCAGGGGGAGCGCGCAGGCAGGGCATGCTGGACTGTGCGCCTGGGGATCCATCCCCCTTTGCTTCCTATTTGCGCTGCAGTTGGGTGCTCAGCACCTGCAGCCACCATGCACTCACACACACGCACACATGCGCAAGCACATGCACACATAACTATGCACCCACCCACGCACGCCTGCGCGTTGGGATGGGTGCGCATGTGCAGGTGTTCCTTGGCATCGTGGACCCCAACAGCGACATGGGCAAGCTGAAGCGTGCGTGCAACTCACAGAAGTGCATCCGTGCAGGTGTGGAGCCCGGCCCCCTCGGCCCTCATGCACAGCATGCGCGCACATGGACAGTGGTGAATCCTTAGAGTCTTGATCAGCTGGCAAGCCTGCATTGCAGCACAATGCCTGCCATGCACAGACAACGTGTGTGCGTGTGTATGTGTGTGTGCGTGCACGGTGCTTGATTTGCCTGGCTGGTTGCTCCAGGCATCAGGCTCCAGGTCATCAGCTAGATCATGCAAGGGCACAAGTGCACATTGCAAGATGAGGGGATGGCTCAATTAGTTGGGGGCGGCAAAAGGTGCTTACACTGACCCAGACTCACGCAGGGGCTTCGTTGAGTGCGTTTGTGTGTGTGCGCGCGCACCTCAGGCGGCAAGCACAACGACCTGGACGATGTGGGCAAAGACGTGTACCACCATACCTTTTTTGAGATGCTTGGCAACTGGTCGTTTGGGGACTACTTCAAGGAGGAGGCCATCTCATGGGCCTGGGAGCTGCTGACCAAGGTGCGGAGCCTGGGCTCAGTGGACTTGAGAGATTGTCGCACCGAGATGTAAGATGTGATGATGTCGATATCTTGATGCTGACACAAGGATTCTGGGCTTAATAGTTGCATTCCTTGGCAGCATGGGAAGCCGCTGACCACGGTGCAGGCAGCGGCGATGGCGGCCTGGCGGCGGCAGCAGGCGCTTCTTCTCAGCAGGTCAGCGCGCCGCAATTGCGCGCATGTGGCAGTGGCGTCTACACCCAGTCTCAGCATGTGGCAGAAGCTGGGGCATGTGGTGTGGCAGTGGCACACACACACGTGGCAGTGGCGCGTGGCGTGGCAGTGGCGTCTGCACCCGGTCTCAGATTGTGGCGGTGGCCGTGGCGCGTGGCGTGGCTGCGGTGCATAGCGTGGCAGTGGCGCGTGGCGTTGCAGTGGCGTCTGCACTCTATGTCCTAATGCATAGGCTGCTGTGCACCTCATCTGGCGCCGCACACGGAGGATGCACATGCGCGGGACTCCTGCTTGTGCTGGGATGGGGCGCACCGCCGCTGTTGCTGCCGGCTTTTGTGTCTTGCATGGGGTCGGCGCACAAAAGGGGCCACAGAGAGGGCAGAGGTATGAGAGCAGCGCACAGGCCCGCGCGCGCACACACGTGTGTGAGTGTGTGTGTGTGTGTGTGTGTGTGTGTGTGCACGTGCATGCACACACGCCAGCTTTACACAGGTACTGTGTGGAGCGGACGAGTCCTCCGTGCATGCACATGCATGTTGTTGTCGTGCCTTTTGGTGGTGCAGGTGTTCAAGCTGCCCGCGGACCGCCTGTACGCCACCTACTTCATGGGTGACCCCAAGGCCGGCCTTCCTGCGGATGAGGAGGCGCGCGACATCTGGCTCCGGTGCGTGTGTGTGTGTGTGTGTGTATGGGGGGGTGCATGTGCATGTGCGTGTGTTTATGAGCCTTTGTGCGCGTGTGCATGCGCAAGGGTGTGCGTGCACGTGTGCATTGGCGCGTGCACGTGTATGTGTGCATGTGTCCGCGTGTATGTGTGTGCATGCATGTGTGTGGGACTGCACGCGTTGCGCTCCCACCTTAGAAACGCAGCCACCGCCTGGAAGGGCCGGAGTGCCCGTGCCTGGCAGGGCTGTGCTCCTGTTGCTGACGATGCTGCGCCAGCAATGTGCCCCCCCTGCAATGAGTACTAATCTAATTCAACACATGTGTCCCCCCTGCAATGAGGACACGTCTGATTTTGCACACATGCCCCCCATGCAATGAGGACACATCTAATTGTGCACATGTGCCCTCCCCCAAAAGTAGTGTAATGCCCGAGCTCTCGGGTGTTGTGCGCCAACAAGAAGGGCACGCTGGCAATCTATGTGCTGGGGCGATGACGCCCCTGCGCCTGCCCCCAATGCACTGTTAGTTGAAGAATGGTGAGCAGCGCCGGATGTTGTGCTTCCTGACGCACTCACTGCCTGTTGCCTCTTTCTCCTGTGGGGTGCATAGGCATCCATGAACAGCTCGGCCATACTGCACACACTGCCAACCTCCGTGCAACGCCCGCCTGTGCGCCCCGCCCAGCGCAGGTACCTGCCTGCCAACCATGTGATGGCGTGCGGCGCAAAGGACAACTTCTGGGAGATGGGCGATCAGGGCCCCTGCGGGCCCTGCACAGAGATTCACTATGACAGGTGCGTAATGGGGGTGGGGGTGGCGGGGGGCGGTGCAATGGAGTGGGCATGCACATGCACATGCACATGCACATGCACATGCACATGGTGTAGACCCAGTGCAGAGGTCCACCGCAGAAGGTGGGCAGGAGAGGGGGAAGCTTCGTGCGCGTGTGTGCGCCGGTGTGTGTTGTGTATGTGAGTGTACGCGTGCACGTGTGCGTGTGCGTGCGTTTGCGTGTATTTGCGATACCAGGGGCTGTGCACTGCTGGGGGCTTTGCGCTGTCGGTGCTGTGCATGCCCACTCTGTTTGCCCAGCCTCTTGCGCATGCAGCGTGCCTTGCAAGGGCACAGTGCCACCTGCAGCTTGCCCCAGCCCTGTGCACGCGTGCAGCTTTGCCTGCGTGGGCACAGGCAGGCAGGCACGCACAGGTACAGAGCGCACAGCAAGGCCGCGCTGCACGCACATTTGCCGTGCGCTTGCTTGTGCCCATTTTGGACAAAGGGTGCTTTGTGCGGTGGCGTGCGTGCGCAGGGTGGGCGGGCGTGAGGCGGCCCACTTGGTCAACCAGGACGACCCCAACGTGCTGGAGATCTGGAACAACGTATTCATCCAGGTACAGGGGCGGCGCGCTCTGCCAGGATGTGCTGGTATGCAGTGGGATGCTGGGTAGACACGGCCATCCGGGTGAAGCGCTGGTGCGCCCATCCTGAGGAGCGGGCTGGCGGCCGCGCAAGCACATGATGGAGCGCGGCCAGCCAGGCTGCACGCGTGCACGCGTGCCACCAGCCCTGGGACACGGGCCTGCGGCGCCTCAGGGAGCCGTCAGGCGTGTGCGGGGTGCACGCATCACACACCCCATTGCACCTCATGACCCCACTTGGCGCCAGCGCCATCCGCACCCTACCCCACAAGCGCCCGTGCCTGTGGGGTTGCTGGCATACCACGCTTCATGATGCGTGAGCTGCGCGCCCCCGTGTGCTGCATGTGCATGCATGCACCCGCCCCGCAATTCAACTGCAAGACGGGCATCAGGCTGTGCTCCTTCCTCACTTTCTTTCGGATCCCTCTCCTTTTCTCTCCCATGGCTTGAAGGCTAGCATCCTCACTGCCCTCCTTCCTTCCCTCCTTGTCTCGCTTCCTTGCCCTCCTTCCTCCCCTCTCACTCCTCGCGCCCCCTGCAACTCCTGTCCTGCAGTACAATCGCGAGAAAGACGGCAGCCTGCGGCTGCTGCCGGCAAAGCACGTCGACACAGGCATGGGTCTGGAGCGCGTGACCAGCATCATGCAGGGCAAGATGTCCAACTACGCCACCGACCTGTTCACGCCCATCTTTAATGAGATTGCGCGCATCACCAAGGCGCGCCCTTACACAGACAAGGTGCGCAGCGTGGCGTGGTGCGCCGGGGCTGTGGAAAAGGTACTGAGAGTGCAAAAGGATACAGCCAGACTTGCACGCGAGTGGGCGCATGTGCATGTGCACAACATGCACCTTTGCTGCTACCTTGGCGTGCAGCACGGACCGTCCTTGCTGTTTGCTTGTATAAGTGTAGCTGGCTGCCAGCGTGTGTTGAACACACAATACCATCATTATTGAACACACAATACCATCGTTGTTGAACGCACAATACTGTCCGCATGCGCCCGCATGCGCGCACACGGCGTCAATGTTGTGCACCTGCCTGCCTATTTTTGTGCAGGCAGGGAAGGCCAAGGCGCTCCGTACACATCAATTTATTGCACGTGCATTCATCCACATGTACATACAATGAGAGATGAGCACACATTTGAGCATGCGCGCGCACACACACACACGTGTGGATGCGCACTTGCGTGCAGGTGGGCAAGGAAGACGAGGACGGCAAGGACATGGCGTACCGCGTGGTCGCGGATCACATCCGCACGCTGTGTTTCTCCATGGCCGACGGCGCGCGGCCCGGCGCAGAGGGCCGCGACTACGTGCTGCGCCGCGTTCTGCGCCGTGCCGTGCGGTACGGGCGGGAGGTGCTGGGGGCGAAGGAGGGCTTCTTTGCCCAGGTGCGCCGTGCGCGCCTTGTCCTGGTTGCGTGTGCATACCATGGATGCAAGCCCCGGTTGAGCGTTGAGTGCACAACCACAGGCCCGAAGTGAAGTGTGTTTCCCAGTGCACGCGTGACAGCGGATGTCTGTCTTGTGCGTGCCGAAGGAGGCTGTGTGGGGTATTGCTCAGCCCCTCCTGGATTTTGGTGGGGTCTGCAGCACAGACGCGCACACTCCAAGGTAAACACTGTGTCGAGGGGCTATGCTGGCATACCCCGCGCGTGCTTGCGTGCCTTGCCCCAAAAAGCACTCCTGGGTGCACAGCTAGCGGTTGTGTTGAACAGCATGCCCAAGAGCGTGCTCCTGCTGCGCGCATGCACTGCAGCCTGGCGCATTCCCATGAGCACAGCCATAAGCACAGCCAGGACAGCAGCGACAGGCATGCTCATGCTGCTGATGCTGCTGGTGCGCGCATGCACTGCAGCCTGACACACGCACATGACCACGACTACAGGTGCAAAGCTGGACAAAGGTTGGGGCGGAGCCAAGTGCTCGCGCTACAGCCTGGCACACACATGGGCCCATTTGGCTGCCCATGGCTGGCACATGATGCTCGTATCTACGGGCACCCGGCCTGCCAACAGGACACACCCATGCTCTTGCCTGCCGCGCATGCAGCTTGTGGATGTGGTGGTCCGCAACTATAGCAGCGTGTTCCCCGAGCTGCGCGCCGCGCGCGACGTCATCCACGCGTGCATCGTGGACGAGGAGACGTCCTTCAGCCGCACGCTGCTCAAGGGTATCGATCGCTTCAAGAAGCAAGCAGAGGCATTGAAAAAGGAGGGCAAGGCCCAGGTGCGCCTGTGCCTGCTGGGATCTGGGGCAGGCTCTGGGGCAGGCTCATCGATCAAGCCTGGGGTAGTCCTCAGGTTTTCATGATCCAGAGCTGTGGTGGATATTCAGGGCTTTGGCGTACACTCCCCAGGGCCTAGATGAAGCCAGGGTCTCAGTGAATCCAGAGGGCGGTGCTGTGGTGCTCACAGAGCGCTCTGCAGAGCTCGTCAGCAGGCTTGCCCAAGCTTAGAATGACCCCAGGCCCCTGCATGAATCCGCAGCCGCGGTGCTCACAGGGACCATCTTTGCAGCAGAGGCTTTGCCTGAGGCTTTGTAGCAGAGGCTTTGCCTGAGCCCCAGTGGGGTGGCCAGCTCCATGCGGAGCTACATGCGTGCTGATGCGCATACACGGGAGCTGGCTCTGTTTGAGCCAAGGAAAGGCGCACCTGTCAGGGGAGGCCCTTTTGCTTACTGCCCACTGCGGTAGCGCATGAGGGCCTTGCACAGCCCCCTGCCTCCCACCCCTTTCAACCCCCCAATGCGCCCCCTTACCCCCCCTGGGCACATGCGCAAATACCATGTACAGACAACTGGCGTGGATGCGCGTGCAGAAGGCTGCGGGCGCGTAACGTGGCCGTGCAACCTCTGTTCCTGTGTGCACCTGCCCGTCTCCGTACCCGTGTGATGTGGGCGCCGGTGCCAGGCGTGGATGAGCTTGAGCTGTGCAACACGTGCCTCTCACACCCTGATGTCGTGTGTGTGCAGGTGACGGGCGTGGGTGAGCTTGAGCTGTGCGACATGTGCCGCTCATACCCTGATGTCGTGTGTGTGCAGGTGACGGGCGCGGACGCGTTTGAGCTTTGGGACACTTACGGCTTCCCCGTGGACCTAACGGAGCTCATGGCGGAGGAGCGCGGCCTCAGTGTGGACAAGAAAGGTGTGGGCACATGTGTGGGCACATGTGTGGGCACATGTGTGGGCGGCCTCAGTGTGGACAAGAAAGGTGTGGGCACATGTGTGGGCAGGCGCATGCGCGGGTGTGTGGGTGTATAATGGCATGACTCTGTGAGGGCAGGGGGGAGGGAGGCACAGGCTTCGAGGGGGCGTGCGCGCGCATTCGTCTGCTTGTGCCCCGTGTGCGCGCGCGCGTGACTGAATACGGGTGTGTGTGCATGTGCCCCTCTCTGTGTTTGTGCTTGTTCCCCTCTGTGTTTGAGCATGTGCACGCGCTATTGCGCATGCATGGAATGCTCTGTGCCCAAAGCAGGGAATGTGTGGTGCTGCAGGCCATGGGAAGCAGCGGCACGCACATAAGGGGCCATGGCGGAGGAGCACCTAGGGGCCCTCACTCCCATGTATCTGTGTTTGTTTGTGCGTATTTAGCTCATGCGTGTGTACATGTTGCGTACGCGAGTGAGCGTGCGCGTGCAGATGTGCATGCTTTTGGGGTAGCCATAGCAGAGGCGCATGTGGGAGTCGCTCCCTTCCGCACGTGTGTGTGCATGTGAGCGTATGTGTTTGCGTGCGTGCGCGTGGGTGCACAGGCTTTGAGGTGGCTATGGCGGAGGCCAAGGAGCGTTCGCGCGCGGGCGGCAAGAAGGCGGCAGGGACGGGCCTCAAGTTTGAGGCAGAGGCCACCGGCTGGCTGCAGCAGCATGGCGTGGCCCTCACAGTACGTGCGCGTACTTTGTGTGTCTATGCTTGTGTGCGTGTGTATTTAAATGTGTCTGTGCCTGTGTGTGTGTATCTTGGTGTGTCTGTGCCTGTGTGTGTATGTTGGTGTGTCTGTGCCTGCGCGTGGGGGATGTGTGCATGCAAGTGCTCACGCGAGCAGGTGTACCTGTGTCAGTACATGGGCTTGTGAACATGTTAGCTTTTGAGCTTTTATTTTTTTGAGTCAGCGGGGGGAGGGGGGAGTGTTACAGAGTCAGACGCGGGGTTGACCTACACTGCAGCACCCGCTGACACTGAAATGCACTGACCCTCATGGGCTGTGACTGCAAGCCACGCGCGGGCAAGCCGCACCTTGAGCTGTATTTGTGAATGAGTGCCTTTGTGTACTTGGGCACGTCATCAGATTTCGGCTGCCGCACCGTCTGCATGCCAAATGCTAGCCTTGCAGGCAAGCTTGCTGCAGCCTGCGACCCAGGTCTCTGCCGCACATTGCCCGCGTGCTGCAGGACGACAGCCACAAGTACAACAATGCGGACGTCACGGCGACCGTGAAGGCCATCCTGACCCCTGCCGGCTACGTGCAGGTGTGCATGTGTATGTGTGTGTGCGCACTTCATGCATGCGTGCACGCGCGCCTCGGCGAACAGGCGCACCCTCCTTCATGGCGCATGCGCAGGGGCAGCAAGGCACCGCAACATGTGGGGTGTGAGCTCACATGCATGCATGCATGAATGGTTGCTTGTGCAAGGCCTCCGTGGTCCTGCGAGAGTCTACACTGTCACCTGTAGAACTTGCATAGCTTTGTGCAGCGCTATCTTCAGCAAGGAAAATGCTCAGTAAAGGAAATGCTATCACGGACACAGCTCCACACCACAGAGCACGAGGCCAAAGTGACACACACACCCTTACACACGCGCGCACGCTATATTACACGTGCATGTTTGTACGCACACACATAAACTCACCTGCGCCCCTGCGCTAGGAGGCACACACACTGCCACCCAAGCAGGCAGACTAAGAAACACGCGCGTAAGCCAGCGCCCCAATTACACCGCATGCTGCAGAGCACCTCCGAGGCCGGCGGCGCTGCTGGGCCCTTTGGCCTCATCTTGGACCGCACCCCCTTCTACGGCGAGTCAGGTGAGAGGCGGCGCTCAGGCAGCTGCAGGGCAGGCAGCCACTCCAAGTGAGAGCTTCGGATCTGATGAAGTCATTGGGAAAAAACAATCCCCAACTTGGACAGCGGGACAGGTGAGAGGCAGCGCGCATGAGGCGCACCTCACTGCCGGCACCAGATGGGGTGCTCAGACGGCTTGCGGGGCTTTTGCTGCAAACCCTGCTCTGCAGCGGGTGGCCGCTGGGGGGGTATTTCAACAGGGTTAGCAAGCTTGGCTGACGAGCTCCGTGCTGGGCAGCGGCAGGCTAGGCCTGGTGGTGCTAGGCCTGGTGGTGCAGGGCAGCGGCAGGCTGGTAGGGCGTGTGCAGGGACACAGGGGCAGCCTGGGTGCCCTAAAGACACACACATGCACACACGCAGAAAGAAACACACGCACGCATAAATACAAACACCCACACGCTCACACGTGCGTGCGCACATGCAGACACACACACACACACACACACAAGCAGAGCCCACAGAAGCGGTTGCGCAAACAATGCGTGTGCGTGTATGCAGGTGGTCAAGTGGGCGACACCGGCACGATGGTGGAGGCCAGTGGCAGGGCTGCGGTGGATGTCAAGGACACACAGGTGTGTGCGTGCGTGTGTGCATGGGTGTCTTCATGGGTGTCTTCGCAGGTATGCGTGCGTGCAAGGTTGGTTCAGCAGGCCCATGCTTGTTGGGTGGCAGTGATGATGATGAGGCTGATGTGGCTGTCGATGTGGCTGATGAGCTCTTGCTGTTGCCGTTAACTGTTGTGTGGACATTTTGGGAGGTGTGAGAGCTCTGTGTTGGTGAAGCCAGGCTGGGTGGAGGAGCTCCTTATGCATGTCCCTGCCCTCACCCATCCGCTGGTGTGCACTCAGCACACTGCTTTCACGCATCTTCCGGTTGTGCGCTCGGTGCACCATACCTTTCGTTGCCCTACCTTTCTAGTGCTCAAATGTGTCATTCACCTGAACGGAGGCCTTGCATGTGAGCAGCGTGTGCAGTTCACATTGCTTTGAATCACACCTGTGCATGCCTTGGGTGTTAGAAGTGTGGGGGGGTAACCCCGTGAGAGTAGAACAGCCTTTGCCTCACACTGAGCACGCATTGCAAGGCCGCAGGAGCAAAGCCCCCCTCCCTGGGTACTTCCAGCTTTGCAGCCCTGTGTGCCCCACCATAGCTTAGGCACCCCGCTCTTCCGCCTCTGCCAGCTGCATCCAGCATGAGCAGCGCCAGAGCGCAAGACCCGCAGCAGACCTCGGTATGCGAGTGCGCCTGTTACCCTGCGCACCAGGCGCTTCCGCCACAGCTTGCATGCACTTGGCAAAGGCCTACATGCATCACCAGCAAAGGCCTGCCAGCAGCCTTAGCAAAAGCCTGCGCGCAGCACCGGCCAGAGCCTGCACGCAGCACCGGCCAGAGCCTGCACGCAGCACCGGCAGAAGCCTGCACGCGGCACCGGCATAAGCCTGCACGCAGCACCGGCAGAAGCCTGCTGGGCCTCCCCCTGTGGCCCACCAGTGCTTTTGCTCCATCATGCCAAGGGCAAGGGCTGCAACAGAAACACACCAGCCTGCTTTAATCACCTGCAGAATTCAGCCTCGTGGGCTGCAGACATGAGCATGCAGGCACACTCACTCTCAGGAGGCTGCAGGCACCAAGCGCCCAGGCGCACCTGAAGGCTGCAGGCACCAAGCACGCAGGTGCACACCCTGCACTTCCCACCACCGAGCCTGGAGTTGGGTGCACATGCGCGCCCTCTGATGCGGCAGCCACGCACACCCCCGCACAGCAGCTGCCTGGATGCACCTGGGCCAGCGCGCGCCCCTTGCTGCAGCGACCCGCCATCGAAAGATTGGCTTGGTTTAATGTGCAGTACGCAGTGTCCACGCGTTAGTCCTGCTTGGACCCCCCTGCCCTCTTGTGAGTGAAGTTTGTTTCAACCATGCCAAAAACATGCACAAGCAAGAGCAGCACACCCATACGCGCACACAGACATACATGCGCACACACACAAAATTATGCACACAAGTACATGCACACACAAATATACATACACACACACGTGCCGGGGAGCGCAGGTGGCTGCTGGTTATGTGCTGCACATCACGGAGGTGTCCAAGGGTGCAGTTGCAGTGGGAGACAGCTTGGTGGCCAAGGTTGACCACATGAGGCGGGACCTTATCGCCCCCAACCACACCTTCACCCACATCCTCAACTTTGGGCTGAGGCGAGTGGGGGACGCTTGCGTGTGCAGGAGTACGTGAGAATGTGTGTGGTTGGCAGGCAAGGCCGGGTCCCAAAACGAGGGCGTTGGTCAACAAATGGCGGTGTCGGAAAGAACTGGCTGTATAGGTCCGGATCGTGTGCTACTTGAGGGTTGAAGGGAGTGTGTGGTCAGCCATCAGTATGTGGGTGTGGCAGCCATGGGTCTGGGCACGCTCTGCGCCGCGGCCTTTTGGGCATCATATGCAATAAAGACTGCATTCAAACAGTGCCACATTGCTTGCATGTGTTGGGCTGCGTAGTAGGCTGGGTTGTGTGTCCTTGATTTCCATAATCACCACAGTTAATGGATATCCAGAAGTGCAAGTGTGTGCGCGGAACTATGAGCAAGGGCCAGGTTTTCCCATCGTTGAGATGTTGCGAAAATGCATGGCGACATGCGCCCTTGTAACTCTTGCAAGAGGAAAGGCAAGGCTGCTGTCCTGAAAATTCGTGTCCCTGGCATCTGTGCCCATTCTCATTGCTGCTTATATTATGTGAACAGCCTGCGCTCGCCTTTGCTGCCTGGTTGCGACACGGCTGGCTCTGCCCATCCTTTTGCTGCCTCAGGCAAGTCCTGGGAGACCACGTGGATCAAAAAGGCTCCATCGTGCTCCCTGACAAGCTGCGCTTTGACTTCTCGAACAACGGTGCGCCCGCCCACCCC
>LKMJ01002797.1_pt1 | contig 16168 bp, 13 predicted proteins | sample 643391 | NCBI WGS metagenome assembly LKMJ01 (sample SAMN04112250, study PRJNA286221) | soda lake metagenome | biome: soda lake; feature: Kulunda Steppe; material: water; isolation source: sample PL-Br10 brine of Picturesque Lake | place: Russia: Kulunda steppe | collected 2010-07
CCGGCACGATGGATATCCGTGAGCAGCGAACCGGCCGCCAGCTGGGTTTCCATGGCCGGACGTTCCATGGGGTCCTGCACCGCCTGAACCGGGGCGCTGCCAATCGCGGCGCAGAGCCCGACCATGCCCAGAGTTTGAGTTGCAGATCGTTTGGTCATCCAGACTGCCTTTTTTCGTTATTGGAAACTGATGGTTATTGGTACATAAATGACTGATCCCAGAACGTACTGAGCCCGGAAAAGGTTCCGGGCTGCATGACTTCATGGTATCAGCGTCTTCCGCGGCGCCTCAGCGACTGCGGTGAGAAGTAGCGCTGGTTCGGGACCCGTGCCGAGAAGACCAGCGTCTCGCCCTCCTCAGTATCGAGTCCCTGGACGTGATAACGCCTTGCCTGCAGGTCATGGAAGACATCAATCGCCGTCCAGACCGTTGGTACTTCATAGTAACTCTTGGGCGTGGCCTGACTGACCCGCCAGAGTTCGTCCCGCCCATCATACTGGTCTACGCTGACAACCTTCCAGCTGTCTGCATCAATGTAGAAGACGCGACGGGAGAAGATATGGCGCTCATCCTCCTTGAGATTGGCCTCCACAACATGGACCCGATGACGCTCCCAGCGCTGCAGATCCGGGTTGAGATGGTGCTGATCCAGAATCTCGTCGTACTCCAGCCCCTCCTGGGCGATATCGTAGCTGTTATAGGGAATGTAATATTCCTCAAGACCCTGATATTCCCAGTTGTACTTGTCCAGCGCCCCATTGAAAAGGTCCGTTTCGTCCGCGGTGCGCAGGTTGTCCGCCGCGGCAATGGGGGAATCATAGGCCAGATTCGGCGCCCGGCGTACGCGCCGCTGGCCGGCATTATAACCCCAGGCGCGCCGCGGTTCCTTCACCTGATTGAGGGTTTCGTGAATCAGTACGGCACCCCCTGCCAGCCGGGCGGGTGAGGTCGTCGAGGACAGATAGTAGAACAGGGTGTTGTCGAGCGTGCTCTCATCGCCTTCCGGATTGTAGAAGTTGTAGAACACCTCCTGCTCGGACATGGTCAGGCTGTAGTCCCCGTCTGTGGTAACGGCCACCTCGCCAGAGCGGCGGTTAACGAAAATCCCCCGCCAGCTGGTCAGGTGGTTCCACATGGCCTGTTTGGCCTGCTCCTCATTGCTTCCGTGGAGAATCGGGAAGGGAATGCCGCCAAAAGCCCCATCAATGCCGTTGCCGTCGGCGACCAGCTCCGCGCTGGTCGCATTGTCCTCGATATTGTCGAGAACCCAATCCGGCCACGCCATGGTCCGGCGCGTTGGATAGACATTGAGCTCGTAGGTGTCCGGATAGGTTTCCAGCAGCGCCTGGGTTCCCTCCGTGAGGTACTCCTCATGCTCCGCCATGTTGTCCGCTGTCACAGTAAAGCGGATCTCATCATCGGGGAACGGGTTGGGGTGGAAATCGCCGGAGCTGCCGTAGTCGACATTGTCCGGCACGTCGTCCAGCCCACCATCGTATTCAGGAATAACACCGTCGTCGCTTCCGGCACGTGGCGCGCCAAAGCGGGTCAGCTCATCCCCACCGAGGCGGGCTGCTTCTTCCGAGGATACCGCCCCTGTGACAGAGGCCGAAGTCAATGTAAGCGCACCGGCCATCGCCAGCGCGAGCGGACTGCGCAACTGAGAGTTTCTGTTACCCATGCTTGTGAACCTTATTATTGTCATCCGGTTGGCCCACCCAGTCCAACACTCCTGTCAGCCGGGCCCCGGAATGCTGAGGCACTCCTGCCCAAAGGGTAGACCATCGCGCCATTTTGTCCATAACAGTGGAATGGCGGTTTTACTCTTTCAGGCTCTTGAATACAACCTCATAGAGGTCTCTGGACAGGTTCTCTCCGGACATGATCTGCTGCAGCTCCTGCAGCATGGAGTCGCGCAGATGAGGCGCGTACTGACGCCAGCGGGTCAGTGGCCGGACCAGCCCCGCAGAGATCTGCGGGTTGCTGGCATCCAGGCGCCGGACCTGCTCACCCAGGAACCGGTGCCCCGCCCCGTCGCTGCGGTGAAAATGTAACAGATTGCGACCGGCAAATACGCCGATCACCATGCGGATCTTGTTCGGATTTTTCCACTCAAACGCAGGGTGCTCGAGCAGCTGCTGGACTCGGTTCAGATCACCGATCCAGGGGCTTGCCGACTGCACGCCAAACCACTGCTCCACAACCTGCGGATCGTGCTGCCAGCGCTGGTAGAAGCGCTCCAGTGCCTGCTCGCGCTCCCGCTCAAAGGGCGAGTTCACCAGTGCTCGCAATGCCTCAAGCTCGTCCGTCATGCTGGCAGCTTTATCAAACTGACTGCTGGCCAGCTCCCGCCCCTGGGTATCACCTGTTGCGGTCAGCAGCTGCAGCGCCTTGTTCCTCAGTGACCGCGCTGCGGCCTGCCCCGAATCAAAACGATAGGGATCTTCCGGCTCATTGCGCTCATAGCATTCGAGCAACTCCGCCCTGAGGGCCTGGGTGAGCTCATCCACAACCTGCTGCCGGGTCTGGTGAATGGCTACCACGTCCGCCTCTTCGGTCAGCTCTGTAAGATAGGAGACGCTGGGCAATGTCAGCATGCGGGCGACCATGGCCCGGTCCAGGGAGGTGTCCGCCAGCGTCTCGCGGCAGGCGTCGACAAGGCGTTGATCGAGCTTCGTATCGTGCCCGTTGAGCAGTGACTGGATCACATCAATCGCCAGTTTCTGCCCGGCATCCCAACGATTGAATCCATCCGTGTCGCAGCTGCACAGAAAGCTCAGCTGGTCCCGGGTCCAGGGGTAATCCAGCTTCACCGGTGCCGAGAACCCACGCAGCAGCGATGGCGTCGGCCGCTCTTCAATGCCATTGAAGTTGAACTGATGCGACTTGCCGGTCAGCTCAAGCACCTGTTCCGTATTGCCCTCCGCGTCCAGCGCCAACGGCTGCCCCCGGGCATCGAGAAGCGCAACGCGGAACGGAATGTGGAAAGGCTTCTTGTCACTGGCTTCCGGAGTCGGCGGACAGCTCTGTTCAACGGTCAGCGTATAGCGTCCCTGCCCGGCATCAAACGAATCGGTGACGCGCAGCTGCGGCGTTCCGGCCTGTTCATACCAGAGCCGGAACTGACTCAGATCACGGTCACTGGCGTCCTCCATGGCACGGACGAAGTCGTCAGTGGTCACGGCCTGCCCGTCATGGCGGGCAAAATAGAGATCACTCCCCTCGCGGAACAGGTCCGCTCCCAGGAGAGTGTGGATCATGCGCACCACCTCCGCGCCCTTCTCATAGACCGTCAGGGTGTAGAAGTTGCCAATCTCAATGTAGGAATCCGGGCGCACCGGATGGGCCATGGGACCGGCATCCTCGGCGAACTGAGCCGTGCGCAGCATATTGACCTGATCGATGCGCTGCACCGTGGGTGACCCCATATCCGCCGAGAACTGATTGTCCCGGAATACGGTGAAACCTTCCTTGAGACTGAGCTGGAACCAGTCGCGACAGGTTACACGGTTGCCGGACCAGTTGTGGAAGTATTCATGGGCCACAATACTTTCAATCCGCTCATAGGTATCGTCCGTGGCCGTAGCGGGACTGGCCAGAACACAGGAGGAATTGAAGATGTTGAGCCCCTTGTTCTCCATGGCGCCCATGTTGAAATCATCAACAGCCACGATCATGAACCGGTCGAGATCGTACTCACGGCCGTAGACCTCCTCGTCCCAGCGCATCGCCTTTTTCAGTGAATCCAGCGCATGATCGCACTTATCCTGATTGCGCGCCTCCACATACATGCGCAGGTCCACAGTGCGCCCGGAGCCGGTGACGAATTCATCCCGCTGCTCCACCAGATCACCGGCGACGAGGGCAAACAGGTAGCTGGGCTTCGGAAAGGGGTCTTCCCAGGTGACCTGGTGACGGCCTTCGTCCAGATCGCCCCGATCAACCGGGTTGCCATTGGCCAGCAGCACCGGATAGGCCGCTTTATCCGCCTCGATGCGGGTGCGGTAACTGGCCATCACATCCGGACGATCCGGGAAATAGGTGATGCGGCGAAAGCCTTCCGCCTCACACTGGGTACAGAACATGCCGGAGGACTTGTAGAGCCCTTCCAGGCGGGTGTTGTCCTGGGGCCGAATCCAGGTGACCACATCCAGCAGGAATGAATCTGGCACCTTGTCGATGCGCAGTGTCAGGTCATCCGCTTCACTTCCCTCCACCGGACGCCCGTCAAGCGTCAGCGATTCCAGCTCCAGGTCCTCACCATTGAGTACCAGATCACGCTCATCCGAGCCCGACTCAGGATTGCGGCGAACCGTCAGCCTGGAATGAACCCGTGCGCCCTCCTCAAACAGCTCGAATCGCAGATCCACATGATCAACGAGAAAAGCTGGTGGTTGATAGTCATTCAGGTAAACGGTCTGCGGCTGCTCTGCCTTCATTATTGTCGTTCCTGGCGGTCAGTTGAGAATGCGTACCGTGTCGGTGGAATCATCGGCGTCACTGCCGCAGCCGGTGCGGCGGTCAATATAGCCGACGCGCTGATCAGCAGGCACATTGTGTTTTTCTTCGTACCAGATGACCGCTTCCATACAGATTTCCTTCTGCTCATCGGTAAGCGCCCGACCATCCGGCCACTTACCCAGTTGGAGCGAATGCTTGAGATTCTGGTAGACGTGTGGATCCAGTCGCTCCAGCAGTTGTTCGTAGGTCATACTCTTCCTCCCCTTGGTGCCATACTCACCAGTACGCCATAGCCAAGCCCACCGATGAGTCCGCCCAGATGGGCGGCGTTTGCCATGCTGGCGCCCAGCAGTGCCTCAGTCAGTGGGGTGAAACCAATCAGCAACCAGACAATGGCAACCGTCATCAGTGCCTGGGGAAACTGAAAACGCGGTCGCTCCAGCTGATTGATCACCCAGACATAGCCCAGCACCCCGTAGACAACGCCCGACAGACCACCGAACAGCGGCCCGGAGATAAGAAACTGCGGGATATTGGCGGTCAGTGAAGTCACCAGGAACAGCCCAATGAAATGTTTCCTGCCATCGAGCACCTCGATCTGGCTCCCCAGAAACCACAGCATAACCGCGTTGAAGATGATGTGCATAAGGCTGAAGTGCAGGATGTCCGGCGTGAGCAGGCGCCAGACCTGACCGGACATGATGGTCCCGATCAGAGCATCCAGACGCTGGTCAAAGGTGGAGACCGGCCACTCCAGCGGATTGACGATGGTCAGCAGAACCACCAGCTGCTCCCGCGCGCCAAAGGCGCTCAGCCAGGCCACAATGGCGGCGACAACAATCAGGCCAAAGACCAGTGACGCCTCTTTGGGGCTGGCCTGCCAATGGCCGCCCACGACAGCGCTGCGTCGGCGCGGGCGCGACTCCTGGGCGGGATAGTGGCGGGGATCGTCAAGGTACTGCTCGAGCGCATTCCGGACCGGATCCCGAAGCTGCTCTCCCTCAATCATGAGGATCTGGTGGCCCTCCTCATGAACAATCTCATGGGATACCCCCTGGCCATCCAGCCATCGACTGAACTCGCCCAGATCAATGTGTGCCGGAACCGCGGCTACTCGAATCATGCGCTGTGAATGCTCCTCACTATTCCCAGGGGACGGATGACTGCTCACTGTTGACCTCGACCCAGACGAACTTTTCCGGGTCAATCACCTGCTCACCATCCATACGGTAGGCGACCAGCTTGCCATATTTCACGGCACTGTAATCGAGACAGGCGACATTGTCGGCCACAGGCATCGGCCTGCCGGTACGCCAGTAATGACCCACGAACACCGGCGGCTCATCCGAGGGGTAACTCAACAGCTGCTCCCGATCCTTCTGCGACAGGGGCCGACCGGCGATCTCCGGCGGCAGTGGGTCCGGCTGAAAGACCACGTCGCCATAGGTCTGTGGATTACGGGCCCAGAACTTGGTCCGGAAGAAACTCCGGGTAAAACCATCGCGACCCGTCATGGACCAGTCATCCGGCAACTTCATATCCGTGCCGCGCAGGAGCCGGTCCATGACCTTGCCGGCAAAGGAGCCGGGCGCCGCCGAGGCGTGGAGAAACTCCTCGTCGATACAGCCCGAAGGGTGCTTCTGCAGGAACTGACGGATCAGATGCTCATCCCAGCAGGCATGAACCACCCTGAACTGCTCGGTTTCGAGGAACAGCGGCAGTTCGTAGAACCAGTCCAGAAAATCATGCCATTCATGATCGTAATGACTGAACTGCTCGAGGGTTTCCCGTATCAGCCGGCTGTGGCGTTCGTTGTGCTCACGCAGGTGGGTTCGGCCGCTTCCGGGCCGGGCCCGGGTGCAATAACCAAGCGCGTTGTACTCATGATTGCCCATGACGATGAGCGCCGAGCCACGATCCACCATGTCACGCACCCGGTGAAGCGCCTCGCGGATACGTGGCCCCCGGTCAATGATATCGCCCAGGAAGATCACCTTGCGACTGGGGTGCTCATAGACGCCCATGCGCTTGCTGTAACCAAGCTTTTCCAGCAACCGCTCCAGGGTGCGGGCGCAGCCGTGGACATCCCCGATCAGATCATAGCCCTGATGTGCCTTTACAGAATCCGTCATCGCTCAGCTCGCCGCAATGGTGCTCGCCCAGCCCAGCTTCTCTCGGCAGGTGGCGTAGAAGTTATGATCCGTGGGGTGGATCAGCCGCAGCCGGAACGGCTTCTTGACGATCGAGATGGCATCCCCGGGCGCACAGGCCAGATCCTGCTGCCCGTCACAGCTGATCTGCGGGTAAGTCTTGTTGGCCTCTCCGATGATCAGCTTGATCTCGCTCTTGCCATCAATAACGATGGGGCGACTGCTCAGGGTGTGGGGAAACATGGGCACCAGCACAATGGCGTCCAGCTTCGGGTGCATGATGGGACCGCCGGCCGACAGTGAGTAAGCGGTGGAGCCGGTGGGTGTGGAGACAATGAGCCCGTCCGAGCGCTGGCTGTAGACGAACTGCCCTTCAATGTAGAGGTCAAAGCCGATCATGCGTGTGGAGCGCCCGGGATGCAGCACGACGTCATTGAGAGCCGTGCCGTAACCGATGGGCTCACCGTCGCGCTTGACGTGCACATCCAGCAGAAACCGGCGCTCTTCAATGTATTCGCCTTCCAGAATCCGGGTGAGGCGCTCCTCCAGCTCATCCGGTGAAACGTCCGTCAGAAACCCAAGTCGCCCCCGGTTGACGCCCAGAATGGGCACATTGGCCTTGGCCAGATCCCGTGCCGCGCCCAGCAGACTGCCGTCACCGCCCACCACAATGGCCAGATCACAGATCTCACCGATAAGTTTCTTGCTGGCTACCTGAAGGCCATGCCCGGGGAGCATACTCGCGGTGTCGGCCTCGAGAATGACCTGATAGCCCTCCTCGACCAGATAGCTTTTCAGGCGGCGCAGTGTCTCAACCACTTTGACACTGCCCATCCGCCCGATGACACCGATGTTCCTGAAGGACTCCATGAACCGCCTTTCCTGCCGGTGACTTTGCAACGCAGACGAAGCCAACAGTCTACCGGATTATGCCCGGTTTCGGAAAAACAATCCGCAGCGACAGCCGCCCTCAGAGGGCGGCGGCCACACGGCTGCCCTGATCAATGGCGCGCTTGGCATCCAGCTCGGCGGCCACATCCGCGCCACCGATCAGAGTAACGGTCTCACCACGGCTTTCAAGATCCGCGTGCAGTTCGCGCAGCGGCTCCTGCCCGGCACAGATGATGATGGTGTCCACATCCAGGGTACGTTCCTCGCCATTGATGGTGACGTGGAAGCCGGCATCATCGATGGCGCGGTACTCCACGCCCGGCACCATCTGCACATTGCGCATCTTCAGGGAATTGCGATGGATCCAGCCCGTGGTCTTGCCCAGTCCCTTGCCGACCTTGGAGGTCTTGCGCTGGAGCAGGAACACCTCGCGGGGCGGCTGCGGCAGCTCCGGATCAACGCCTTCAACACCACCCGGATGACTGACACTGAGATCCACACCCCATTCCTTCATGAAGTGCTCGGTATCCAGCGATGGGGATGGCCCTTCGTGGGTGATGAATTCCGCCACGTCAAAGCCGATACCACCGGCACCGACAATGGCCACACGCTTGCCCACGGGCTTGCGCTCTTTCAGCACATCGATGTAGCTGACCACCTTCGGGTGATCAATCCCCGGCATATCCGGTGTGCGCGGGCTCACGCCCGTAGCCAGCAGAATCTCGTCATAGCCCTGCCCGGCCAGATCATCGGCGCTGACGTGGCGCCCAAGATGGAGGTTCACCCCATGCTTTTCGATCATGCGCTTATAATAACGCAGGGTCTCGTAGAACTCTTCCTTGCCGGGGATCTTCTTGGCCATGTTGAACTGACCGCCAATCTCCTCGGCCGCATCATACAGATCCACCTGATGGCCCCGCTCGGCCGCCACCGTGGCGCTGGCCAGCCCGGCCGGCCCGGCTCCCACCACGGCAATGCGGCGCGGCTTCTCCACCGGCGTGTAGACCAGCTCGGTCTCGTGACAGGCTCTGGGGTTGACCAGACAGGAGGTGAGCTTCATCTGGAAGGTGTGATCCAGGCAGGCCTGGTTACAGCCGATGCAGGTGTTGATCTCATCAGCCCGATCGTCCGCCGCCTTGGCAATGAGATCGGCATCAGCCAGGAAGGGCCGCGCCATGGAGACCATGTCCGCATCGCCTTCGGCCAGAACCTTCTCGGCAATGTCCGGCATATTGATGCGGTTGGTGGTGACCAGTGGCACACTGACCTCTTCCTTCATGCGCGCCGTGACCTTGCTGAAGGCGCCCCGGGGCACCATGGTGGCAATGGTCGGGACCCGCGCCTCGTGCCAGCCGATGCCGGTGTTGATGATGGTGGCACCGGCCTTTTCCACTTCCTTGCCCAGGTGCACCACCTCTTCCCAGGTGCTGCCCTCTTCCACCAGGTCGATCATGGACAGGCGGTAGATGATGATGAAATCACTGCCCACGGCTTCGCGAACGCGCCGGACGATCTCCAGCGGCAGACGAATACGGTTCTCGTAGGAGCCGCCCCAGCGGTCTGTACGGTGGTTGGTGCGCTTCACGATGAACTGGTTGATGAAATAGCCTTCCGAGCCCATGATCTCAACCCCGTCGTAGCCCGCTTTCTGGGCCAGGGTCGCGCAGCGCACGTAATCGTCGATCTGCTTTTCGATCTCCTCGTCCGTCAGCTCCCGGGGCGTGTAGGGGTTGATCGGCGCCTGGACCGCCGAGGGCGCAACCAGATCCGGTGTATAGGCATAGCGCCCGGCGTGCAGAATCTGCATGCAGATCCTGCCATCCACCGCGTGCACGGCGTCCGTTACCACCCGGTGTTCCTGCGCCTCTTCTTCAGTGTCCATCTTGGCAGCACCTTTCATGACGGCGCCTTCCGGATTGGGCCCAATCCCGCCAGTGACAATCAGCCCCACACTTTTGGCACGCTCGGCGTAAAAGGCGCCCATCTTCTCAAAGCCGTTCTTCGTCTCTTCCAGGCCTGTGTGCATGGAACCCATCAGGGCACGATTGCGCAGCGTGGTGAACCCCAGATCCAGGGGTTCAAGCAGGTGCGGATACTTACTCATACCAGGTGCTGTTGCTGTCATCAGATGCTCTCCCGTCGTGCTCTTGGCAAACCGGTTGGACCCGGTTCGGTACTGACCATAAAGTAGACAGCATTCGAAGCTGTTACAATATCTCCAAGCTGCACTTTTTTATCTTTGCGTTGGTTTTTTATGGGCACTGAATCCCGCTCAAATCGGCTTGGCGATATTTCCGTGACCTACGTGGCGGTCATGGCCCGCACACTGGAGAGCCAGGGGGTTGAGCCGGGCCCCTGGCTGGCCCGCTACCGGATGACGCGCCATCAGCTGGCCACACCAGGTGCACGCATCAGCATTCCGCGGTTCATGCGCATGGGTCATGACGCCATCAGCCTCACGGGCAACCCCGCTCTGGGACTGGACTTCGCCCACCACACCCGACTGAGCGACATGGGAATGGCCGGACTCGCGGCTCTGTGCGCACCCACGCTGGGGGAGGCTCTGCACACACTGATCCGCTTTGAGCGGCTGACCAGCTACAACAGCCGCGGCCGTTCATACTGGCAGTCAACCCAGGGAGGCGACGCGCTGGCCTGCTTCTATTCAATCAGCCCCTACAACCGCTACAACCTCTTTGTGGTGGACGCGATTCTGGGAGGCTGGCTGCAGTTTCTGCAGTCACTGGCTGGATGCCGGGTGCGCCCCGAAAGAGTGGACATAGAGTACCCGGAGCCGGAGTACGCTGAACGCATGAATGACTGGATGGGCTGCCCGGTTCAGTTTGAGGCAGACCGGAATGCCCTGTATCTGCCGGGCTCCATCGTTGGGGACGACAACCCCTACAGCGAACCGGCCCTTTACCGCGAGACGCTGACACTGTGCGAGCAGGCGCTCGCCGACAGGGAGTCAGGCTGGAGCACACTGCAACGGGTCAAGGACCAGCTGACGCCACAACTGCGGGGACAGGTCCCGGCAATGGCGGATGTGGCCTCGCGGATCGGCACGACCGAGTGGGGGCTGCGCCGGGAACTGCAGAAACATGGGCTGACCTACCGCGCCCTGCTGGATGAGACACGCAGCGAGCTGGCACGGGATTACGTACGTGATACGGCCCTGTCATTCACGGATATTGCGGATCTGCTGGGCTTTGCCAACCCCAGCGCATTCCACAGGGCCTTTCAGCGCTGGTTCCAGTGCTCCCCGGGCGATTACCGGAGCCGGCATCGGAGCTGGTTCTGAATCACATCTCAACGCCATCGTCGACTGCGTCGTCATCCTCCTGGTCCGTACCGGCTTCCAGCAGCTCTTCCAGATAATCCGACATGGGGGCTTCTCCTGTTCTTTCAGTTTCAACAGAAATCAGGATGCAGGGATTCTGTGACAGTCTTATGACAGTAGAGGAGAGGGACGGGAAAAGGAAATGGCGGAGCGGACGGGACTCGAACCCGCGACCTCCGGCGTGACAGGCCGGCATTCTAACCATCTGAACTACCGCTCCGCAGCGGGAAAACGCATTATACGGGCCGGCGTATAAAGGTCAATGCCAGCAGAGACCTGTCAGACCAGCTCGTGACTGATGACCTCGTCCTCTTCCGCAGAACGACGGCGGTACTCAATCGGCGTCATGCCCGACCAGCGCTTGAAGGCCCGATAGAAGGTGCTGGGCTCTGAAAAACCGGTCAGATAGACAATCTCATCGATGGATTCATCAGTGGCGGCGAGCAGACGACACGCGAGGCGGTAACGGAAATGGGAAAGCACCTGGTTGAAGGAGGTGTCAGCTTCCGCCAGGCGGGTACGCAGGGTTCGGGGCTTCATGCCGAGCCGCTCCGCCACCGCATCCAGGGTGACCTCGCCGGAATCGAGCTGCTCGGCGACCAGACGCTCCACCTGGCCAACGATGTCTTTCTTTTCGAGTTCCGCCACCTGCTCACTGGCAAAGCGCTCATGCAGATCCAGCAGGCGGGGCTCGTGGTGGGGAGACGGGTAATCGAGCAGCTCCGTGGGGAAATAGACCCGTGTCTCGGTGCAGCCAAACCGGACCGTGCAGCCCAGCACCTGTTCAGCCCGGTCCTTGCCGTGGGAGCGCTCATGCTCAAAATCCACACACTCAGGCCGGAAATGGGAATCAGTGACGGAACGGAAAAAGGTTATGGCTCCCTGAACAAAGGCTTCGGTAAAGTGGCCGATACTGCGCACCTCGGGCGACGCCGCGTTAAGCACCATATAGCTGAGTTTCTCGCCACAGTGCAGATCAAAATCGGCCGCGTCCGTCAGAAGCCGCTGGTAGTTCATTGCACGGCGCACCCCTTCCCCGAAGGTGGGGCTGCTGAGAAACAGATACTCCAGAACCTGCCCCTTATAGGTGGGCAGGTTCTGGCCCAGTTTCAGACCAATATCCGGATCACCCGCAACGTCTTCCACAACCTGCCAGAACAGGACCTGGGCTGCGTGAGGAGTCCTGAGATCCGCCTGATACAGATAATCCTCGCTTATCCCCAGACGCTTGAGCACTCTCTCAGTATCCACACCGGTTTTCTGCATGGCCTCGTAGACCAGGCGCAGCAGAATCCCAGAATCCCTTTGTTCACTCATAACCGGCCACCTGAACTCTATTATTGTTGACTGACGCGCCGAACCATTCCGTCACCGCGGAATTGACGGTGGTATCACCGCCATGCAAAGTTCCCTGTTCGGCAGGGCAGGTTCTGAAGACCCGCACGAACCATGTGCGCCACATCACATTTTAGGACAGCATAGCAGGACTTATGAAGAATTCCCGTCATTACCATCTCAATCCGCCTTCACTGGCCGCCCTCTACGGCAAGGCCATCATGCCCGGCTTCAGCCGCAAACCCGCAAACCCGGTTGCCGGGGACATCCCCTCTCTCGATGCCAGTCTTACTGGCGCGCGCACGGGTACCCCGGATCTGCACCTTTATCGCAGGATCTGTGGCTTTCCGACCAGCAGCCAGTGCCCAATCACCTGGCCCCACATCCTGGTTTTCCCGCTGCATATGCGCCTGCTGACAGACGATGCCTTTCCATTACCGTTGCTTGGCCTGCTGCATCTGCGCAACAGCATCACCCAGCATCGGGCCATAAGCCAGGGCGAATGTCTGGACCTGACCTGCCATCTCGACAATGCCACAGACACGGACCGAGGCATAGAATTCGATGCCATCACGCAGGCCCATGTGGGCAATCAGCTCGTCTGGGAAGAAGTCAGTACCTTCCTGTTCCGCAAGCCCAGCCCCAAGACCGACAGGTCCGGCAGCCAACCGGCGGCACCTGAACTGCTTTCCGGACAGGCCACAATCAAGGCCCCTGAGGACATTGGTCGCCGCTACGCCCAGGTCTCCGGTGACCGCAACCCCATCCACCTTCATGCGCTGTCAGCGAAAGCCTTCGGCTTTCCCCGCGCCATCGCCCACGGCATGTGGAGCAAGGCACGCTGTATTGCGCTGATCGAGGAATACGAAGGCGCGCTCGGCGCGGCACGTGTCGAGGCTCAGTTCAAAAAGCCATTGCTGCTGCCGGGTTCGGCACTGCTGACCTGGGATCGCAATAAAGCGGACCAGAGGTTCCGGTTGCTCAAAGGCGATGCCAGTGCCCCCCACATCGAGGGCAGCCTGACACGGCTGTGACATCTAACCCGCGCTGCTTTCCTGCGCGTTCGCCAGAGGCAGTGTGAACCAGAACTCGGTTCCACCCTCTGGCAGACGCTCAAAACCGATATCGCCACCCTGCCCCTGAACCAGGCTGCGGCAAAGCGACAGGCCGATGCCCATACCTTCATCCTTGGTGCTGTAGAATGGCTGAAAGAGCCGTTCTTCAGCATCAGCGGGCAGCCCACATCCATGGTCCCGCACATGGACCCGCACCGAATCCCACTCAACGGTCGCGCCCACCTCTACCGCTTCCCGGGAGTAGGCCAGGCGTGATGCCTCCAATGCATTGCGGATCAGGTTCAGTGCCACCTGCTGCACCTGGACCGGATCGGCCAGTGCCATAGGCAGATGATTGGGCACAGACAGCTCGATCGCCACCGCATTATTGCGTGCATCAACCTCAGCAAACTCGCGGCTTTCCGCCAGAAGCCGGGTCACATCAACCGGCTCGCAGCCACTGGCCGGCTTCTGCACAAACTGCCGGATCCGACGGATGACTTCGCTGGCGCGATGGGACTGAGCTGCAATCTTTTCCAGGATGTCATCCAGCGTTGCCTGATCCAACTTGCCAGATTCACGCATCCGGGAAACCAGGCTGACATAGTTGGTGATGGCCGTCAGCGGCTGATTGATCTCATGGGCAAAACCGGCGGCCATTTCCCCCATGGTGGACAGCCTGGAGGCGTGCGCCAGCTGCTCACGCTGGGTATCCACCACCTGGCGGGCTTCCTCAAGTGCGCGCTCCTGGGCCAGTTCCTCGCTGACATCCCGGAAAACCAGTACGCTACCGGTCAGCTCGCCCCGCTCAAAACGCGGTGCTGCCCTGTATTCCGCCTGAAAGGTACTGCCATCGGGCAGCGCCATGGTGACGGCCCGGCGCAGCACCGGCTCCCCATCCAGACACAGCACACGCCGTGCATGATCAACATCCCCGGCCTGCGCGTCTTCCGGAAAATGCAGCTCTTTTACCGAGGCGCCCACAAGCTGATCCTGAGTCGTGCCAACGATTTCCGCAGCTGCGGGATTGGCAAAGGTGATCTGACCCTCCGGATCCAGGCCATAGATGCCTTCGAAAATGGCATTGAGAATACCCGCCTGCTCACTTTCCAGCTGACGGTTACGCGCCTGCAGCGCCCGATCAAGCTGAATGACCCGTACATGGGTATCGACCCGCGCAATGACCTCCTGGGCCTGAAAAGGCTTGGCGATGTAGTCGGCGCCACCGGCATTGAAGCCCTTCACCTTGGCATCCACGTCGTTCAGCGCCGACAGGAACACGATCGCACTGAGCGCCGTTTCCGGATTCTGTTTGAGCTGCTCACAGACCTCATAGCCATCCATACCCGGCATCATGATGTCGAGCAGAATCACCTCCGGGCGGTGACGCCAGGCCAGCTGTATTGCCTTCTCGCCATCATTGGCAATCACAAGCTGGTAATGGCGGTCGCGAAGTGTTTCGTATAGAACCTTCAGGTTCTGTGGGTTGTCATCAACCAGCAGCACACAGGGCTGTGCGCGCCCGGCAACATCGGTGGAAGCCTGATTACCAGCCATGGGTTCAATCCTGCTCCCGTGCGCTCATGATCATACGCACAAGCTGGGCCAGCGAATGGGTGCCCATCTTGTGCATGACCCGTGATCGGTGGATTTCCACGGTGCGCTGACTGATGTCGAGCTCAATGGCAATGACCTTGTTCGCCTGACCGGCCACCATGCGCTCCATGATTTCCTGCTCGCGGGGAGTGAGACTCTCAATGCGATCCAGTATGAGCTGTTTCTTCTCCATCAGCTCACGCTGCTCGGCGTCGCGGGCCAGTGCCGCCCGGATCTTTTCCAGCAGCTGATCCTCACGGTAGGGCTTTTCAATGAAATCATCCGCACCCTGTTGCATCGCATCCACGGCCAGGGGTACGTCGCCATGGCCGGTAACGAAGATAATCGGAAGTACCGAGTGGCGCTCATTGAGGGCTTTCTGAAGTTCCATTCCATCCATTTCCGGCATCCGGATATCGAGCACGATGCAGCCACGCAACTGCGAGGTCCAGTCTTCCAGAAAGCGGGTGGCCCGGTCGTACGCCACAACAGGCAGGCCTTCCGACTGCAACAGCAGTGAAAGCGAGTCCCGTACCGCTTCATCGTCTTCAACGACATAGACCGTCTGCGTGTTTTCTGACTCCGTCATCTGAAATCCTGTCATTTCCGTGAATGGGTGGTAAGCCGTGCTCAATTGCGCTGAGCGCCAGGGGTATGGCCATCCTCTATGGGCGGCGCAATGGTGGTCGGGTCGATGCGTTCAGAGAACCAGTTCATCCGCCAGTCCAGGTGTGGCCCTGTGGCACGCCCGGTCGCGCCCACCTCCCCCACCGGCTGGCCCTGCTCAACCCAGTCACCCACCTCGACATGGAGCGCGCTGAGATGCATCAGCGTGGAGGACACTCCATAGCCGTGATCAATAATGAGGGTGCCCCCGGAGAAATACAGATCCGGCTCGGACAGCGTAACCCTGCCCGCTGCCGGCGCCATGACCTCCGTGCCTGTGGGGCGGGCCACATCAACGCCATAGTGGGGCTGACGGGGTTCACCGTTGTAATAGCGCTGGCTGCCGTAGACACCGGTAATCCGTCCTTCAACAGGCCAGGCATAGTCACCAAGGAAGGCGTCATGCTCGGTCCGTTCCGCACGTGCTTCACGGACCCTGGCAGCCTCATTCCGGATGCGTTCCAGGTGCTCTTCACTGGGTGTTACGGTTTCCTGCGGAACACCCTCGACACGCTGGATGTCATAGTCCCGCTCGGCGATGGTGATTCTGTGTTCCTCCGACTCCCCTGAGGGTTTCTCCAGCCGGATTCTGTGTTCATTCGCAGCGTCACGACCGAATCCAATGCTGAAGCGGCCGTCGGACAGCACCGGCACCGGCTCATCATTCAGGTAGA
>LKMJ01002798.1_pt1 | contig 16167 bp, 19 predicted proteins | sample 643391 | NCBI WGS metagenome assembly LKMJ01 (sample SAMN04112250, study PRJNA286221) | soda lake metagenome | biome: soda lake; feature: Kulunda Steppe; material: water; isolation source: sample PL-Br10 brine of Picturesque Lake | place: Russia: Kulunda steppe | collected 2010-07
CGGCGAGACGGCGATCGAAGCGCCGCTGTCGGCGGCGACGACCGCCCTCGACGGCCGGATGTGCGCCCGCGGCAATTCGGGCGCGGCGACGTTCGACGGCATCGGCGACGACTTCACTGCGGCCTTCAGGAGGGCACTATGACGGCCAGCGTACGGATCCGGACGGTCCACGACCGCCCCGAACTGATCGCAGCCGCGCTCGTCCCCGACAACACCGACGAGATGTCGACGCGCGTCGAGCGAGCCGAGGGGGACGGCGGCGCGGTCGTAACGACGATCGAACGCGAGACGACCGGCGGCCTTCGAACGACGGCCGACGATTACGTCGCGAACCTCACCGTTGCACAGCGAATAACCGACACGACAACACAATCATGAGCGAACGTTCAGTATCCAGACAGAAACAGGAGAAACGATGGTACACCGTGATGGCCCCCGAGATGTTCGACCGGGCCGAACTCGGTGAAACACCCGCTGACGAACCCGAAAAGGTCTACGACCGCACGATTCAGACGACCCTCGGGGAACTGCAGAACGATCCGAGCGAGAACAACACGAAGCTGACCTTCCAGATCACGGACGTCGGTAGCGACACCGCTTACACCGAGTTCGTCAAACACGAGCTCACCCGCGATTACCTGCGCAGTCTCACTCGCCGCGGCACCTCGAAGGTCGACGCCTTCGTGACCGTCCTCACGACGGACGATTACCGCGTGCAGGTTCAGCCCGTCGCCTACACGACGAAGTCTGCCGACCACAGTCAGGAACGTGCCATCCGGAAAACGATGGTCGATCTGGTCGAGGACGCGGCGGCCGAACGGACCTTCGAGGGACTCATCGAGAGTATCGTCGAAGGTCGGCTCTCCTCTGCGATCTACAACGAGGCGAAGACGATCTATCCGCTTCGCCGCGTCGAGATCCAAAAGACCCGCCTCGAGGCGCGCCCCGAGGAAGTCGCAGCCGAAGAGGAAGCCACAGTCGACGTCGAAGAGGAAGAGTAACCGCCTTCTGACGACTTCTTTGGACGCGACGATTCGAGCGACGGTGCCCGTCAGAGATCCCGGCAACTGATATGTCCCCGCGACGACGGACGGGTATGCTCCTCACGCTCGAAGGGATCGACGGGGGTGGCAAAACGACGGTCACGGGGGCGCTTCGGGAGACGCTTTCGGCATCCGGGACCGTCTTCACCCGCGAACCGACTGACTCGTGGTACGGCGACGCCGTCTATCGGTCGATCGACGACGACGACGCCGATCCGCTGGCGGAGCTTTTTTTGTATACCGCCGACCACGCCGATCACCTCGCCCGGGTCGTTCGGCCGGCGCTCGCGGACGAGAAGCTCGTCGTCTCCGATCGCTATTCTGACTCCAGGTACGCCTATCAGGGCGCGACGCTCTCGGAGACGATCGACGACCCAATGGCGTACATACGGTCGATACACGAACCGTTCACCCGACCGCCCGACGCGACGCTGTATTTCGATCTCCCGCCGGAACTGGGGGCCGAACGGGCCGGCGCGACCAACAAGTTCGAGACCGCCGCGTATTTAAAAGAGGTTCGGGGGAACTACGAGCGACTCATCGAGGCCGAACCGGATCGATTTCACCGTATCGATGCGACACAGCCACGGGAGGCGGTGATCGAGTCGGCACTCGACACCGTCTCGGAGTTGATCGGATAACGGCTTCGAGTTCACAGGTCGACTCCGATCGAAATGTCACGTTCACAGGTCGACTCCGACCGGACGTTCGCTCGGACTCGCGTCTCTGTTTCGAACGCGTCGGTCACTCCAGACAGACGTACGTTTTCGTGTCCTGAATCGCTTCGAGGCCACGAACTCGCGCCGCGACGGAGTTGATGATGTCGTAGACCGCCTCCGATTCGGCCTCGACGATGAGGTCGAAATCGCCGGCGACGACGTTTACGGCCGTGACGTGCTCCATCTCTCCGATCGTCTGAGAGAGCGCTTCGGTTTCTCCCGTCATGGCTTTCACCATGATAAATGCACGAACCATGGTAACACATATCTATTGGTGACAAAAGTCTTTCCGGCCATCCCTTCCGGATGCGTCGCCCCACATACCATGACTAGGAATAACATTATTTAGGACGGTGGTTATAGAACTGACTATGAGATTCGTTATCATAGGTGCCGGGCGGGTCGGAATGCGAACCGCACGCGTCCTCAACGAGGAGGATCACGAGGTGGTCATTATCGAACCCGACGCGACGAAAGTCGAGCGACTCCGCGAGAAGGGCTTCGAGGTCGTCGAGGGTGACGGCAGCGACGAGGCGACGCTTCTGGAACAGGACCTCGATTCCGTCGACGGGGTTGCGGCGCTGTCCGGCGATCTCGCCGTCAATTTCATCGTCTGTATGATCGGCAAGCGATACGATTGTCGGACGGTCCTGCGAGTCGACGACGACGATCGTGAGTACGTCATCGGCAAGTACGCCGACGAAGTCGATGAGGTAATCTACCCCGAGCGGCTCGGTGCCATCGCCGCGAAGAACGCCCTCGTCGGCGGCAGCGTCCGCGCCGTCGCCGACATCGCCCGCAACCTCCAGCTTCTCGAACTCACCGTCACGCCGGGATCGCCGATGCGGGGGTACTCGCTTTCGGAGCTGGAGCTGCCCGCCGACGCCCGCGTCCTCGCGTTCGGAAAGAAAGACGGCCAGCTCGGGCTCCCCGACGCCGACGCCTCACTGGAGGTCGGCGACCGCGTCGTCGCGATCGCCGATTTCGACGTCCTGCGTGACGTCCAGCAGATCATCGTCGGCGAGGCCAACAGCGCGCTCGCACAGGGCGGGTGTTGACGATGGTTGTCGCCTACGTCATGATCAAAGCCCACACCGGGGAAGCGGGACGACTCAGAGACGACATCGAGGCGATCGATGGCGTCGTCTCCGCTCACATCGTCGCCGGGGACGTCGATATCATCGCCAAACTCGACGTTGACTCGCCGGGACGGGTCAAAGACATCGCTGCCGACGCGATCCGGACGATCGACGGCGTCGAAGACACGCATACCTATATCGCGATGGAGTGAGACCAGCCCTCACGACCGTTCTCATCGCTCCCGGCGTCAACGCTTCTTCCGTCTCGAACCCACGCGACCGTCCGCGCTTTCGGAAGGATTAAAAGAACCAATGGCTTTTGTTTCGATGCGGGCCGGTGGGGTAGCTTGGTATCCTTCGGCCTTCGGGTGGCCGTAACCGCAGTTCGAATCTGCGCCGGCCCACTTCTCCCGCACTCGACGGCACTCAGTGATACGGGCCGCCGTACGTCATTACCCTGAACGTATCACGGGGCCTTTTCGGGTTCAGAACTCACTCTTCTCCGGCAGCCGCCCCGTCAGCGCTTCGCTCGCCGGGGCGACAGAGATCGTCGATCCAAGGTCTCGCTCTCGGGCCTTCTCATAGAGCATGTATCCGGCGGCGGCCGTTTCGATGCCGGTGCCGCCGCTGTCGAAGACGGTGATCTCCTCGTCGCTCGTCCGTCCGGGAACGACGCCGGCGACGACCTCGCCGAGGTCGCCGTGGATGTGATCTTCGGTCACCGCGCCGGCCTCCAGCGCCGCGAGGAAAGCGCCGGCGTCGAACGTGGCCCGTTCGCGCAAGTCGGGGACGTACGTCGCCCGCTCGATCGCGGTCACGTCGAGTTCCATCGACCCCTCGGCGTACTGCCCCATCGCGGTGACGTGCGTGCCGGGATCGAGGTCCTCGCCGTCGAACACCGGCTCGCTGGATTTCGTCGCGGTCACGACCACGTCGGCGCCTGAGACGGCTGCGGTGCTCGAATCGACCGCGCTCACGTCGGCATCGAGGCGGTCGTCGAACTCCGCGGCGAACGCCTCGCGGTGTGCCGTCGTCGGCGAGTAGACGCGAATCTCCTCGAAGTCTCGGACCGTCGCGGTCGTATGGAGCTGTCCGCGGGCCTGCGCGCCGCTGCCGATCACCGCCAGCGTCTCCGCATCCGCTCGCGCGAGTTCGTCGACGGCGACGGCGCCCGCCGCGCCGGTTTTAAAGGGGTTCATACTCGCGCCGTCGAGGACGGCGAGCGGTTCGCCGCTGTCGGCGTCGAAAAGCGGTGTGAGAAACCACGCGTCTCCGGCGCCGAATCCGGATGTGTACATGTACCCGCCGACGACGCCGGTTTCGGGAAGCGAGGCGCCGTACGCGGTGAACATCCCGTCGGGATCCGACCGGCGGAACTTCTGGCGGGGGTAGGCGGGCGCCCCCTCGCCGATCTGTCGGTAGCCTTCCCGGACCGCCTCGACGTATTCGGCGGGCATCGCGAGACTGTCGATCTCTTCGCTCGTCAGGAACAGCGCGTTCGTCATGGGCCTCTCGACGTGGCCCCGGTAGAAAAGTTGTAGGGCGGTCGCGCGCGAACCCGTATCGTGTTCTGTTCGGAATTCAGCGTACGGCTCGTATGTTCTGTTCGGAATTCAGCGCTAAACTCACATCGGCCAGCACACCTATCTGAACGGCGATTCAATCCAAAGGATCTATATGAATATGGATTCAAGTAGGCGACGATGGCTGAGACACGTACCCGGATTCGTCGGCTCATGGCGGAGGAACTCGACGATTGCTGTGAGGCGGACGTAGACGATCGACTCGAAGAGCTCGAGTCGCTGCGCGAGGCCGCCTTCGGAAGCGATTCGGCCCGCCCGGTCTTCGCCACGCTCGGTAATCGGACACGCTATCGGCTCGCGCGGTTTCTCGCCGCCTCGGACGGCGAACGCTGTGTCTGTGAGCTCGAACCGGTCGTCGACGTGAGCGAAAGCGCTGTCAGTCACGCGCTATCCGACCTCGTCGAGGCGGGGCTCGCGACCCGACGGAAGGACGGCAACTGGCGCTACTACGACGCGACGCCGCTTGCGGAGTCGCTTTTCGACACCGCCGACCGGGCGATGGGCGCCGACGAGTCCCGGGATGAGGTGTGATGAGCGACCTCGACCACGAACACGGCCCCGATTGCGGTTGCCCCGACTGCGGCGATCCGCGGTCGATGGACTTTCTCGATAAGTATCTGACCGTCTGGATCTTCGCGGCGATGGCGCTCGGCGTCGGCCTCGGTTACGTGGCCCCCGATGTCGTCGATCCGATCCGGCGGTATCACCTCGTCGAGATCGGTCTCATCGCGATGATGTATCCGCCGCTCGCGAAGGTCAACTACCGACAGCTGCCGCGGGTGTTCTCGAAGTGGCGCGTTCTCTCTTTGAGCCTCGTTCAAAATTGGCTGATCGGTCCGACGCTGATGTTCGGGCTGGCGGTGATCTTCTTTTCGGGGATCGTTCCCTGGTTTCCCGCCCGCCCGGAGTATTTCCTCGGGTTGATCTTCATCGGGATGGCCCGCTGTATCGCGATGGTGCTGGTCTGGAACGATCTCGCCGAGGGCTCCAGTGAGTACGCCGCCGGACTCGTGGCGTTCAACAGCGTCTTCCAGATCGTCACCTACGGCGTCTACATCTGGTTCTTCGCGCTGTTTTTGCCGCCGATCCTCGGGCTCGACGCGGTGGTTGCGGGAATCGAGGCCTTCGAGATCACCGTCGGACAGGTCTTCTGGGCGATCGCGATCTTCCTCGGCATCCCCTTCGCCGGCGGAATCCTCACCCGGCTCGCGGGCGTCCGCTCGAAGGGTGAATCGTGGTACGAAGAGAAGTTCGTCCCGAGGATCAGTCCCCTCACCCTGCTGGCGCTTCTGTTCACCGTGATCGTGATGTTCGCCACACAGGGGGACAACATCCTCGCTCGGCCGACCGACGTGCTGTGGCTTGCGGTCCCGCTGACGATTTACTTCGTCGTGATGTTTCTGGTGAGTTTCGGGATGGGGCGCGGGATCGGCGCCGATTACTCGACGACGACGGCGATCGGTTTCACCGCCGCCTCGAACAACTTCGAACTCGCGATCGCCGTCGCGGTGGCGGTCTTCGGCGTCGGCTCCGGCGTCGCCTTCGCGACCGTCATCGGTCCGCTCATAGAGGTGCCGGTGTTGCTCGCGCTGGTCAACGTCGCCGTCTATTTCCAGGAGAAATTCGACTGGGCCGGCTACGAAACCGGCCGACTCGATCCCGCGATGAACGCGAACGAAGATCCGAAGCCATCGAGAACGAACGACGACTGATACCGAAGATGACACTCGATACACTACTGATCCCGACCGACGGAAGCGAGCCGGCAGAAACCGCTGCACGACGGGGGTTCGACCTCGCAGAAGCGCTCGGTGCGGCCGTCCACGTCCTCTCCGTCGCCGACAGCGCTATCGCAACGGGTGCGGGATACGGCGGCGATTCGCCGTCGATCCGTCGACGGCTCCGGAAGAATGCCGACGCTCGCGCCGCGTCACTCTGTGAGAAAGCCGAGACGCGCGGACTCGAGGCGACGGCTGTGATCCGCGAAGGGATCCCCGCCGAAGAGATCGTCGCGTACGCCGCCGATCACGAGGTCGACGCGATCCTCATCGGGACGTCCGGACGCGGCGGTCTCTCGCGTGCGATCATGGGCAGCGTCGCCGACAAGGTCGTTCGAACCGCATCCGTCCCCGTCGTGACGATCACCCCGAGCGCGGCCGAGGCGGACGCAGACGATATCAGGTTCGATTCGATCCTTCTACCGACCGACGGGAGTGAACCCGCCGAGGTGGCGATTCGTCGCGGATTCGATCTGGCAGAACGGCTCGATGCGACCGTCCACCTGCTTTCGGTGATCGAACCGGCGCTCTCGGATAGCTCGGAGGTCGGCACAGATCCTTCGGACCGCCTCCGCGAGCGGGCCGGAGCGTACCTCGAAACGCTCGCCGGCGACGCACACGAACGCGGACTCAACGCTGTTACCGCGACCACGGACGGACGCCCCGCGTCGGCGATCCTCGAGTACGCGGAGACGAACGACATCGACGCGATCGCGATGGGCACGCACGGTCGTGGAGGCTTCGAGCGACTGGTCGTCGGAAGCGTGACCGACGCGGTGATTCGAAACGCTACCGTCCCCGTCTGCACGGTGCGTCCGAACGGCCTGAGAACCGAGGCGAACGAGATTGCCGGAGACGATGACAGTAACTGATCCGACGCGGATCGCGTTCGTCTGCGTACAGAATGCGGGTCGTTCACAGATGGCTTACGCCTTCGCCCGACGGGCGCTCGATGGCCGCGAGTTCGACTCCGACTTCGAGATCCTGACCGGCGGAACACGGCCCGCCGGGCAGATCCATCCCGAGGTAATCGATGCGATGGAAGAGATCGGAATCGACGTCTCGGAGCGAACGCCCTCGGAGATATCGATCGAGGAGTTACGGGAGTGCGATTACGTCATCACGATGGGCTGTTCGGATTCGGACGTCTGTCCCGCCGGGTGGGCGGGCGAAAACCGCAAGTGGGATCTCGAGGATCCCGACGGGCGATCCCGCGAGACGGTCGCCGAGATACGGGACGAGATCGAACGGCGCGTAACTGACCTGTTCGAGGAACTCGAAACGCGCACGGCCGGATAGTTGATCGGTGGGCTGATCGATCTTCGGAACGCGAATTCGCCGTCAGTCGTCGAGTCTCGCGAGTACGTCGTCCCAGCCGTCGGCGACCGGGACGTCTTCCGGAACCGACTCTCGATCGTTCCAGGGCTGTTTGAACAGGATCGCCCGACCGCCGTTTTCGCTGAACGCTCGAACGGTCGAGGCGCTGTCGTCGATCAATACGGCCGCCGGAACGTTCCGTTTCCCCTCGCCGACGTCCCGGACGTACCGATCGTAGGGGATGTCGTGGGATTCGAGCCACTCTATCGTCGGTCTCCGCGCCGTCTGCTTCCGGTAGGTCGCGATCAAAAGCGTGTGCTTGCGTGCGAGCCGTTGCATCCCCTCGATCGCCCCTTCGATCGGATCGACCCGCCGGATGTGGTCGGGATCTTCGTCCGTCTCGGCGAAAAACGACGATACCTCACGGCCGATCGTCGGGACCGTCACGTTCCAGTCGGTCACGTCTTCGGGCTCCATCGAGACGCCGTGTCGCCGCTCCAGTACTTCGAGGATCGCCGGCAAACGATCCGCGAGGACGCCGTCGATGTCGACTCCGATCCGCACGTCACTCACCTTCCCAGAGCGGGTACAGGCCGTCTCGAACCGGTTCGCCGATGCGCTCCCCGTCGAGTTCGAGCGCCGGGTCACCCGCTTCGGCGGTCCCGATAACCGCCGCTTCGATGCCCTCGGCTTCGAGTTCCTCGACGGCGGGGTCGGCTTCTTCGGCCGGGACCGTCGCCACCACCGCGCCGGAGCCGAAAATCCGAAGCGGATCGACGCCCGCTGCCGAACACAGCTCTCGCGTTTCCGCTCTGATCGGAACGGCCTCGCGGTCGACGTCGAGCCGGACTCCGGAAGCGTATGCGAGTTCCTGCAGCCCTGCGACGATTCCGCCTTCCGTCGGATCGTGCATCGCGGTCGCCCGTGATCTGAGGATTCGCGCATCGGAGATGACACTGACCTCCTCGAGGAACGTCTCGCCCCGCGATCGGAGTTCCGGGTCGACGCCGAGTTCCGCGCCGAAATCCGACGCGAGGATCGCCGTCCCCTCGATGGCGGCACCCTTCGTGAGCAGAACCCGCTCTCCGGGTGCGGCTCCACCGGTCGGGATGAACTCCCCGACCCCCATCGCCGTGATCGAGACGGTCGGTCGATCGAGCGTGTCGATGTACTCGCTGTGTCCACCGACGATCGCCACGCCGACGTCTTTCGCCGCGGCATCGAGATCCGCCGTGATCGGGTCGAGCGCCGATTCATCGGGCAACAGCAACACGACCGTCAGCCAGCGGGGATCGACGCCGGCGACGGCGACGTCGTTACACGCGATGTGGACGCCGAGCGTCCCGACGTGTGAGGCGGCAAGCGAGATCGGATCGGAACTGACGACGAGCGATCCCTCCGGGAGGTCGATCGCCGCGGCATCCTCCCCCGGTGCCGGCCCCTGCAGAACGGCGTCGTCCTCGCTGCCGGTTCGGGTGAACACGTACGAGAGCAGATCGTCCGGATGGACTTTTCCGGGCATACTCGTGGTTCCGTCGGGTTACCGTTTGTACCTGTCGGGGATTCGGGGAGATCACTCGTGCCCGAGAGCGTCTCTCGATTCGCAGTGTTCCGTGAGGTACTCGATGTCGCTTTCTGAACTGTTCGACCTCCTGACGAAGCGCATCGAGAATCGTCGTGTGTAGCGTCGTCGCTACGACCCGTCTCGTGGACCCGAAGCTACGACCTGTCTCGTGGACTCGAAGTGAACACACAAGGTTCACTTTCTCGTCCGGGAAAGAGATCGCATGGTCAATCGCCCGGAACTCGAACAGCTGTACGTCCACGAATCGGTCGAAAACGTGATCCCGAAAGAGCCGTTCGTCGAAGCGGTCTCCGAGGCGTCTCTCCCGGTCGAACTCGTCGGCGACGATCACGCGTACGACCGAACCGACGCCGTCGCGAGTTACGCGCCGCGTCCGGAGTTTTTAGAGGCGAGTTGGGTCCACTGTATTCGCGCCGGCTACGACGAGTTCGACACCGACGCCTACGAACGCGCCGGCGTTCGCTTTACGAACAGCTCGGGGATCCACGGTTCGACGGTCGGCGAACTCGCACTCCAGATGATGCTCTCGTTCGCTCGGCTGGGACATCTCTACCGCGACCACCAGAACGAACGGGAGTGGATGGCTCCCCCCTACGAGCGGCCCTTCACCGTCGAGAACGAGCGCGTCTGTGTCGTCGGGCTGGGAACGATCGGCGAGGCGATCGCGACCCGCTGTGACGCGCTCGGGATGGACGTGGTCGGCGTCCGCCGTTCCGAGGAGCCAGTCGCGGGCGTCTCCGGGCTGTTCTCGCCCGAGGAACTTCCCGAGGCGATTTCGGACGCCCGGTTCGTCGTCCTCGCGGTGCCACAGACGCCGGCGACGACGGATCTGATCGGCGAATCAGCGTTCGAGCGGATGCGAGAGGATTCGTATCTCATCAACGTCGCCCGCGGCGCCGTCGTCGACGAACCGGCGCTCATCGAGGCACTGGAGACCGGGGAGATCGCCGGGGCGGGACTGGACGTCTTCGAGACGGAACCGCTACCGGCCGATTCGCCGCTCTGGGACTTCGAGGAGGTCATCGTTTCACCACACAAAGGTTCGGCGACGAATCGGTATCATCTCGACCTCGCCGACCTGTTCAAATCGAACGTTCGCCGGTATCGGTCCGGCGAGTCGCTCGAGAATCGAATCGTCTGATACGGACTGCTGTGACCATCCCAACAGCGCCCGTCTGAGACGGATCGCGCACCAGTTCACGAACGCCGACCGGTAGTTACCTTCCGCCGCCGCGTGGCTGGCCGCCCAGGTTCAACCGCCCCGTATCGATCATCTCCCGGGCCGCTTCGTCGACGTCGTCGGGGACGTCTTCGAGTAGTTCTCCCGGCTCGGGCTCGAGACGGGTCGGATCCTCGGCGCCCCAGATCTGATACAGAAGCGACAGCTCGTACTCCGGTTTGCCCTGCCCGTGTGAATAGACGTCGACTCGGGTGACGCCCCACTCTCCGACCGGAAGCGGAGCGCCGTCTTCGTCCGTTTCGAGCTTTGCGATGTCGGTGCCGACGGCGCGCCAGCTCTCGCCCGCCAGAATGTCGATCGGCGGTAGCTCCTCGCGATCGATTCCCATCCCCGCGAACGCCGTCTCCTCGTAGGGGAGCACCTCGAAGTTCAGCACCTGCCCCCGCGATTCGAACACGCCATCGCCCCGGCGGGTGAGTGTGTACGGCTTCGGCTTGCTCGCCATTATCGCACCCTGAAACAGGACGAACTCGTTGTGCAGCGTGTTGTCGCCGGCGGTCAGCTCGAATCGACTGTAATCGAGCAAACCGCCGTCCTCCGGGTCGTGTCCGGCAAAGAAGAGGCCCCGATCTGGCTCCGGTGGGGCTATCGGATAGTTGAAGTCGTCTGGGGCGTCGCCGCTGCTCCAGTAGACGAGGAGATCGACGGCCAGATCGTCTAACGGCGTCCTGCCGTTTGTGCGGCCCCTTTCGCTTTCGTCCCCGTTTCCGCTCGCGGACGCGACCGCACTCGATCCACCGAGCGCGAAAGCGGCCGCACCGATTCCGGTGAGTACCCGGCGTCGGCTGGATGGCCCCGCTATATCGGTCGGTTCCGTTTGCGTGGGTTCTCGCGTTTTCTCTTCCGTCATCGTATATTTCAATCAAATCGACAGAACATCTAATAAAAGGATAGTATCGTTCACCCCCGGAACCGCCTCGTTCGCCGGCTTGAAAAAACGTCTACGACAATTCCTATCAGTCGGTGACGTTCTCGACAGTCCGTCTGGCGATCTGATCCGATATACCCGTGTAGTTGGCCGGATCGGTGAGTTCGGCCAACTCCTCGGCGGAGAGCGCCTCCGCGACGCGTTCGTCGTCGAGTAAGATCTCCTCGAAGGAGCGATCGCTCCCGTAGGTCTCCATGGCCGCATCGTAGACGATGTCGTGGGCGGTGACCCGGCCGACCGAATCCGCGAGCGCCATCATCACCGCCTCGGAGGTCACGAGCCCGCCGTGGATCCCCATGTTCTCGCGCATCGTCTCGGCGTGGACGCCGAGGTCGGCGAGCGTATCCCGGACGTTATACAGCGCGCGGTGGAGATAGAGGAACGCCTCGGGGATGATCGCGTACTCGGCGTACCAGAGTCCCGCGTCGCGTTCGTCGTAGTTCTCGACGAGCGAGCCCATCGTGTTCGCGTGCCCCTTTAAAAGCGCCGCCAGCCCGACGGTCCGTTCGCTCTTTACGGGGTTGCGCTTGTGCGGCATCGTCGAGGAACCGACCATCCCCTCGGGGATCGGCTCGGAGAGTTCGCCGATCTCCTCGCGGTTGAGCATCAATACCTGCCGTGAGATCCGACTGAGGGTGCCGCCGATCGTCGCGAAGGTGTTGAGCAGTTCGTAGAATCGGTCCCGGGCAGCGAACCACGCCGTGTTCGGGACCGAGAGGTCGAGTTCTTCGGCGAACTTCTCTTGGACGTCTAACCCGATCTCGCCGACCGACGCCAGCGAGCCGACGGCGCCGAACGACTCGATGACGAGCGTCCGCTCGGCGGTTTCCTCGAGCCGGTCGATCCCGCGGGAGAGTTCATCGAGCCAGTCGGCGGCCTTCAGCCCGAAGGTGATCGGGAGCGCGTGCACGTGGTGGGTTCGCCCCATCATCGGGGTTTCGGCGTGCTCTTCGGCCAGCTCGGCCAGATACCCCTTGATCGTCGAAAGCTCCTCTCTGAGCATCTCGATCCCGTCTCTGACGAGCAGGATCATCGCCGTATCGGCGATGTCCTGGCTCGTCGCTCCGTAGTGGATATACTCGCCGCCGTCGCCGATCTCCTCTTTCCAGGTCTCGATGATCGCGACGGTAAAGAGATCGATCTCCGCGATCTTCCGTTCGACCTCGTCGACGTCGAGATACTCGATCGAGGCGGTTTCCGTGATCAGTTCGGCGGCCTCTTCCGGGATGACACCGAGGTCCGCCTGTGCGCGTGCCAGTGCCGCCTCGGCCTGCATGAACCGCTCGATGTACTCCGTCTCGTTGAACACGTCCCGCATCGCGGGGGTGCCGAACGCGTTCTTGAACATCTTTCCGTTGGCGTGGAACATCGTCCGAGACGACTCACCAGGTAGGCATAAAACGTTCGACACCGGGGGTTTCCCACCGGGACGACAGACATAACGGCCGTCGGCCCTCGCTACGTTCTATGGAGATAGCTGAGGCGAGCGACGCCTGCCAGACTGTCGTCGACGAGGTCAGGTCGGCGGTCGTCGCCGACCGGACGTTCTTCGATCGCGTCCTCCTTGCGGTACTGGCGCGTGGTCACGTCCTCCTCGAGGACGTACCCGGAACGGGAAAGACGCTCACGGCCCGCTCGATCGCGACCGCGCTCGGGCTGGAGTTCTCTCGCGTCCAGTTCACTCCCGATTTGCTGCCGGCCGATATGACGGGGACGAACGTCTTCGACGAGTCGACCGGCGAGTTCTCCTTCTCGCCGGGGCCGATCTTCGCGAACGTCGTGTTGGCCGACGAGATCAACCGCGCGCCCCCGAAGACGCAGGCGGCACTTCTGGAGGCGATGGAAGAGCGACAGGTCACCGTCGACGGTGAAACCCACGAACTGCCGACGCCGTTTATCGTCATCGCGACACAGAACCCCGTCGAGAGCGAGGGAGCGTTCCCGCTCCCCGAAGCGCAACTCGATCGGTTCCTCGTGAAGACGACGGTCGGCTACCCCGACCGCGAGGGCGAACTGGAGTTGCTCTATCGACGCTCCGGCCGCAGCGAACGGAGCCCGAGCGTCGCGCCCGTACTGGATCGAACGTCGGTGCTCGATCTCCGCCGAACGCCCGAATCGGTTCACGTCGACGACGGGCTCTATGGATACGTCGTCGACATCGCCCGCGCGACCCGGAACGATCGGCGCGTCGAAGTGGGCGTCTCACCGCGGGGCACCCAGCGGCTCTTCGAGGCCGCCCGTGCGAAGGCGGTGCTGGCCGGCCGCGAATACGTCACACCGGACGATGTCGTCGACATCGTCGACCCCGTCTTCGCACATCGGCTCGTGCTCACGTCCGATGCCGCCGTCCGGGACGTCGAGGCGGCGACGGTCATCGCCGAGACGCTGGATTCGATCCCCGTTCCGACGATCGAGTGATACCACCGAACGTAACGACTCGAACACGGAAACGTCACGTCGGCCAGTATCGAAAGGGTGGAGCCTCAGCTCGAATGAATCTCGCGGAATACGTCCGGCAGTACGAATCCGCCTCCTGCCCTCGACAGCTACCGGAGTGTCGCCACCAGCGCGATCGCACCGCAGAGGAGAAACGCGAGCGCCGTCGTGGGCTGTCCGCCCGCCATCCCGAGGAAGACACCGTAGACGATCGCCCCCGCGATCGATCCGATCAGGAGGCTGCCGCCGGCGTGGGCGAGTTCGTTACGCCGAGTGCGTGCCTCCCTCCCGATCTGCTCGCCGAGATCGGCCGCGTGATCGGCGACGTCCCACGCGACGACCGCCGCGAGGGCGGCGATACCGACAGCCGCCGGGGACGCGCCGAGTCCGCCCCCGACGACGACCGCTAGCCCGAGCGCACCACCGGCGAGTTCGATCAGGACTCGCGAGCCGAGAACCAGCCCGACGGTCACCGAGACAACGCCGAGTACGCCGACCCCTGCCGCGATTGGAACACTTATCACCGACACTGCGGCGACGATGGCGGCGACGGTGGCGATTTTGACCGACAGTGGCGGCGGTCGGCGGATCGGTCCGGGGTCGCTCACCGTGACCACCGCCTGCCGGCACGGGCGACGGCGACGCAGAGCGGTTCGTCTTCCCACTCGACGACACGAATGCCGGCCGATCGTAGCTCCGAGAGCCGGTGTTTTCGTTCGATCCACGCGAGCGCGTGCCCCGGCGTATCGCGGGCGGTTGGATCGGGCGAAATCACGGTGACCAGGTGGCCGTCGGCGTCGAACTGGCGGGCCGCCCGTGCGACGGCGTCGTCACAGAGCGGCGAAAAGAGGATGATCTGAGCGTCGGGTGACAGCCGCCGTCTCGCCTTCCGGACCCAGCCGTTGACGTAGATCGATCCGTTCGCGTCCGAGGGTGTCGGGGCGAACGCCGGATCGGTCGCGAGCAGTCGCCTCGCGCGTGCGCGGTGCTCGTCGCCCGAACCGGGGGCCAGCCATCGATCGATCGAACAGAGCCCTGCGAGTCCGACCCTGTCGCCGCTATCCAGAAGTTCGAGGAACGTCCGGCTTGCGGCGTCGACGCTCCGTTCGACGGCGTTTTCGGCGTCCGGCTCGCGGGCGAGGTACGCACGCTCGCGGCTGTCGACGACGAGGACGACCGTCGCAGCTCGCTCCTCGCGGAGCTGAAGCGTCGTCAACTCGCCCGTCCGAGCCGTCCGGTTCCAGTCGATCCGCCGCAGCGGATCGCCGTGTCGATACTCCCGGAGCGTGTAGAACTCGACACCCGATCCGCCGACGTCGGTCGAAACTCGACCGGTATACTGCGTCGTCAGTCCGCGGAGCGGAAGCGTCGCAGTCCGCCCGAGCGGCGGCACACACGACAGCGTCGATCCGGCCGCTATGTGGCTTCTGCGCTCTTCGGCACCGGTCAGATCCCGAGTGACCGCCTCGAGCCCGGTCCATTCGTGCCGCCCCCGGATTGCCTCGACGGTATAGGAGTAGCGAACGGTACCGCCCGCCGCCAGAGCGGTCGCACACCGGGGCGATCCGTCCGTCACCTCGAGACCCGGCGGGACGCCGTCGACGAGGCGCAGATCGAACAGCGTGCTGTCGGCTTCGTTCGTGACCTCGAGCGTGACTAGAATTTCCTCGCCGGGCCCGGGATCGTCGGCCTCGATGGTCCGTTCGACGGCGAGATCGGGGGTCGGCGCCGATCCGGCCGTCGTCGCGGCCAGATATCCCACACCGATGGCGCTGGCGACGATCAGCGCCGGCTCCCGGAGGACGATTCCGACGGCGGCGACGAACAGCACGGCGCCGACGAAGCCGGCCCAGCGGTTCGTTTCGATCCGGTTCACGACTGCATCACGGCCGCGATAGCCTCGATAGTCCGTTGAGCGCCGACGTCCGCGAGGTCGACCCGACCGAGAAACGCCTTCAGACGTATTTCGGGCGGGTACTCGCCTCCCTCTGTGAGAAAGCTCGCCGCGATCGGGTCGTCCGTCCAGGTGCCGTCCTCGATGGCGTCGTGCGCCGCCGATCGGTCGTACCCGGCGTGAACGACGAGTGCCTTTACTGCGGCTTCGCGGAGTCGATTTCGGACACGTCGCTGGGAATCTCCGAATCCTGGTCCCAAAGAGAGCGTCCGGAGGCGTCGATCGATGTCGTCGCCCGGGACGGCGACTCGGTACCGGCGCTCGGGATCGTCGAACGCTGTCAACTTGCGAGCCGCCCCGCGACGCCGACTCAGATAATAGACGCCGACGACGCCGGCGAGGACGCCGAGGAACGTCACGAAGAGATAATCAATGTCGAACGCGCCGGCGATCCCGCGATCGAGTATCGCGACGAAGCCGAGGACGACGCCGGCGATCCCGGCGGCGAGTGCCGGTCGTATCATCGGCTCCCCGCGCTCGGGTCGAATCCCCCGTACTCGCGTTC
>LKMJ01002799.1_pt1 | contig 16167 bp, 13 predicted proteins | sample 643391 | NCBI WGS metagenome assembly LKMJ01 (sample SAMN04112250, study PRJNA286221) | soda lake metagenome | biome: soda lake; feature: Kulunda Steppe; material: water; isolation source: sample PL-Br10 brine of Picturesque Lake | place: Russia: Kulunda steppe | collected 2010-07
GCACCCTCGGGCGAGGACGCCGTGATGATCGGGGTCTGGAACTCGGTGAAGCCCGAGCCCCACATGCGCTGGCGGATATCGGCGACGACATTCGCGCGCAGCATCATGTTGGCGTGCAGCTTCTCGCGGCGCAGATCGAGGAAGCGATAGGTCAGCCGCGTCTCCTCGGGATAGTCCTGATCGCCGAACACCGGCAGCGGCAGCTCGGCCGCCGCGCCGAGCACCTCCATGTCGTCGATATAGACCTCGATCGCGCCGGTAGGGATCTTCGGATTGACGAGTTCGGGGTCGCGCGCCTTCACCGTGCCGTCGATGCGGATCACCCATTCGGCGCGCACCTTCTCGACCTCGGCGAAGACGCGGCTGTCGGGATCGGCGAGCACCTGGGTGATGCCGTAATGATCGCGCAGGTCGATGAACAGCAGCCCGCCATGGTCGCGCACCCGGTGCACCCAGCCCGACAGGCGCACCTCCTGCCCGACATGGTCGGCGTTGAGCGCGGCGCAGGTATGGCTGCGATAAGCGTGCATGGTCTGTCCCCTCGGCGGCGTTGCGCGCCGATACACCGCGTGCGGCGGGCGAAGTCAAGGGCGCCCGCCGGGGCGCAAGGCACACGTCCCGCAGGGGCTTGCGCGTGCGGCAGAAATTTTGTCAATCTTGATGCGGAGCAACGATTCGGTGCGCATGACCCTCATGCTCGTCCGCTGAACAGCTTCAGACGTGAAGGGGTTGCGACATGTGGGAAACGCTGCTCGACGGTGTCCTGCGATCGCTGATGCGCCACGGCACGCTCGAAGTGCACATGCCGTCGGGCCGTGTCGGGCGCTACGGCGATGGCACCGCACCCGAGGTCACCGTGCGCCTGCACGACCCCGCGATCGTGCGCCGGCTCGTCCTCAGCCCCGACCTCGCCGCGGGCGAGGGCTACATGAACGCCACCCTGACCGTCGACGGCGACGACCTGCACGGGTTTCTGGAGGTGGCGATGCGCAATACCTCCACCGATCAGCAGCTCTGGTGGCGCGGGCTGGTGCGGCGGGCCCGCGCGGCGGTGCGCTGGCTCGCGCAGTTCAATCCCGCCCCCCGCGCGCGCAGCAATGTGGCGCATCACTACGACCTGTCGGGCGAACTCTACGATCTGTTCCTCGACCCCGACAAGCAATACTCCTGCGGCTATTTCCGCAGCACCGACGACACGCTGGAGCAGGCGCAGGAACAGAAGAAGGCGCATATCGCCGCCAAGCTGCTGATCCAGCCGGGGATGCGCGTGCTCGATATCGGCTGCGGCTGGGGCGGCATGGCGCTGACGCTCGCGCGCGATTACAAGGCGCAGGTGCTCGGTGTCACGCTGTCCGAAGAGCAGCTCAAGATCGCCCGCGAGCGTGCCGAGGCCGAGGGGCTGTCCGAGCGTGTCGAATTCCGGCTTCAGGATTACCGCGAGGTCACGGGGCGGTTCGACCGGGTCGTCTCGATCGGCATGTTCGAGCATGTCGGCGTGCCGCATTACCGGGCATTCTTTCGGCATGTGCATGATCTGCTCAACGAGGACGGCGTCGCCTTGATCCATACCATCGGCCGCTCCGAGCCCCCGGGCAGCACCAACCCGTGGATGGCGAAATACATCTTTCCGGGCGGCTATATCCCGGCCATTTCCGAGGCCATGGCGGCGGTCGAGAAGGAGCAGCTCTGGGCGGCCGATATCGAGATCTGGCGGCTGCACTACGCCGAGACGCTGCGCCACTGGGAGCAGCGCTTCAGCACCAACATCGAGCGCGCCCGCGCGCTTTACGACGGCCGGTTCTGCAGGATGTGGCGGTTCTACCTCGTCGCATGCGAGCAGGCCTTCCGCTACAACTGGCAATGCGTGTTCCAGTTTCAGCTTGCCCGCAAGCGCGACGCCGTGCCGCTGACGCGCGATTACCTCTATCGCGGGGACACATCCTTGCGCGCGGCGGCGGAGTGATCAGAAGGGACGCTCGATCATGCCGGAATAGAACAGGACGCCCGCGCCCGAGATGAAAAGCACGACGCCGGCCATCGAGTGCAGCACCACCGCGAGCGCGAAGCTGCCGCGGGCCTCGTAGGCCCAGGAAAAGATCAACCCCCCGGCGAAGGTCATCGCCGCCACGATCCAGTTCCAGTACATCAGATGCGCCAGGGCGAACAGGGTGGCATTGAGCGTGTAGGCCACCCCGCGCTCCGGGATCAGGCGGCCGTAGCGGCGAAAGAACAGCGGCCGGAAGATGATCTCCTGCGGCAGCGCCGACAGGAGGGGGTAGCCCAACAGGATCATCACGAGCAGGAACGGATGCTCGCGCGGCAGGAACAGCAGGTAGTCGGGCACCGCGTAGAGCGCGACACCCGCCGCGATCACCGTGGTCACGGCCGTGAAGCCGACAACGACGCGCCAATTCACCCGGTGCCAGCCCCGAAGCAGCTCGGACCAGTGAAAGCCGTCGGTGATATGCAGCAAGGCGAGCCCGATGACGGTGATCGGCAACAGCACCGCGAACATCAGCTCGGGCGGCATCAGCAGCGCCATCGCCAAGGGCACGCCGACGAAGAACGCGGCGAGCTCGGCCCACAGGAGCGCGCGCGGCGCTTCGATCAGCCTGATACCTGTTAGGTCGCTCATGCTGCCGTCCCGTGCTGCGCATTCTGCGATAACTCCGAGGCGAACTCTAGCGCGGCACGCCGGAGGCTCAACCCGGCTCGCGCCCGCGTGAGCACGGTTGCGCGGCGCGTCGCCGGCGCGGCCGGGCCGGCGGCGCCATTGCAGGGCTTGCACGTGCACGGGCCATCTCTATAACCCGCCCCGATCCTACATGGCGGGGGCCAGATGCCGAAGCGCACCGATATATCGTCCATCCTCATCATCGGCGCGGGTCCCATCATCATCGGACAGGCCTGCGAGTTCGACTATTCCGGCGCGCAGGCGTGCAAGGCGCTGCGCGAGGAGGGCTACCGCGTCATCCTAGTCAACTCCAACCCGGCCACCATCATGACCGATCCGGACATGGCCGACGCCACCTATATCGAGCCGATCACCCCCGAAATCGTCGCGCGCATCATCGAACGCGAACGCCCCGACGCGCTCCTGCCGACGATGGGCGGGCAGACCGGGCTGAATACCGCGCTCGCGGTGGCCGATATGGGCGTGCTCGAGCAATACGGCGTCGAGATGATCGGGGCCAACCGGCAGGCCATCGAGATGGCCGAGGATCGCGGCCTGTTTCGCGAGGCGATGGACCGCATCGGGCTCGAGAATCCGCGCGCCACGATCGTCACCGCGCCGAAGCTCGAAAGCGGCAAGCACGACATCAATGCCGGCGTCTCGCGCGCGATGGCCGCGATCGAGCATGTCGGCCTGCCCGCGATCATCCGCCCGGCCTATACCCTCGGCGGCACCGGCGGCGGCGTGGCCTATAACCGCGACGACTATGAGCGCATGTGCCGCGCCGGGCTCGACGCCTCGCCGACGGGGCAGATCCTGATCGACGAGTCGCTTCTGGGCTGGAAGGAATTCGAGATGGAGGTGGTGCGCGACCGCGCCGACAACGCCATCATCATCTGCTCGATCGAGAATGTCGACCCGATGGGGGTGCACACGGGCGACTCGGTCACCGTCGCGCCCGCGCTCACGCTGACCGACAAGGAATACCAGCGCATGCGCACCGCCTCGATCGCGGTTCTGCGCGAGATCGGGGTGGAGACGGGCGGCTCCAACGTGCAATGGGCCGTCAACCCGGATGACGGGCGCATGGTCGTCATCGAGATGAACCCGCGCGTGTCACGCTCCTCGGCGCTCGCCTCCAAGGCCACGGGCTTTCCCATCGCCAAGATCGCCGCCAAGCTCGCTGTGGGCTACACGCTCGACGAGCTCGACAACGACATCACGCGGGTCACCCCGGCGAGTTTCGAGCCCTCCATCGACTATGTCGTCACCAAGATCCCGCGCTTTGCCTTCGAGAAGTTCCCCGGTTCGGTGCCCGAGTTGACCACCTCGATGAAATCGGTGGGCGAAGCGATGGCGATCGGGCGCAGCTTTCACGAGTCGCTGCAAAAGGCGCTCTCATCCATGGAGACGGAGCAGTCCGGCCTCGACGAGATCGCCATCGAGGGCGCGCCCGACCGCGCCGCCGTGATCAAGGCGCTCGCCGTGCAGTCGCCGGACCGTATCCGCCTGATCGCGCAGGCGATGCGCGAGGGTCTCGACGATGACGAGATCCAGGCCGCGACCGCCTATGATCCCTGGTTCATCGCCCGGATCCGCGAGATCGTCGAGGCCGAGGAGGAAATCCGCGCGGGCGGGATGCCCTCCGATGTCGAGGGGATGCGCGCGCTAAAGATGATGGGCTTTTCGGATGCCCGGCTCGCGCGGCTGACGGGCCGCGACGAGGCGCAGATCCGGCGCGCGCGCCGCAGCCTCGGCGTGGTCGCCGCCTTCAAGCGGATCGACACCTGCGCCGCCGAGTTCGAGGCCCAGACCCCCTACATGTATTCGACCTACGAAACCCCGGTGATGGGCGAGGTCGAATGCGAGGCGCGGCCCACGGAGCGCAGGAAGGTCGTCATCCTCGGCGGCGGGCCCAACCGGATCGGGCAGGGGATCGAGTTCGATTACTGCTGCTGTCACGCCTGTTTCGCGCTCACCGAGGCGGGCTTCGAGACGATCATGATCAACTGCAACCCCGAGACGGTGAGCACCGACTACGACACCTCCGACCGGCTCTATTTCGAACCGCTCACCCTCGAGCATGTCCTCGAGATCCTGCGCATCGAGCAGGAGGCGGGCACGCTGCACGGCGTGATCGTGCAGTTCGGCGGGCAGACCCCGCTCAAACTCGCCAACGATCTCGAGGCCGCCGGCATCCCGATCCTCGGCACGACCCCCGACGCCATCGACCTCGCCGAGGATCGCGAGCGGTTCCAGGCGCTTTTGCACAAGCTCGGCCTCAAGCAGCCGCAGAACGGCCTCGCCCACAGCCAGGCCGAGGCCTTCCGCATCGCCGCCGAGGTCGGCTATCCGCTGGTGATCCGGCCCTCCTATGTGCTTGGCGGCCGCGCCATGGAGATCGTGCGCGACGACGCCCACCTGGAGCGGTACATCAACGAGGCCGTCGTGGTGTCGGGGCGCAATCCGGTGCTGCTCGACAGCTATCTTTCGGGCGCGGTCGAGATCGACGTCGATGCGCTGTGCGATGGTGAAGCGGTCCATGTCGCCGGGGTGATGCAGCATATCGAGGAGGCGGGCGTGCATTCGGGCGACTCGGCGTGCTGCCTGCCGCCGCACGGGCTCGACGCCGCCACCGTCGCCGAGATCAAGCGTCAGACCGCGGCGCTCGCGCTCGGGCTCGGGGTGGTGGGGCTGATGAATGTGCAGTTTGCCATCAAGGACGGCGAGATCCATGTCCTCGAGGTCAATCCGCGCGCCTCGCGCACCGTGCCCTTCGTGGCCAAGGCCGTGACCTCGCCCATCGCTTCGATCGCGGCGCGGCTGATGGCGGGGGAGAAGCTCTCGGCATTCACGCTCGCGCCCGCCGAGACGCCGCATTTCTCCGTCAAGGAGGCCGTGCTGCCCTTCGCGCGCTTTCCCGGCGTCGATACGCTGCTCGGCCCGGAGATGCGCTCCACAGGCGAGGTGATGGGGCGCGACACGTCGTTTCCGCTGGCGTTTCTGAAGGCGCAGCTCGGTGCGGGCAACCCGCTTCCGGAGGGCGGCGAGGTGTTCCTGTCGATCCGAAACGCTGACAAGACCGAGGCGATGCGCGAGACCGCGCGGACGCTACGCGCCCGGGGCTTCACCATTACGGCGACACGCGGCACCGCGGCCTTCCTGCGCGACGCCGGGGTCGAGTGCTCGACGGTCAACAAGGTCTATGAGGGCCGGCCCAACATCGTCGACCGGCTCAAGAACGGTGAGATCGCGCTGGTGATGAACACGACCGAGGGGGCGCAGGCCGTCGAGGACAGCCGCGACATCCGCGCCGTCGCGCTCTACGAGAAGATCCCCTATTTCACCACCGCCGCCGCTGCCCATGCCGCCGCTGCCGCCATGCAGGCGCGCGCCGAGGGCGCGCTGGGCGTCGCCAGCCTGCAGGAGGGCTGAGGCCGTTAGAGTGCGTCGCGTTCATTCGCATTCACGCGCCGCCCTCTAACCTATTGAAATCGCATGCCCGAGGAGCGTAAAAACCGGTCCCCACTTTTGCGTGACATGCTCTAGCGCCGGGGCACGCGGCCGAAATCGGGCGCGTCGGTGTCCTGGCCGGCCTCGATGATGCCGCGCCGGATCGCGCGGGTGCGGGTGAAGTAGCCATGCAGGTGATCGCCGTCGCCGGTGCGAATGGCGCGCTGCAGCGCGAAGAGCTCTTCGGTGAAGCGGCCGAGGATCTCCAGCGTCGCCTCGCGATTGGTCAGGAACACGTCGCGCCACATCGTCGGATCGGAGGCGGCGATGCGGGTGAAATCGCGAAACCCGGCGGCGGAATACTTGATGATCTCGCTGTCGGTGACGCGGCGCAGGTCGTCGGCCACGCCGACCATCGTGTAGGCGATCAGATGCGGCGCATGGCTGGTCACGGCAAGGACGAGGTCGTGATGCGCCGCGTCCATCTCCTCGACATGCGCGCCCATCCCCTCCCAGAGCGCCCGCAGCCGGTCCACGGCGTCGCGGTCGGCGCCCTCGGGCGTGAGCAGGCACCAGCGGTTCTCGAACAGCTCCGCAAAGCCCGCGCGCGGGCCCGAATGTTCGGTCCCGGCGAGCGGATGGCCGGGGACGAAATGCACGCCCTCGGGCAGATGCGGCGCCACCGCGGCGATCACGGCCTGCTTGACCGAGCCCACATCGGTCAGCGTGGCGCCGGGCGCGAGATGCGGCCCGATCGCCTCGGCCACCGGCCCCATCGCGCCCACCGGCACGCACAGCACGACCAGATCGGCCCCCGCAACGGCGCCGGCGGCCGTCTCGTGGAGGCCGTCCGCGAGCCCGAGTTCCTGCGCGGCGGCACGGGTTCCGGCGCTGGGCGCATGACCGGTGATTTCCTCGGCCAGCCCCGCGCGCCGCATCGCCAGCGCCATCGACGACGCGATCAGCCCGAGCCCGATCAGCGCGACGCGCCGGTAGATGGCGGCCATCAGCGCAGGCCCTTGAACTGCGCCACCGCATAAGCCACGCGCCGGCAGGAGGGCTCGTCGCCCACGGTGATACGCAGACAATTCGGCAGCTGATATGCCCCCACACGTCGCACGATCAGCCCCTGCGACTTGAGATGCGCGTCGCAGGCCTCGGCCTCGGCCGCGTTTTCGAAGCGCGCGAGGATGAAATTGGCGTATGACGGGTCCGACGGGACGCCGATCTCCTTGAGCGCCTGCGCCAGCCAGTCGCGCATGCGCGCATTGTCGGCGCGGCATTTCTCGACGTGGTCCTGATCGGCTAGCGCCGCGATGGCGGTTTCCTGCTGCACCGTGGCGAGGTTGAACGGCCCGCGCACCCGCGACAGCGCGGCGATGATGTCGCCCGGCCCGTAGCCCCAGCCGACGCGCAACCCGCCAAGGCCGTAGATCTTGGAGAAAGTGCGCGTCATCACGACATTCTCGCGCGCGTCGACGAGCGATGCGCCGCCGTCGAAATCCTCGACATATTCGGCATAGGCCCCGTCGAGCACGAGGATCGCGCGCGCGGGCAACCGCGCGGCCAGATTGGCGACGGTGCCGGCGTCCAGCATCGTGCCGGTGGGATTGTTCGGGTTGGCGAGGAAGACCAGCCGGGTGCGCTTCGTGCAGGCGGCGAGGATCGCCTCGGGATCGGCGCTGCGCTCCTGCTCGGGCACCTCGACGGGCGTGGCCCCGGCGGCGAGCGCCGAGATGCGATACATCAGGAATCCATGCTGCGAGTAGACGACCTCGTCACCGGGCGCGGCATAGGTCTGGCACAGGAAGGTGATGATCTCGTCGGAGCCGACGCCGCAGATGACCCGCTCGGCGTCGAGCCCGTGCACGGCGGCGATCGCAGCGCGCAGCTCGGAATGGTGCGCGGACGGATAGCGGTGCAGCTGGTGGGCGCCGCGGCGGAAGGCCTCGATCGCGGTCTCGCTCGGGCCGAAGGGATTCTCGTTCGAGGAAAGCTTGACGACATCGCCCATCCCGGGCACCCGCGACTGTCCGCCCTCGTAGAGCGGAATGTCCAGGATGCCCGGCTTCGGGCGGATGCGGTCAGTCATCGGATTGCTCCCAGGCAGCTGCCGCTGTTCTAGCGGGCATGACCGGTGGACACCAGCCGCCGAACCGTCGCAACCCGCCGCGTGTGCGGTGGAATTCGTGGAGCGTTGCCAAACTGCCATGCCCGTGCGTCCCGGCGGTCCCTGGCATGCAAAAAAGGCCGCGCCCGGCAGGCGCGGCCCTCAGCACTGCGACCCGGCGGGCCGATCAGTTCTTGGCGTAGAACTCGACCACGAGGTTGGGCTCCATCTGCACCGGATACGGCACGTCGCCGAGTGCGGGGGTGCGCGTGAAGGTCGCGGTCATCTTGGAGTGATCGACTTCGAGGTAGTCGGGCACGTCGCGTTCGGCGAGGCCGCTCGCCTCGAGCACCACGGCGAGCTGGCGCGACTTTTCGCGCACCGCGATAACGTCGCCCTCCTTGACCCGATAGGAGGGGATGTTCACGCGCTTGCCGTTGACCTCGACATGGCCGTGGTTGACGAACTGCCGCGCCGCGAAGACCGTGGGCACGAACTTGGCGCGGTAGACCACGGCGTCGAGCCGGCGCTCGAGCAGGCCGATGAGCTGCTCGCCGGTGTCGCCCTTGACGCGCTCGGCCTCGGAATAGATGCGGCGGAACTGCTTTTCCGTCAGGTCGCCGTAATAGCCCTTGAGCTTCTGCTTGGCCTTGAGCTGCTGGCCGAAATCCGACAGCTTCTGCTTGCGGCGCTGGCCGTGCTGGCCGGGGCCGTATTCGCGCCGGTTGACGGGGCTCTTGGGGCGGCCCCAGATGTTCTCGCCCATGCGGCGGTCGATCTTGTACTTGGCAGAGGTGCGTTTGGTCACCGTCTGATCTCCTTCATGCGTGAAGGGCGTTGTCCTTTCCCCCGGCCCTGGGCGGCCGAGGGCGACAGGCCTCCCCTCGCGGGGGCCACCAACACCAATGGCGCGGCGTTAGACCCGCGCGCGCGCCATGTCAATGGGGGCGCCGAGGGGGGCGCCGAGGGGCGTTGGACCTCGGCGCGTGTCGGGTTATATCCGCCGGAGCGCGACCGGAGGGAACCCATGAGTGACGGCGCACACAGAATCACGCGACGGGACATGCTGGCGGCGGCGGGACGGATCGGCCTGGTCGCTGCGGTGCCGGCGGGGCTCGCCGCCTGCGCCGGGCCGACCGGACGGCGCGGCCTCGACGAGCTTTCCGTCGCCCTCGACGGCGAGACGGTGCCCTTCCTCGATCTTGCCGGCCCGACCCCGGCCAGCACGCTGACCACGACGGATCTGCCGATCCCCAGACGGTCGATCCCGATGAGCAGCTTTTCGTCCCGGCTCGACCGGCTCAAGCGCTTCGACCAGGGCGGCACGAACCGGATGCTGCGCGACGAGATGGTGCTTGCCTGGGCGCTCCTGATCGCCGAGGAGAAATCCGGCCGGACCCTGCCGCCTGACGCGATGCGCGGCGGCGACGGGCGGCCGCTCGACCGGCTGAGCCTGTCGCCGACCGAGCGGCGCCGGCTCACGGCGTATCTGCAATCCGAGCCCGCACTCGAACAGATGCGCCGCAACGCCACGCTCGTCATCCGCCGGCGCGAGGACTGGCGCGACGAGGGGCCGGAGCCCGAAATCCTCCTCGAACCGCGCGGCTGAGCCCGCCGGCGCCCGCGGGCCTGCCGCCGCGCGGCGCTCCGGGTGCTGCGCGCGGAAAACGGCGTTTCCCCGTTTCCTCATCGCCCAGGAAAGGTTAGATTCCGCTGACAGGCCGCTGACGGAGCGGCGAATTTGGTCAGGGGGCGCAGGATGGCAAACAAGCAGAGTTCATCGGGTGACGAGGCGCCGAGCGTTGAGGAGCTTGCCCGGCAGATCGAGGAGCTGCGCGGCGAGCTCAAGGGGCTGACGGATCTGCTGTCCGACCTTGCCGACGGCGGCGCGAGCGCGGGGCCCGCAAAGCGCAGCGAGGCCGCCGAGCGCGCGGCGCGCGTGCTCAATGCCTGTGCCGACGGGCTGTCGCAGCAGGCCGAGAAGGCGGTGACCCGCCAGCCGGGTGTGGCCATCGGGATCGCGGCGGGGCTCGGCTGCCTCGTGGGGCTCCTGCTGACGCGGAGGTAAGCCGATGGACGCGGCCATCGCGGCACTGCAGCGCGCCATCCGGGAGATTGCGCGGCGGCTCGCGCTGCAGGGGGCGGCGGCGGCGCTGCTGCTGGCGGGGGTGATCTTTCTCACCGCCGCGCTGTGGCTCTACCTGTCGCAGCTGCGCGATGCGCTTTTCGCGAGCCTGACCGTCGGATCCGGCTTCGTCGGGGTCGCGCTCGTGCTGCTCGTGGTCGCACGGCCGCGGCGCCGCACGCCGGCCCCCGCCGCCGAGGAGCCGCAGCCGGGTGCGCGCAGCGTCACCGGAATCGCGCCGCTGCTCGATGCCTTCCTTTTCGGTCTCGAAGTCGCGCTCAAGCAGCGCGAACAGGGGCGCAGCGACAGGGATGACCGCGACGGCGGCTGACCCGCGCCGGCGGCGATCCGCGCAGCGTGCGGGTGCAGGCTGGCCCGTGGGCGCCGGGGCTGCGACGGGCATTCTGACGCGTCGCCCCGAGTCGACAGGAGGCCTGCAGCATGCATGAGGACCGCGACCCGCAGGCGCCCCGGCCGGGCGCAAGCTGGGCGCGCGCCGAGATCGTGCTGATCGCGGCCGCCGCGGTCGCGGCGGCCTGGGCGCTGAGCGACGTGCTGCTCGTGGTGTTCGCCGCGGTGATCCTGGCGGTGGGGATCGACGGTCTCGCCGAGGGGTTGCGCCGGCGCGCGCGCCTGCCGCGCGCGGCCGCGCTCGCGGTGGTCTGCGCGGGGGTCGTCGGGGCGATAGCGGCGGTCGGGGCGACGGTTCTGCCGCCTGTCATCGCGCAGTTCGACGCGCTGCGCGACCGGCTCACGGAACTCGTGGAAGTCGCGCGCGATTGGTGGCTCGCGCCGGATGGCTGGACGAACGACCTGCTCGACAACATGGACGATAACGGCGCGCAGCTCTTCGGCGGCGTCAATCAGCTCGTCGCCCATCTCGGCGCGGTCGGCATGACCACCTTCGGCGCGCTGGTCAGCACCGTCCTGCTGGTGATCATGGCCGGCTTTCTGGCCGTCGATCCGGCGCTCTACCGCAGGGGTTTCATCCGGCTCGTGCCGCCGCGGCAGCGCGCGCTGATCGACGAGACGCTGAGCGCGGCGGCGCATGCGCTGCGCTGGTGGTTTATCGCGCAGCTCGCCTCGATGGCGATCCTCGGGGTCTCGATCGGGGCGGGGCTGTTCGTGATCGGGATCGAATTCTGGCTCAGCCTGGCGCTGATCACGGCGCTGCTGACCTTCGTGCCGTATCTGGGCCCGGTGCTCGCCGGCATTCCGGTCGTCGCGATAGGCTTCGCGGACGGGCCGCAGACCGGCTTCGTGGTACTGATCTTCTATCTCGTGGTGCAGAACATCGAGAGCACGATCCTGCTGCCGCTGATCTATCAGAAGACGGTGCGGCTCGCGCCGGCAGTGACGATCGCGGCGCAGGCGCTGATGGGGCTGTGGTTCGGGGTGGCGGGTTTCATCCTCGCCGCGCCGCTCACCGTGGTGGCGATGGTGCTGGTGCGCAAGCTCTATATCGAGGCGGCGCTGGGCGATACGGATGACCCGCCTCATTAGAGCGCGTCGCGTTCATTAGCGTTCACGCGCCGCCCTCTAAAATATTGAAAGCGCATGATAAAAGAGCACAAGAACGGTCCCCGCTTTCGCGCGACATGCAATGGCGCCGCGTGGGTCTTGCAATCCGGACCCCCGCGGGGCGAATATCGGTGCAGGATCGCGTCACGCAGGGAGGATCGCGCATGCCCACCGAAACCCACAGGATCGCGGTGATCGCCGGGGACGGCATCGGCACCGAGGTGATGCCCGAGGGGCTGCGCGTGCTCGAAGCGGCGGCGCAGCGCTTCGATATCGGGCTCGAATTCGATCATTTCGATTTCGCGAGCTGCGCCTATTACGCGGCGCATGGCACGATGATGCCCGCGGACTGGCGTGCGCGCATCGGCGGGCATGACGCGATCTTCTTCGGCGCCGTCGGCTGGCCCGACACGGTGCCCGATCACATCTCGCTGTGGGGCTCGCTGCTGCAGTTTCGCCGCGAATTCGATCAGTATGTCAATCTGCGCCCGGCGCGGCTGATGCCTGGGGTGCGCTCGCCGCTCGCGGATCGCGGGCCAGGCGATATCGACATGATGATCGTGCGCGAGAACACCGAGGGGGAGTATTCCTCCATCGGCGGGCGCATGTATCCCGGCACCGAGCGTGAGGTCGTCATCCAGGAGACGGTGATGAGCCGGATCGGCGTGGACCGCATCCTGCGCTACGCGTTCGACCTCGCCGGTCAGCGCAGCGGGCGGCTCACCTCGGCGACAAAGTCGAACGGCATCTCCATCACCATGCCCTACTGGGACGAGCGCGTGGCCGAGATGCACAAATCCTATCCGGGCATCTCCGTCGAGCAGTATCACATCGACATTCTCGCCGCGCTCTTCGTGCTGCACCCGGACAAGTTCGACGTGGTGGTGGCCTCGAACCTGTTCGGCGATATCCTGTCGGATCTCGGCCCGGCCTGCACCGGCACGATCGGCATCGCGCCCTCCGGCAACATCAATCCCGAGCGCGCCTTTCCCTCGCTGTTCGAGCCCGTGCACGGCTCGGCGCCCGATATCGCGGGGCGGGGGGTCGCCAACCCGATCGGCCAGATCTGGGCCGGGGCGATGATGCTCGAGCATCTCGGGCACATGGAGGCCGGCGCGGCGATCGTGCGGGCGATCGAGGCGGTGCTCGCCGATCCCGCATCGCGCACGGGCGATCTGCGTGGCACGGCGGGCACGCAGGCGTGCGGCGCCGCGGTGGCCGCGGCGCTCAACGCCTGAGCGTCAGGCGGACTGCCGCACCGTCAGGCGGCCATTGTCGATCATGTCCGAGGGGCGCACCGGGTAGTCGCCGGAGAAGCACGCGTCGCAGTATTGCGGCGCGGCCTGGTCGCGCCCGCCGGCCTCCCCCGCGGCGCGGTAGAGGCCATCGAGCGAGATGAAGCGCAGGCTGTCGACGCCGATATGATCGCGCATCTCGTCCTCGCTCATGCGCGAGGCGAGCAGCTTGTCGCGCTCGGGGGTGTCGACGCCGTAGAAGCATGGCCAGGAGGTCGGCGGGCTCGCGATGCGAAAATGCACCTCGGCCGCGCCCGCGTCCAGGATCATCTGCTTGATCTTGAGCGAGGTCGTCCCGCGCACGACGCTGTCATCGACGAGCACGATGCGCTTGCCGCGAATCAGCGCGCGGTTGACGTTGAGCTTGAGCCGCACGCCCATGTCGCGGATCTGCTCGGTGGGCTCGATGAAGGTGCGTCCGACATACTGGTTGCGGATGATGCCCATCGCGAAAGGGATGCCGGCCTGCTGGCTGTAGCCGATCGCGGCGGGGGTGCCGCTGTCGGGGACGGGGCAGACGAGATCGGCCTCGACCGGTGCCTCGCGGGCGAGTTCGACCCCGATGGCGCGGCGCGTCTCGTAGACCGAGCGCCCGCCCAGCATCGAATCGGGGCGCGAGAAATAGACATGCTCGAAGATGCAGAAGCGCGGGCGCTGCGGCTCGAAGGGGTGGTGGCTCTCGACGCCGTCCTTGGCGATGACGACCATTTCGCCGGGATCGATCTCGCGGATGAACTCCGCGCCGATGATATCGAGCGCGCAGGTCTCCGAGGCCAGCACCCAACCCTCGCCCACGCGCCCCAGCACCAGCGGGCGCACACCCAGCGCGTCCCGCACCCCGATCAGCTTGGTGCGCGTCATCGCCACGATGGAGAACGCCCCCTCCACCCGGCGCAGCGCGTCCTTCATGCGCTCCGGGATGGTCTTCTGGATCGAGCGCGCCATCAGGTGGATGATGCATTCCGAATCGGAGCTCGACTGGAAGATCGAGCCGCGCTCGATCAGCTCGCGGCGCAGCGCCTCGGCGTTCGTGAGGTTGCCGTTATGCGCGATCGCGGCCCCGCCCATGGCGAACTCACCGAAGAAGGGCTGCACGTCGCGCATCGCGGTGGGGCCCTTGGTGCCCGTGGTCGAGTAGCGCACATGGCCGATGCCGATGGGGCCCGGCAGCGCCTCGATCACGTTGGCCTTGGTGAAGTTGTCGCGCACATAGCCGAAGCGGTGCGCGGAATGAAAGCCGCTGCCCTCCTGGTGGGTGATGATGCCGCCGGCTTCCTGGCCGCGATGCTGCAACGCGTGCAGGCCGAGGGCGGTGAAGCTCGCGGCGTCGGTGACGCCGATGACGCCGAAGACACCGCACTCCTCGCGCAGTTTGTCGTCGTCGAAGGGATGCTGATGACGCATCGCGTCAGGTCCTTCCATGCGCCACTGCGGTCCGGGAATACCTAATCACTCGCGCGCACGGTGTCACGCCCCTGTCACTGCGCGGGCGGTTCGCAATGCGCGACCAGTTCCTCGTACCGCTCCACTAGCCAGCCGGGCGCCTCGTCAGGCAGGCTGTCATCGACCCCGGACTGGATGTTGGTGAAGATCGCGGCCGAACGGCTGTCGTCCATCATGGCGATGTCGGCGTCGGGCATGGCGCGCTCGTAGATGATGAAGGCGATCGCCACGAGCAGCACGCCGCGTGCGGCCCCGAAGATGAACCCCGCGCCGCGATCCAGCCCGCCGAGCGCCGAGTTCTGCACCGCCGAGGCGAAGGCCGGGGTGATGATCGCCATCACCACGAGCCCGACGGCGAAGACCGCGACGAAGCTTGCCAGCAGGCCGAGTTCGCAGCTGTCGGTCAGGAAGCGGTCGAGATAGGGAATCTGCGCGACATAGGGCTGCGCGGCCGGGGCGAGATAGAACGCCGCGACGGCCGACACGATCCAGCCCGCGATCGACAGCGATTCGCGCACGAAACCGCGCGCATAGGCCAAGAGCGCCGAAACCACGACGACGACCGCCGCGATCGTGTCCACGATGGTGAAGCCTTCCATGCCGCCTCCAGCCTCAGCCCGCTCCGAAGATGTCGCCGACGAAGCCCACGAGATCGGGCATCTGCCGCACCGTCATTCCCTGCCCCGCGCCGAGCTTGCTGCGCGCCGGGGCAATGGCGCTCGTGAAACCAAGTTTGCGCGCCTCTTTCAACCTGTTTTCCGTCTGGCCCACCGGGCGCAGCGCTCCCGACAGGCTGATCTCGCCGAAAACCGCCGTATCGGCCGGCAGCGCCGAATCCTCGCGCGCTGACAGGAGGGCCGCCGCCACGGCCAAATCGGCCGCCGGTTCGCTCACCCGCATCCCCCCGGCGACGTTGACGAACACGTCGAGCCCGGCGAAGGGGATGCCGCAGCGCGCCTCGAGAACGGCGAGGATCGTCGAGAGCCGCCCGCCATCGACGCCGACCACCGTGCGCCGCGGCGTGCCCAGCGCGGACGGCGCGACGAGGGCCTGGATTTCGGTGAGCACCGGGCGCGTGCCCTCGATGCCGGCGAACACCACCGAGCCGGGGGCGGGTTCGCCGCGTTCCGACAGAAACAGCGCCGAGGGGTTGGTGACCTCGTCGAGCCCGGCATCGGTCATTTCGAACACGCCGATCTCGTCAGCGGGGCCGAAGCGGTTCTTGACGGCGCGCAGGATGCGGAACTGGTGCCCGCGCTCGCCCTCGAAATAGAGCACGCAATCGACCATGTGCTCGACGACGCGGGGACCGGCGATCTGGCCCTCCTTGGTGACATGGCCCACGAGGACCACCGCCGTGCCGCGCCGCTTGGCGAAGCTGACCAGCTCATGCGCCGCCGCGCGCACCTGCGCGACCGAGCCGGGCGCGCTGTCGACGCTGTCGGACCACATGGTCTGGATCGAATCGATGATCACGAGATCGGGACGCTCGGCGTCGAGGGTGGTGAGGATGTCGCGCAGGCTCGTCTCCGTGGCGAGCCGCACC
>LKMJ01002800.1_pt1 | contig 16165 bp, 17 predicted proteins | sample 643391 | NCBI WGS metagenome assembly LKMJ01 (sample SAMN04112250, study PRJNA286221) | soda lake metagenome | biome: soda lake; feature: Kulunda Steppe; material: water; isolation source: sample PL-Br10 brine of Picturesque Lake | place: Russia: Kulunda steppe | collected 2010-07
CGCGGTACGGTAAGGGACTCATCGATATCAAAACCGACGAGCGAAACGGACCCGTCTGCTCGATCAACGCGGTTTCAGAGGGAGACGGACTCGTGATTATGAGTGAATCTGGGCAGATTATGCGAACCCAGGTCGATGAGGTATCGACGGTTGGTCGAAACACGAAAGGTGTCGTGATAATGCGGCTGAACGAGAACGACCGTGTCGCCGGTGTCGATGTCGTTGACAACGTCGACGCTGTGGACGACAGCGAATAGAATACGTTACAGGATTTGTTTTCCAAGCCCGCTCGAAACGAGCTCAACGGCGAGTTCTGCGGTTTTATTATGAGAGTCGAGTATCGGGTTCACTTCGACGATTTCCATCGAGAGACAGCCTTCCGATCGGGCGACAAGTTCCATCGAGGTATGCGCTTCCCGGTAGGTCATTCCGCCGTGTACCGGTGTTCCGACTCCCGGTGACTCCGTCGGATCAAGAACGTCCATATCGAAACTGACGTGCAAGCCATCGACACCGTCGAGCGCCGTTTCGATCGCGTCTTCGACCACGGTGACGAGTCCCTTGGTATCGATATCACTCATCGTGTACGCGGTGATATCGCTTTCGTTGATCGCATCTCGTTCGCCGGAATCGAGATCTCTGAGACCGATCATTGCGATGTTCTCTTCTTTGATCGCCGTTTTCGCCCACGACATCTGCTCGAAAACTCCCCGTCCGAGTACTGCAGCGAGCGGCATCCCATGAATGTTCCCGCTTGGGGTGGTCGTTGGGGTGTTGAAATCGCCGTGTGCATCGAACCAAAGCACCCCGATGTCCGTCTTCTGACTCGCACCGTTAACGCTTCCGATTGCGACCGAGTGATCACCGCCCAACACTAGAGGAAAGGTATCGTTTTCGATGGCGTCGGCAACAGCGCTTTCGACTCGTCGACAGACCCATCGTGTCTCACGCAGGTATTTTGCGGATCCGTCCGGCGGTCGCTCGGCGTTTGGATCTCTACCCTCTGGACGGGGAACCGGCAGGTCCCCCGTGTCATCGCATGAGTGTCCCAGCGAGCGGATCGACTCTGAAAGGCCGGCGTATCGGATCGCTGACGGACCCATATCGACGCCTCGCCGATCCGCACCGAGATCCATCGGCACGCCAATAACGCGAATGTCCATGCGATCATTTCTGTCCGAGTATATAAAAACGGTCGCGGTGGACTTCATCTGTAACTGGAAACGCTCTTCGATCCGTCCTCTCGAAACGAACGAGTTCGAAGAAGCCCGTCTGTGACCCCGATCTCTCTTCCGCGATGGGCGATCCATTCAAGGGAGCGGGACCCACCGTCGCCTTTAAGTCTAAAACTACCAAAGTACTGTTTATGTCATCGATCGAACTCACCCCGAGTCAAAAAACGATCCTCCAAGAGCTTATCAATCTCTTTCGGGAATCTGAAACCGCGGTTAAGGGAGAGGACATCGCGAAACGAGTCGACAGAAATCCGGGAACGATCCGAAACCAGATGCAGAGTCTCAAGGCGCTTCAACTGGTCGAGGGAGTCCCCGGGCCTAAAGGTGGATATAAGCCGACTGCATCAGCATATGATGCACTCAAGATTCAAGAGATGGAACAGGCGGCGGACGTTCCGTTCCGACACAAAGGTGAACTGATAAAGGGTGCGAACGTTCAAGAGATCGATCTGACGAGCGTTCACCACCCTGAACTTTGCCGTGCCGAGATTAAACTTCAAGGTTCGATTTCTGAATTCAAAGAGGGAGACATCATCAGTGTCGGCCCAACGCCGCTTTCGAAACTTCTCATCGAAGGAGAGCTCGATGGAAAAGACGACACGAACAACAGCCTCATCCTCACGATTGATAAGATGGTCGCGCCGGCCGGCGACGAAGAACCCCTCCACTAACGGACGATCATATCTCTCTCGGTCGCTTTCAATAGCTTTGTATCCGAGGACATACAACATTTTGTCATGACGGATGATGTCGTCGTGCTCGGATCAGGATATGCCGGCACAGGCGCGATAAAACAACTCGAATCGGAACTCGATGGTGAAGCAGATTTAACGTGGATTTCGGACGTGGATCATCACTTAGTGCTTCACGAATCACACCGATGTATCCGAAACCCGGACGTTAAAGAAAAAATCACGTTCGACGTGTCCGATATTAAATCCCCCTCTACGCGGTTTATACGGGGTCGCGTCGAGTCGGTCGAGACCGACGAGCGAACGATCACGCTCGAAGACGAATCGACGGTCGAATACGATTACTTGCTCGTCGGTTTCGGGTCACAGACCGCTTTTTTCGGAATCGATGGACTTAAAAAACATTCGTTAACCCTCAAATCGCTCGCCGACGCATTGAAGATTCACGAGACGATCACCGAAGCGGCCCGAGAAGCGTCACGAAGCGATCCCGCCCAAATCGTCGTTGGGGGTGCAGGGCTCTCCGGAATCCAATCCGCCGGCGAAATCGCGGAGTTCCGAGATAAGCACCGAGCTCCCCTCGAGATCCATCTCGTCGAAGGGCTAGATAACGTCTTTCCCAACAATGACCCGGTCGTTCAAGCGAAACTGCGTAAATTACTCGAAGGGAAAGAGATCGAAATTCACACCGGCGAGTTCATCGGGGGAGTCGATGAGGATACGGTGTACGTCGGCGAAGAAAAGGAACTGAACTACGACGTGCTCCTTTGGACGGGCGGCATCACCGGGCAGGACGCTGCACGAACCGTCAATATCGATAAAGACGAACGGAGCAACCGAATCGAAGCCGCATCAAACTTTCAGACCTCCGACGAACGAATCTTTGCGATCGGTGATGCGGCACTCATCGATCAGCCCGGTCAGGAACATCCCGCGCCGCCAACGGCCCAAGCAGCGTGGCAGGCGGCAGAAGTCGCTGGCGAGAACATCGCACGACGCATTCGGAACCAGCCGCTAAAAGAGTGGGAATTCGATGATAAAGGTACGCTCATCTCTGTCGGAAACAAAGCCGTCGCCCACAACGTCAAGGGACTCCCGATCGACACATTCGGTGGTCCAACGGCCAAAGCGTTGAAAAAAGCCGTTGCAGCGCGGTGGATCAATAAAGTCACCGGGTTCGCGGACGCAGCGAAAGCGTTCCCCGATATGTAACATAGAGATCCCGATCATATCCACGTTTGTTAGTTTGCAGTGCAACGGTTTTCGATTATAGTAGCTCGTTAGCTTTTTTGGTCGGGAAGCGATAATCCAGCGTGCCAGTGATCGACGCCGGCCTCGGCTTTCACTCGATCCATCCGTGTGAGCAACGCCGCCGCAAGCGATGCTGTTTTCGCCGCTTTCTTTTCTCCACTCGTTCGAAACTCGCCAGTTACTCGATTGGCGTATACCGTACAGACAGCACCAGCACGAAGTCCATAGAGCGTTGCGAGGGTCAAAATCACGCTCGCTTCCATCTCGAAGTTAACGACGCCTGCGCGACGGAGTTCTTCAATCCGCTCGCTCGCAGCAATCGTTTGATATCCACCGAATCCCGGACGTGACTGCCCCGCGTAGAACGAATCCGTCGAGCACGTGACCCCGAGATGGTATGTATAACCGAGTCGTTCAGCGGCGGTTACGAGTGCGGTCGTTACTTCATCGTGTGCGAGGGCTGGATACTCTTCTCGGATGTACTCGTCGCTCGTTCCCTCCTGTCTGACTGCGCCCGTCGTAATCACGAGGTCGCCGATATCGATATGCTCCTGTATCGCCCCACACGAACCGACTCGAATGAACGATTCGACGCCAATTCTGGCTAACTCTTCGACCGCGATGGCTGCGGAAGGTGATCCGATTCCGGTCGAAGTGACACCGATCGGTTCGCCATCGTACTCACCGGCGACGGTACGGTATTCGCGATGAGCCGCCAGTTCGGTTGCGTGGTCCCATTCGTTTGAAATAAGTTCGACCCGGTCTGGATCACCGGGGAGTAAGACCGGTCCCTCGATCTCCCCTTCACGCACTTTTAGGTGATACTGCCGGTCGTCGTTGGGATCTTCACTATTTTGCGTCATTCGAGATGCTCACCAGTGATCGTATTCGGAAGCAGTTCTCCGAGTGTATATGTGACCGGTCCGTGTGCTCCCTCACAGATAATTCGTAGATCCGATTCACAGAACTCCGAGAGCGATTGTCGACACATTCCACACGGCGTGACCCCATCACGGCGATCGGAGCTGACAGCGATCCGTTCGAACGATCGGTATCCTTCTTGGACGGCCTTCGCTATGGCAAGTTCTTCGGCGTGGATGCTGTTCGAGTAGTTCGCGTTTTCGATATTACAGCCGGTGAAAATTGTCCCCTCCGACGACTCAAGCGCTGCACCGACGTAGTACTTCGAATACGGTGCGTATGACTGCTTGATCTCCTCACGGGCGATCGAAAGCAGCTCTTCATCGTTCATATCTACATCTGGATACCGGTGGGCAAATAGCTGACTCCGACTGTATTAGTGCGTCTCAGCGATGGCACGTTCGATCGTTTGACGAACGGTCCCGACTAACTGCTCGACGGTATCGCTTTCAGCGTAGACTCGGATGTATGGTTCCGTTCCGCTCGGACGCACGAGCACCCACGAGTTATCCGAGAATGAAAGGCGGACCCCATACTCCGTTTCGATATCGGCCTCCGAAAAGGTTTCAGCGAGACGGGATTGAAGAGCACCCATAACGGCGAGTTTGTGCTCGTCAGGACATTCGACGTTTATTTTCCGGTACGGCCGTTCGGTAATCGACTCCCGAAGCGCGGCAAAGCCGTGCTTTCCAACGAGTGCCGTTATCATTCCCGCACTCACCGTTGCATCGATCCAAGCACCAAAGTCAGTGTGAAGGTGCTTCCACGGCTCTGCGGCGAAAACGATCGTTGCGTCGGAATCGGTTTGGTCTTCGATTGCGGTAATTCCCTCGTGCAATCCACCGAGCGGAACTCGCCTTACCCATCCACCGGCAGCTTCGACCTGTTCATCGATTCGCCCCGATGCATTGGGTGTCGTTATGACCGTCGGTTCGATCGCGTTGCTCGTTTTCGTGTACTGTCTCGCGATGATAGCGAGAACCGTGTCCTCGTGAACGACCTCACCAGAACTGTCTATCACCACGATCCGATCTCCATCGCCGTCGTGACCGATACCCAAATCGAACGGTCCGTCCGCGACGAACGCGGAAAGATCGCGAAGCGTTTCGGGTGTCGGCTTCGACTCACGTCCCGGGAAATGACCATCGATATTGGCATTGAGCGTTCTGACGGTCGCCCCTAGCTCTTCGAGGATCTGTGGTGTCACGAGACTGGAGACGCCGTTACCGCAGTCAACAGCTACTCGAACCCCATCGCAGATGCCCGCTTTCTCACGAACATAGCTGCTGACCGCGGCACGATATGTCTCAAGAACCGTCCCCGACGTTCGAGCACCCCACTGATCCCAACCAATCGGAGAGATCTCCGATTCGAGACGTGATTCGAGACGACGTTCCGCGTTTCGATCGTATTCCGCCCCGTCAACGAAGAACTTCAGTCCGTTATCCGCCGGTGGGTTATGACTCGCCGTGATCATAATTCCGCGTCGCCCACGACTCGCGAAGGCAAGCGCAGGGGTTGGAACCTGGCCCAGTTGGATCACGTCAGCGCCTCCGCTCTGTAACCCCGCGTTGAGTGCAAAAGAAAGAGTTTGCCCGGTCTCGCGACCATCACGGCCGATGACGAACTCTGTGCCGTCCTCTGCGGCCGCTCGTCCGAGAGAGACAACGAGAGCCGGCGTCACTTCCGATTGTGCCGGTCCGCGGATACCAGCGGTTCCGAACAGCTCCATACGAAGGTCCTCGGGAGCGAGATACTTTAAAGAGCGCATGTACGAGTAGACAGCGTCTGCGTTCTCTACCGGAGGTGAACCAACGATATCCGAGTGTTCTACCCTTCAGACAGGGCCTTGATCGGCAGCCGGTACGCTGTACGCTCGCCTTGGTCGGCTGCTGGATCTCCCTACATCACGGGAGGTCTGATGGCGTACTGATATATAAACTTGCGAATGACGATCACGCGATATCGCGGCTCGTATCGATATCGATCGCGGACGTGAGATCCAGTTTGACGACATCCGACAGGGCTTTCCCACCACGGAACTTCGGAATTGCAAGCCGGTTTTCGATTCGGTCTCCTTTCATTTTCGTTTCGAGTTTGAAGACGATGTCGACCATATGCTCCGTCGTATCTCGAAGTTCCGGAACGTCTCGACCCTCGAGGCCGTGTACAACCGCGATACTTCCCGTGTTATACATATGGTTCTGTAATTCGTTGAGGAAATTTCTGTATCGAGCGGGATCTTGCCTTTCGAGTACGTCGATCGGATCAACGATTAGATTCGACGATTCGGGGAGCGCGGCAACGAGCCTCGATGCGTTATCGAGCGGTGCATCACCACTCACATCTTGAACGGTCGGATTCCCGGTGGTCGTCGGTGCGTCCGAAATGCTATTTGAAACAGCGTCGCTGGTTCGGTCGAGCGTGATATATAACGTCTTTCGTGCGGCCGTCAGTTCATACAAGAACAGCTCCGCTTGGCTTGCCGGGGCCGCAGTGAGCGCAACGAGGCTTCCGGCGGGGATACCGCCTTCGAGTTCTCTATCGAGGGCGGCAATACCGGTGTTGAGGCGCTCACGCATTCATCCACTCTTTGCGGCCAACCCGATTAAAGTTTCTGGCAAATCACCGAATATATCCCAAGTACCAACTACTTACTAACTATATGATAAGTTGTCATAGCAATTGCGCCGAACGAGACGGCGGCTTCGAGAGGAGACGGGAGGTTCAAGACGCTTCGTATCGAACCGCCCTCAATGCGCCACAACCACCTTATCAACGCGAAACAGCTTTCTCGTGGCGACATCGAATCAGTGTTGGATCGGGCCGCCGAAATCGAAGCGGATCCGCAGACCGCTTTCGGCACACACAGCAATACCATCTTGGGGTTGCTCTTTTTCGAACCAAGCACACGTACGAAGATGTCGTTCGACGCCGCTATGAAACGACTCGGTGGAAGCACGATCGATATGGGAAGTACTGAGTCGTCTTCTGTCAAGAAAGGTGAGAGCCTTGCGGACACCGTCCGCGTTATTGAGGGATACGCGGACGCGCTGGTGCTTCGCCATCCCTCAGAAGGGGCGGCGAAACTCGCGAGCGAGTTCGTCGACGTACCGGTAATAAATGCCGGAGATGGTGCCGGACAGCATCCGACACAGACGCTTCTCGATCTCTATACGATCCGAGAAAACGCGGGTTTGGATGACCTCACGATCGGCATCGCAGGCGATCTGAAATACGGCCGAACGGTACATTCGCTCGCACACGCGTTAACGAACTTCGATGTGGAACAACACTTTATCAGTCCGGAAAGCCTTCGACTCCCCCGGAGTGTCCGGTATGACCTTCGCGAATCCGGCGCTGTCGTGCATGAACACACGGATCTCGAAACGATCCTCGAGACGTTGGACGTGTTATACGTGACTCGAATCCAACGAGAGCGCTTCCCCGACGAGAACGAGTACCAACAGGTTGCCGGGGAGTATCAGATCGATGCTACGCTTTTGGACTCCGTCAACGAAGATCTCGCGGTGATGCATCCGTTACCCCGAGTCGATGAGATCACACCGGATGTCGATCAGACCGACCACGCAACGTATTTCCAGCAGGCGCACAACGGCGTCCCAGTTCGAATGGCGCTATTAGATCAAATGCTATGACAGACACTGAACTCCGAGTTTCCAAGATCGAAAACGGAACCGTCATCGACCATATCACGGGCGGACAGGCCCTTAACGTACTCACGATTCTCGGCATCGACGGAACGTCCGGCGAAGAAGTGAGCGTTGGCATGAACGTTCCATCCGAGCGGTTGGGGAGAAAAGATATCGTGAAAATCGAAGAGCGAGAGCTGAGCCAAAACGAAGTCGACGTACTCTCGCTTATCGCACCCAACGCGACGATCAACATCGTTCGTGCGTTCGAAGTCGTCGAAAAGAACGACGTTACGCGTCCCGAGACTGTCCGAGGTATTCTTTCATGCCCGAACGCGAACTGCATCACAACGAAAAACGAACCCGTTGAATCTCGGTTCGATGTGCTCGACGACGGCGTTCGCTGTACATATTGTGAGATGATCGTTCGCGAGTCTATTGCGTCACATATCAACTCAGCCTAGCGTAACCCTCCGTACGTTGCACACGGATTTCGGATCATCGCATGGCTGTTGTTAATCGAACTCGGTGTATCGTTCAGAGGGATTCTCGTCGAAGTTCGAATTCTCTATACGAAAACCGAGACACTTCGTCGAAGGTCGGGGTCTGCAATCATCGGTTACGGTACTTCCGATCTATCGTCGTCGAACTACGGTCTCCGTTGGGTGGGGAAAGACTATGAATCCACACATCGTACTTCCACTCGTATGTCTAAAAAAGTACTCGCAGCCGTATTCGTCGCAACAGTCGTGTTGATATACGTCGCAAAACGGTAGCCGTTTTACGATCATCGAATCGCCCTTCGATCACCTTTTCGAACGACTTACGCCTCGTGAGCCTTCAGTATGCATATGTACGGCGTCGTGACACGAAACGAAGAAGAAACCACGTGGGCAGAGTTCGACATTGGTTTTTATGAGGTCAAAGACGTGTCTGGGCGGTCTTCTGAACCGATCGCGGACGCGGTGAGTATGATATCTTGCTTCGGAGATAACGCCGCGGTAAAAGAAAACTCGGACCTCTGCCCCGTTACGCCGGACGGATTGCGGGCGACTCGCGAACGAACGTACTTCGATTGGGCATATATCTGTCCGACACATGATGGGTACCGACGCGGATTGCTCGAAATCGTCGAAGATTGTGCTGTGGTGAATCCGGACGTACGCCTCGACGATATCGGCTTTCCACGTCCGGAGTACTGTTACTGTGATCGCTGTAACGAACGGTTCGAATCGTGGGTGCGTACGAACCACGAGCGCGGTGAGGGACCGCCTCCGGAAGAGACAACGATAGACGATCGGTATGAGTGGCGAGCGGATGTTATCACAAACTTCGTACGAGAGGCAACAGATCGGATCCCGGGCAAAACGTACATGACGCTGTATCCCGACCCGTATGGAGATCACCTATACGAACGGGCGGGGATCGATCTCGAAGCCGTCGAACCGCACATCGATGAGTTCGTCGTGCCGTTGTATGACACACATTATGGGACGACGTATTGGTTAGAGACGATCGCGAAAGGGTTCGAAAGTCGGCTTGGGACGCCTTTCAGTATCGAACTGTACGCCGTTAATGTTGAAATCGATAATCTAATTCACGCTGTGGAAGTCGCAAACGAGTACGCGGAGTCGGTGTTGTTTGGCTACGACGCATCGAACGCTCGGGCAGCACTTCGACGGATGGATGCGGACGCACGCGAAGGCGTTGAGTGGTGAATGACGGTACGGGTCACACGACGGCTGATATAACGGCCGTTCTATGCGATCGCACGCGCAGCAGCGATGAGATCCGCACGGTCACGTGTGTCTTCCGGCACGTTCGCGGGATCGAACCACTGAGCGGCACTTATCTCCTCGTCCGGGTCTGAAATCGTCAGTTCAACCGTCTCTGCGGTCGCGTGGAATATCGGAAGTAACCCCCACGTTGCACAGCCACGACAGCTGATCTCGATTCGGTTCAACATCGCAAGCCCACGGTAGTTCGCTTCGATACCTGCTTCCTCCGCCAACTCTCGCGCTGCGGTTTCTCGAAACGATTCGGCTCCATCGACGCTTCCACCCGGTAAGACCCAGAGATCGACCCCATCGTGTCTGACTAAGAGAAGCTCTCCGGTGTCTCGGTGGACGAGTGTATGAGCTCCATATGGCGTGCCACTCCGTTGAATACGGTTGGCAAGCGTTCGGAACCGGTCTCTAGAGACGTACTTTTCATAGGTGTGTTGGATGCAATCATCGTTGTACGTCTCGGTAACTCGATGGTATGCCTGCTCGGCACGCTGTTCGGCTTTGTCGGCGAGGAACCACAACCCGTCAACGGACGTCATAGGTATCTCACCTTAGAGAGCCACCGCGTCCTCGACCCGGGAGGTGTGAAATACGAAACGGAGACAGATAACATGGCCTCACGTATGCGGCCGTCTCTCAAAAGTCGTTCGCCGAAACAACGCTCTTCCCCATCTCTCATATCGGCTGATGCGGCCGTGAAGCGACGGGCTTTTTCCATACGGCTGGAAAGTAACGGTATGGCATTCGAAAAAGGCGACCGCGTCGTATTCCACGATAAACATAGTGATTATGACGGTGAAACCGGTGAAGTCACACAAGTTTCCGAGACGATGTTCGGCGACAATACGTATATCGTCGACTTCGACGAGGGACAAGAAGCAGGCATCGCCGAAGAGTCCTTAGAAGCAGCTGCGGACGACGAAGACGAGGAAGAATAGCGCGATGAGTGCCGTCCCGTTCCACTACGTCGACCTTCGAACGTTTTGTTATGCGACGGAGGACGAAAAGCGGGTTGAGGCGGCACTTCGAACGTTTCTTCCTGAAGAGACTGAAATCGAACGCGCAGTGACGGAGGGACATCACGGCGATCGGATCCTTATTCTTTCCGTTCGGCTCGAACGCGCTGATGAAGTCAGATACGTTCTGTCTCGACTGACTGCACTCGATTCGTTCGACCAGCTACTCGCTGAACTCGAGGACCGCGTTGACGATAACTGTGCGTTCTTTATTCAACTCGATAAACAGGCCGCGTATAGAGGACTCATCGAACTCGGTGACGGACTCATGCTTCGCGGAAAAGTCGAAGCGTATCCGGCCAAACGAGATCGTGCGATCGAGACAGCGCGTGAAGCGCTGTTAGATCTCAAAGCGCAATCTGACGAGTAAATATCGAGAGTTACCGCTCCGTGAGTTAAACGTCCGTGATCTCAAAGCGTGCACCCTCGTCGGTCCCATCCACGACTTCGATGTTCCAGCCGTGCGCATCGGCGATCTCTTTGGCGATGCTCAACCCAAATCCGGTGCCAGTACGGCTCGTCGAAAAGCCGAGGTCGAACACCGTCTCGCGGTCTTTCTTTGGGATGCCCGGTCCGTCGTCTTCTATATAAAACCCGCCGGGGAGTTCACCGATAGAGACTGTTACTGATGGTTTCGTTGACCCACCTACGCGCCCGTGTTCGATGCTGTTCCGGATAAGATTCTCTAACAGCTGTTTCAGCCGACTGTTATCCGCAGTAATGCGACGGTCAACGGTCCCCAAAAGGGTCGAGTCGTATGTTTCGACGGTCGACCAACTCTCTTCTATGGCGGTCTGTAGATCGATCGATTCGAGATCGAGATCTGCGTTGTTCTCTCGAGCCATCGTTAAGAGATCCTCGATTAGCGAACTCATTCGATCGATCGCGTTTTCAGCCGGAGCGAGGTGTTCGGTACCGCATTCACATTCCTCTTCGAGTAGGGCTAATCGACCGGATGCCACATCTAACGGATTTCGAAGGTCATGTGAAACCACCGAGATAAATTTATCGAGTTGCTCGTTTTGTCGCTCAACTGTTCGCTGTTGTTTCACCCGATAGATGGCCGTCTCTGTTGTTGCAGCGAGCAATCGCCCTAATTCGATATCGGATTGGTCCACGGTTTCGCCGATAGTGCCAGAGAGGCTGATCGTCCCATACTCTCCGATTGGAAGGCAGATCTTCTCTTCGTGTTCATCGGACTCGCAGAACTCATGAGATTCAGTCGGTGAATCTTGCTGTGGCTTCTGTGACGTGTAAACCCGTCCGGCCGTTCCGTCTTCTAGCGGCGCTTCGAGTTGGTCCATCGGCTTATTCGCGATCGATCCGGCGGCCGCGATCGGCGTCAACGTCTCCTGTTCGTCATCGATCACTCTGACAACGACATCCGAATAACCGAGGATCTCTCTCGCTGTGTTTGCCGTAATCTCGCAGATCTCGTTCGGTGTCTCCGCTCTGAACAGCCGCGTCATTCGTGTATTCAACTCGGTTAATGCTTCGAGACGGGCGATCTGTTCACGTTCGTGTGAAATTCGATCGAGTGCGATCGCCGCGTTCGTCGTGAGAATCGATGCCAACTGAACGTCCGTTTCATCGAACACGCCCGGTTCGTATTCACTGATCGTGAAGACGCCGTGGGTTCCGATTGGAAGGTACATTCCTGCGCGAACTCCGTGGCGCTCTTTGCCGTCGTCTAGTTGCGTAACGTCATCGTAGACAACCGGTTCGTTTCGTTCGAATGCGAGTCCAGCGGTCTCCTCTCCCACTTCGTACGTGGGGCGTTTGTCGATGTCTGCGGGAAGGTTTTCGCTAACTAATGTTACTGGTTTTAACGTCCTGTTATCATCCGAAAGAAGTCTGACGATGTTGTTAGAGTACCCGAGCACGTTCTTTGCAGCTTCGCCGATCACGTCTGCGGCTTCCTGTTTCGTTTCGGTACGAAGAAGCGTCCGAGTGGCGTCATGGAGTTGTTTCAGTACCCGTTCTCGGTGTTTTCGTTCCGAAATATCACGTACATGTATAACGATCCCGTCGACGATGCGGTCATCGAGGAGGTTTCGACTTCGAGTTTCGACCCATCGCCACACGTTATCGTTCGTGATAAGCCGATACTCTGCGGTCAACTGATAGGACGGATCGTCCGCCAGCATCGAAAACTTATCAGAGATATTCGGACAGTCCTCGGGATGGATATACTCGAATAGTTGTTCACCGAGGAGTTCGTCACTCTGATACCCCAAAACGTGTGTAACTGAGGGACTTATGTATTCGAAGCAGCCGCTTCGATCCACGATGGCAAAGACATCGGACGATTCCTCGATGAGTCGTTGATACCGATGTCGAGTGTGTTCGAGTGATCGCTCTGCCCGATATTGTGCGACCGCGTTTTCGATTCGATTCGCTAGCACGGTATATTGGCTCGTCCCAGTTCCTTTTCGGAGATAGTCCGTAACACCGGCAGAGATCGCCTCGCTTGCGATCTCTTCAGATCCTTTCCCAGTGTATAGTATGAACGGGAGATCCGGATACGTTTCGCGAACCGATTGGAGGAATTCGATACCGTTCTGTGACGGCATCTCGTAATCGGACACGATACAGTCAAATTCGCCGTTCGTAAGTCGATCAAGTCCTTCACTGGCGCTCGTTGCCGATCGAACCCGAAATTCCTCCACTTCTCGTTGTAAGAACGTGGCAGCCATTGCAGCGAAATCGGAGTCATCATCAACGTGAAGGATGTGAATCGACTGTCGCATACTCACCTATATACACAATGTATGTTAGTGTTTACCTATCTACATTCTCACGAATGGTATGGATTGTCGTCGTTTCTTTATCCACCATCGGTTGTGCGGAATCGGCAATCACCGGCGATTCGTTGCAACGATCCGTGTGAGTCTCTAAAACACATCAGAAAGTGGAATGCTCCGTAACTTATGTGAGAAATACTGTCGCGCTCTATGATATTTATCAACTGGCGTTGGTAGGACGTTCTTATCGGCCGCGAATTTCGTTCATATGCGCGATTCGTTTTTCCAATAGCTCGTCGGTTCCGATATCGTGTCTGACACGGAGTCCGTCCGTTCCGGTTCGTTCGAACGCGTTCTCGACGATCGATTCGGCTTCGCGAATCGTTTCTGCAACTCCGACGACCGCGAACGATCTGGATGTGGTGGTATAAATCCCATCGTCTTTCGCGTCGACGCTCGCATAAAAGAGACTTGCATCGCCCGCACTTTCGGCATCGATGGTGATTTTCGCGCCGGCGACTGGATCCGTTGGATATCCCTCGGGGACCGCATATTTACATACGGTTGCCTGTTCGGAAAACGCGAGCTCTGGGAGCTTCTCGCCGTCACGAGCCGCACGAAGGAGCTCAACGAAGTCCGTCTGTAACACCGGGAGCGTGTTCATCGCTTCTGGATCACCGAACCGGGCATTGAACTCGACGACTTTCGGTCCGTCTTTGGTTAGCATGAACTGTCCGTAGAGGATTCCGTTATATTCCGGAAGCGCTTCGACGACCGCGTCGATAATTTTGACCGCCTCGTCGTAATCGCCTTCGGACATGAACGGCAACGCGAACGTCGCGTCGCTGTATGAACCCATTCCACCGGTGTTCGGTCCGGTATCTCCTTCGTATGCGCGTTTATGATCTTGGACGGCGGGAGCGGTACGGTACTCGCCGTTCGCAACGAACGCCTGAATCGTGAACTCTTCGCCGATCAGCCGTTCCTCCAGAACGAACGATTCGTACTCACTTTCGAGGACGTATTCGATACCCTCTTGTTCGGTTATTTGATCCCCGATGACGCGAACGCCTTTACCACCAGTTAACCCCCGGGGTTTGATTGCGAGATCCCCGTCGTACGTTTTAATGTATTCGGCTGCGGCTTCACCGTCTTCGAATATCGCGAAGTCTGGGCAGCCGGGGATGTTCTCACGATCCATGAACTCTCGCTGAAACGCTTTATCGGTCTCTAATCGCGCTTGTGCTTTTTTCGGTCCGAACGCGTAGATATCTGCAGCATCGAGCGCGTCCGCGACACCCGCGTTTAATGCCGATTCCGGGCCGATGACCGCGAGCGTTGCACCGACTGACTGAGCGTACGCAACGATCGCCTCGTCATCGGTCTCTTCGAGTTGTTCGTATCCGGAAGCAAGCGATTCGATGCCGGGATTTCGATTCGAAGCGCAGGCGTACAGCTCGCCATGCTTTGCGTCGGCGACGGCACGTGCGATCGCGTGTTCGCGCCCACCACCACCGACGAGTAGGACCGTTTCACTCATAGTAGAATCCTAGGCACAAAGGAGCCTAAACGTTGCCTTTGATGGCGAGTGGTTGTACACGTCTGTGTACACATTCCCGATTAGAACGCTATTTAAATACTACACCCGAAGCAAACGCGATCCATCTCATACGGGGCGTACCGCTGCTGAATCTATCGAATTCGACAAACAATCCGACGCCAATGTCGAGCGTAGCGATATGAGTGAACTAGAGGATTCAAAGAAGCACGTTCACGATCTCGTTCCCGAGACCGGCACCGAAGACGAATCCGATAAGAATGGTAACTCCTACGATGAACGGGAGTTTGCTGTGTAGATTGTCCCAACGCCGAGCCGTTTCCGCTGTTGCTTTCGAATCCGGTGGTTCGATCTGGGCCGCTATGTCCTCGATACAATCGAGTACACTATAGAATCGTTCAGCGACCGGGAGCGATTCGACGAGACCCCTATCGTGATCGTAGTCGATCACACCGGCATCGTCCAAAGTTCGAAGATGGACCTGATAAAGCGAAATGTATGTTCGCTTTCGTTCACTATGTCCGAGCTGTTCGCGCGCCACCTCGTTCTCTCTGGCAGCAACCGCCTCCGCGATGTCGCGCGTGCGAATCGGACCCTCTACGGTCTGGAGATACTCCAGTACCAGACGGCGACGCTCGTTTTGGAGAACATGACAGACGTTTCCGATGGAGATATCTGTCTCGTCGGAGGTATCTGACGTTTCGATACCGGGTGGTCGCCCCACTGCCCGTTGTGTGTTCTGCATCGTAGGCTCGAGTGGTAGTACCGTCCGTATCTGAATAATCCCCCAAGATCATTCGATCCGTTTCGAATCGTTTAATTCAATTTTCGCGTTGGTATGCTGCGACATACAGCCGATGTCGAATGGCTCGGGATTACTCCGAGTGACTCGTTAAACGAGACATTTCTGCCACCGAGGTTCACGGAAATTCAGGCTTACCGATGTTTATATTAAAAATAGCGAATCCCACTGCGTCGCAATGCGGCACCGTAGTAAAATAATGAGTGAGAAGATACCTGATCGACTTAATCGACGAACGTTCGTGACACTCCTCAGCACAACCGGGGTTGTTGCTATTGCTGGCTGTGGTGACGAACCTGATAACGGGCCGATGGACGATGACGAACCGCCAGTCGATGATGACGAGGAACCGCCAGTCGATGATGAGGATGAGCCACCAGTCGATGACGATGACGAAGAACCGGACGATGACGATGAACCGCCAGTCGATGACGACGACGAAGAACCGGACGATGACGATGAACCGCCAGTCGATGATGACGAGGAACCGGACGATGACGAAGAAC
>LKMJ01002801.1_pt1 | contig 16161 bp, 22 predicted proteins | sample 643391 | NCBI WGS metagenome assembly LKMJ01 (sample SAMN04112250, study PRJNA286221) | soda lake metagenome | biome: soda lake; feature: Kulunda Steppe; material: water; isolation source: sample PL-Br10 brine of Picturesque Lake | place: Russia: Kulunda steppe | collected 2010-07
GGCGACCGTGAACTCCTCGTGTCCGTCGAGGTCTCCACCCACGTACTCCCCGCCGGCGAGTGAGCAGACATCCCGTGCACCGTCGAGGAAGGCGGCGATATCGTCCCACTCGAACGATGGCGCGCCGTAGGCCGCGACCGCCGCGACCGGTTCGGCACCCATCGCCGCCACATCCGAGAGGGACGCACCGACCGCCCGCCAGCCGGCAGTGTACGGCGTCGTGCCCGTCGGAAAGTCGGTCGTCTCGTGGAGCATGTCGGTCGTGACGACGAGGCCGTCGACGACAGCGGCGTCGTCTCCGGCACCGGGAACGAGTTCGGCGAGTCGGCGGAGCGCCTCCGGTTCGTCCATACCGGCGATAGCAGTTCTCCCTACAAAACACCGACCATTTGCGCCGCGAGAACTCCGGTGTCAGCAGCCGACTGGGTTCACAACAGTTAAATGACGGCATCGGGAAGAACGTGGCAATGACAACTCTCTACGACGCGCCTGCGGAAGACGTTATCGAGGCACTTGCGGAAACGCTTCAGGAAGAGTCGGCTGTCGAGGAGCCTGAGTGGCTCCAGTTCACGAAAACCGGTGTCGACCGGGAGCTCCCGCCCGAGCAGGAGGACTTCTGGTCACGACGCGCAGCGAGCATTCTCCGCAAGGTCGCCATCGACGGACCAGTCGGCGTCGGCTCGCTCAAATCCGAGTACGGCAGCGCGAAGCAGGGAACTATCCGCTACCGCGTTCGTCCGCGACAGAACTCCGATGGCTCCGGGAACATCGTGCGGACGATTCTCCAGCAGCTCGAAGAGGCTGGCTACGTCGAGATTGCCGAAGGCGAGGGGCGAACCGTGACGCCGGAGGGTCACAGCCTGCTCGACGACACAGCGGCCGAGGTTCTCGACGCTCTCGACGACCCTGAGCTCCAGCGCTACGCCTGACCTGTTTTCACTGCCCGAACGAGGTGCGAGCCAGCTCGATTGCATCTTCGACAGCGCCGACCCCGACCAGATGCCGGACGCCGATTGTCGTTTTGAGCGCTTTCGCCGGGGCTCCGCGAACAACCCGCGAACCGACCTGTGCGACGGTTCCATTGCCGACTGTCACGACCCACCCCGGCGAGCTGTCCGTGTACCGCGACAGCCGCGGCTCGAAGCCCTCGCTTCGGTCGCTCTCGACGAGCGCTTCGATATTCTCCGCCGCGATGGCTGCTTGCCTGACGGCAGTCTGGGCCGTTGCAGGAACTGGTGACCCCTCGTCGTCGACGACGCGAACCGCGTCACCGAGGCCGAACGTTCGTTGCCCGAGCCTGAGCGTCGACCGCACGCTGGGTCGCGACCCCGAGAGTGCGTCCTGTCCGGTGATGCCACCGGTCCAGACGAGCAGGTCGTAGGGGATGGCCGCCCTGTCTGTGAGTTCGAGCGCCGTTTCCCTTGCCGCTTCGACGGACGTCTCCGTCCTGATTTCGACGCCTCGACTGTCGAGTTCGTCTGCAAGAGCGTTCCTGAACTGCTGGGGGAACCCCGGAGTGATAGTCGACTCCTGCTCGACGAGCACGACCTCGACAGTGCTGTCTCCATTCTCTTCGCGGGCGAGCTCCGCAAGCTCTCCGGCTACCTGGACGCCTGAGAGGCCAGCCCCGCCAACGACGACACGGCCGTCGCCATCACACACATCCAGGAACGCCGTCCGGATGCGCTCGGCGTCGCGGAGTCGCTTCAGCGGTCTACCGTGGGCCCTTACGCCAGGCAGACCATGGTAGGCCGTCCGTGCGCCCAGACAGACGGCACCGACATCGTACTCCAGACCACCGTCGTCGAGCTCAGCGCGCCCGGCGTCCGCGTCGACGGCTTCGACAGTTGCTTGCCGAACTGTGGCTCGTCGACAGCACTCCGTCAGCGGGACTGCAAGCTGCTCGCCCAGCTCGGGCTTGCGCACGACGCGGTGCAAGTAGTGCTGCAGGAGATGTGTCTCGCGCTCGTCGACAAGCGTCAACTCGATATCCTCCGGTAGTGACCGCTCCAGTTTCCGGGTCAGCGTCACGCCCGCGTACCCCGCACCCAGGACGGCGACGTGCATACACGATATTGCACCAGCGTCTGTATATCAGTTTTCCCGGTGTACAATAGGGAAACCGTATGAAGCGCCTCGAACACTTCCGGTAACTATCGACCGAACGTATCGAGTTCCAGTTCACTCATCTCTCCGAAGACCGCCTCGCCTCCGCGTCAGTCTGTCGACGGGATGGTGTGTTCCGTCTCGCTTGACAGGCTGGGGGTCGACTGGTCATCGGTCGGAATCGCACTGACCCGCTCAAACACGGCAACTGGGTCGCGGAACCGTCGCCAGTGCCACCAGGTCCGGGCAATCAGCCACAGCTTTCGCCGGCGCGATAGCGATGGACGGGTGGTGAGCACGTCGAACTCCTGTTTACGAATTAACTGGTGGTGCTCCGCGTAGAGGACCGACGCCAGCACCACTGCGAACTGACAGTCGTCGGGGAGATATTCGATACCGCGTACGCCCTTGTGATACAGCTGTTCTGCCCGACGGAGCTCGAACTCCACTGCCTGCTCGAGTTCGGGTGTGCTCTCACCGCGACGCAGCTGGTCAGGCGAGACGTCGTACCGTTCGAGCGTCTCCATCGGCAGGTAGATGCGGTCGAGCTCCCTGATGTCCTCCTCGACGTCGCGGATGAAGTTCGTCAACTGGAACGCTTCTCCCAGCGCCATCGCGTGGGGTCGCGCGCTCTCGGGGTCGTCCGCGTCCATGATTGCCAGCATCATGTTCCCGACCGCTGCGGCCGACCCGCGCGTGTACTCCCGGAGGTCCTCGAACGTCTCGTAGCGGTCGGTGTCGATGTCGGCGAGCATCGCGTCGATAAACTCGTCCACTTCCTGCGCTGGGATGTCGGAGTCGGTCCTGAGCTGTGCGAACGCATCGACGACGGGGTCATCGGCCACCGATTCGCCGAGTGCGGCCGCACGCAACGACTCCAGCTTCGCTGCTTTGGTCTCCTCGTCGAACTCCTCGTCACCGTCCACAACTTCGTCAGCAATCCGAAAGAAGCCATAGAGAACGTATGTCTGTTCCCGGATACGCTCGGGTAGCAACCGTGTTGCATAATAGAACGTCTGGCCTGTCTCCCGGTGGATGGCCTTCCCTCTCTGTCGCTGGGACTCGTTCACAGTTACTGTTCGGCGGGAATCATAATAAAAACCACACCTAACCTTGTAATCTATAGTTTCCAGTAACTACACAGATTCCTACGGGGTCAGAGAGGCCTCTCTCGGCATTCGTGTCCCTCTCTAAACACTGACTCTCGCAGGGGGAACGAAACAAGTGTGACGGCCTCAGTCTTCGATGTATCCCAGCGCGGACTCGATTCGGCCCAGTTCGGGTCCGGTCGTCCGCTCGCCGACGATGTACCCGTTGTCGTTCGCGACGAGACCCGAACCGACCAGTGGGCCGCCGTAGTTTATCGTCCCGATATCGGCGGGAACGTCGAGAATCTCTTCGAGTTCGTCCAGTCGTTCGTCCGTCGCTTTGGGGTGACAGAGAACTCCGTCGTTGGTTGCGACGGCCGCAGTTCCGACGGTTTCCACTCCGGCGATAGTTCCGCGAGTGACCGGGACGTCGAGACCGTCTTTGATAGCCTGAATCGCGTTCCGGGGGAGGTCTGGGTGGACGTATGCACCGTTATCATTGGCGAGGACGACGTTACCGGCGGCGTTGATGCGACCGGGAAGCTCGGTCACTGGGAGGTCGACCGCGTCCGCGATCCGTTCGTGTTCGCGGTCGGTGATGCGACTGCTCACGAGGAGGCCGTTGCTGTTGCCGGTCGCCAGTGCGCCGACAGTTCCCGACCCGCCGACAGTCGTCGACACTGCCGGGACATCGAGCTCGTCGGCACAGGATTGCTGGACGCTCTCGTCGATGTCGGGTCGAACAACGAGACAGTCGGCAGTCGCCCGTGCGAAGACGCCGATGTAGGGCGAGCCAGCGAAGGCCGTCCGGAGCACGTTACTCCGCGGCTTCAGCTTCGACGACGCCTTCGCCTTCCTCTTCGAAGCGCGCCGCACGAACCCGAACCTTGCTTGGCGGGTTGGTTCGACCGTCTTTCCATACTGCCTCGTTTATCGACGGGTCCAGCCGAACAGCGTCTTCTTCGACCGAGAAGTGCTGTGCGAGATGTTCGCGAACGACTGTCAGCGCGCGGTCTGCCTGGTCGGACGACGACCCGGCAAGCGTGCTCCGTAGCGGGATGTTCATGACCCGCTCGTCAAGTCCACTGGAGCTCATTCGTCCGTATCACTCCTGCGCCAGTGTCGCCGTTTGGGGTTCCGTATCGTCTCGCGGTCGGTCTTCATGATGACCCAGGCTGGCACTCGAGTGTTCTGGTTCTCGAGCTTCGCCAGCCGCTTTTTCTTCGCTTTCGATTTCTTACCCATAGTGTGATTTCCTTTCCAGTCGGGCCTTATATGTGTGTTCCTTTTGGCTCATTCAGGGCACGACGCTCCCGTGAGGCGAAACCGCTGTCCCCCTCTGCTGAACGTACTCTCCTCCCGTCTCGACTACAGGATAGCTCCTGGTGGCGATATCATCATGTTTGCTTGTGTTATCATTGTAGATAACTCGGCCAATAGATTCTATATCTCCGGTCTGGAAGCTATCAACAATGAGAAGACGGTCGTTTCTGGCAGCGACCGCGATGGGGGCCACGGTGGGTCTGAGCGGCTGCCTGGACGGGGAGATGGTGATGGATGTCAACGAGAGCCGGACGATTCCTGCCCATCGTGGCTGGGTAACGGAGATAGACGAGGTCGACGGCTCCGGGGAAGTTTCCTACACGGTCCGGTCCGAGCACGGCCGCTTCGAGGTGTTCTACTTCCGGAGCACCGAGGCGTTCCGGACCTACCAGCAGTCGACGCTCGGCAGCGACGAGATCCCCGAGGACCCACCGCTCGGATACGACCCGCTCCGAGCGATTGCTGTCGAGAACGACGAACGGGGCGTCTACGAAGCCCAGATGCCCGACGACGGCAGCAGATACTCGCTCGACTTCGATGGAAGTCATCATTTCGTCGTCGATAATTCGGAGTACGGAACGGTCGATGTTGAGGACAGTACCGCGGACCTGCCGGTAGTCATCAGCCTGGAGGTCGTTGAAGACCGGTTTTGACTGGTCTGTTACGGTGTGGCCCGCCTACCCCGGGAGCTCGAACCGCCTGACCGTCGAGTACTCCGGACCCTCCTCGGTGAGCCTGCTCTCTTTCAACCGGAGCTCATCGACGGTCATCGTCCCGGCGTCGGGGTATCGGCTGCGGACGACATCCTGGACCATCTCCTTGCTCCCGGCGTGGTCCATCCGCGCCAGCGTGACGTGTGGCGTGAACTCGTGGTCTTCAGGGTCGAATCCGAGCTCGGTCGTCCGTCGCTCGATGGCCTCGTGAAGTCGTGTGAACGCCGTGGCTCCATCGCGGACGCCGAGCCAGACCACACTGATATAGTCCAAACTGGGGAACACGCCGAGACCGCCGAACGTGGCTTCGAACGGTTCGACCGTACTCTCGGCGACCGCCTCATCGATGGCTGTCGTGAGCGCTGGCAGGTCTGACTCGTCGGTACCGCCGAGAAACTTCAGCGTGAGGTGTGCCTGCTCGGGGTCGGTTCTGCGTAGGCCGCTCGCGTCGTCAAACAGGCCCTGTACGTCCGCGACCGCCTCGGTCAGTTCGTCCAGATCGACGCTGAGGAACAGTCTCATACGGTGAAGTTAGTGACGCAGGCCTTAATTGTCCGCCACGCCTAGCGCATCGTATGACAGATGACCCCCGGGACCACAAGTTCTCAGAGGGACAGGGGTTCGAGGACCCGTACGACGCCTTCGACCTCGACCCTGCCGACCTCGCCGTCGACCCAGACGCTGTCGACCCGGTAGATTCGCACGTACTGCCGGATATGCTCGACGAGGAGAACATCGACACCGACTCGGTGGATGCCGAGGCGCTTCTCGACGTCGGACTGGAGTACGTCCGACTGAACCGTCACGAACAGGCGACCGACGCCCTCGAACGAGCCGCCCGGTTCGCCGACGACGACCGACTCGAACAGGAGTCCTGGGTGAACAAGGGCGTTGCACACGCCGAGATGGAGGAGTACGACGCCGCGATTGGGGCGTACAAGGAGGCAATCGCACTCGACGAGGACTCCGAGCACGCTGCCACGGCCGAGACGAACCTCGCATACGCACTCTGGGAGTTCGGACGCACCGAGGAGGCGCTCGAACACGCCGAACGGGCCGTCGAAATCGACCCACGGTTCGGACAGGCGTGGTACAACCGGGGCTTTTTCCTCAACGAGCGCGGACTCGCCGAAGACGCCGTCGAGGCGTTCGACAATGCGATTCGGCTAGATTTCCGCAGCGCGGAGCTGCTCGAAGAGAAGGCTGTTGCACTCGAACGAATCGGTGAGGACGAACAGGCGGAGGAGGTCGCAGCGGAAGCCGAGGCGCTCCGAGAGGAGCAGGACCAGCAACTCATCGAATAAGCCATGGACACGTTACTCTTGAACGAGCGAGAGACTCCGAAGGGGCGACTGGTTTCGGTCTGTGATGCAGACGTTCTCGGTGAGGAGTTCGAGAACGGTGACGTCTCGCTGACCGTGGACCCCGCCTTTTACGACGGCGACCCTGCCGACGAGAACGCGGTCGTTCGGAGCCTTGCGAACTGTAGCGTGGCGAACCTCGTCGGAACCAACGCCGTCGACCTCGCGGTCGAACACGGGTTCGTCGACGAGGAGAACGTTCTGGACCTCGATGGTACTCGCCACGCGCAACTGCTGTGGCTGTAAGCTGCGCGCTCGGAGCGTGCGATTGTCCGAAACTCCTGACGCAGTTACGCCTGTGGCAAATCCAGTTTCGAGAAACCGAAATAATGTTACACCTCCGGGCCCCAGTAGCAGGTAATGGCAACACCCGAATCAGAGCTTCTGGATGTCGAGCGCATCCGGGAGGATTTCCCGATTCTGGAGCGCGAAATCGGCGGCAAACAGCTCGTCTATCTCGATAACGCGGCGACGACCCAGACGGCAGAGCCCGTCGTCGACCGCATCGTCCAGTACTATCACGAGACGAACGCGAACATCCACCGCGGCCTCCACCAGCTCTCCCAGGAAGCCAGCGTGGCCTACGAGGACGCCCACGACCGGATGGCGGCGTTCATCGGCGCGAGCGGCGGTCGCGAGGAGATGATATTCACGCGCAACACCACCGAGGCCGAGAATCTCGTCGCCTACGCGTGGGGGTTGAACGAGCTCGGGCCGGGCGACGAAGTCGTCCTGACCGAGATGGAACACCACTCGTCGCTGGTGACGTGGCAACAGATAGCCAGGCGGACCGGCGCAGAGATACGATTCATCCGCGTCGACGACAGCGGTCGACTCGACATGGACCACGCTGCTGAGCTGATTACCGACGACGCGCAGATGGTCAGCGCTGTTCACGTCTCCAACACGCTCGGGACTATCAACCCGGTCGGAGAGCTCGCGGACCTCGCCCACGACCACGACGCGTTCGTCTTCGTCGACGGCGCACAGGCGGTGCCGACGATGCCGGTTGATGTCGAGTCAATCGACGCTGATTTCTATGCCTTCTCGGGGCACAAGATGGCTGGACCGACCGGTATCGGCGGGCTCTACGGCAAGAAACACATCCTCGAAGCGATGGATCCGTTCCTGTACGGCGGGGGGATGATTCGGAAAGTCGAGTTCGACGAGACAACCTGGCACGACCTCCCCTGGAAGTACGAGGCGGGGACGCCGGCAATCTGTCAGGGAATCGCGATGGCCGAGGCCGCCGACTATCTCGACGATATCGGGATGGAACGCATCGAACGCCACGAGAACGCGCTTGCCCAGTACGCCATGGAGCGGCTCTCGGAGTTCGACGACATCGACATTCTCGGCCCGCCACCTGGCGAGCACCGCGGCGGCCTGGTGTCGTTCACGCTGGACAGCGTCCACCCGCACGACATCTCCGAGATTCTCAACGACTTCTCCATCGCGATTCGGGCCGGCGACCACTGTACTCAGCCGCTTCACGACAAACTCGGCAAGACCGCCTCGGCGCGAGCTTCGTTCTACGTCTACAACACCCGCGAGGAGATCGACGCTCTCGTCGAGGCGCTCGACGCTGCCCGCGAACTCTTCCGATAGCTCGTCACGCCCGTCGCTCTGTGAGAGCCCGGTGGCTGCTCTGATCGCAAGATGAATATAATATTTTATCGTCATCTATGACAATAGAACCGACGAAAGGAGAGTGATGGTCGTAGGTAATAACACACACAAGATTTATTTTATCGCCTCACATCTGTACTGCTAGTAGCTATCACAGTGACAGCAGTAGCGGGACGTCAATCATTGCCCTGTGGTGCTCGAATCGAGTTCAACATGGTCTCTGAAAACACCGACTCGACACGCTCGGATGCAGACTCCAGCGCCAGTCGACTCCAGTTCGAGTGGGATGGATGTTCACAGCCGAGTACAGCCGTTGCCGAGGCAGTCGCTACCGCCACCGACCGAGAACCTACTGAACTGGAGCCCGTCCACTGGGCGATCGACGCCGATGCACTGAATGCAATCGTCGAGCCAGGCCGTCGGAAGGGTGTTCGCGTGTCGTTCAGATACGAAGGAGTTGGCGTGCTCGTCGACAGTCAGCACGGTATCGAAATCCAGCTCGACATCGAGCAGACGGACCTCGAGTAGCAGAACAGTTCTCGCGTAGTCACACCGGTTTCTCCCTCTTCGCTGGAGAGCAAGCTGTTCCAGCCGAGGGCCTCTCGCAGTTGGCCTGGGCTACCGGACAGGCGAGCGGAACCCCTAACCTTTCTATCGCGGGCGTTCGATGCAGTGTGTATGGACCTTGACCTCGATACTGTCTCGATGGGACGAACCGGTCTGGAAGTAAGCGAGATAGCGTTCGGTACGTGGCGCTTTGGCCGAGAGACGGCCGCTGGGAACCTCGAAACCGACCGTGAGACCGCTCACGAACTGCTCGATACGTACGAAGCGGCTGGGGGCCGGTTCATCGACACCGCGGACATCTACGGGGGTGGTGACAGCGAGAACTGGATTGGCGAGTGGCTCGACAACCGGGACCGCGACGAGTTCGTCATCGCGTCGAAAATCTACTGGCCCACCAGTGACGACGATCCAAACGCGCAGGGGCTCAACCGAAAGCACATCCGCAACCAGATTGACACGATGCTCGACCGTCTCGGGACGGAGTATCTCGACCTGCTGTACATCCACCGGTGGGACGAATCGACTCCTGCCCGAGAGCTGATGCGGACCCTCGACGGCCTCGTCGACACCGGTCGCGTCCACTATCTCGGCGCGTCGACGTTTCAGCCCAACGGCTGGCGAATCGCCCGCGCCAACGAGATTGCTCGACAGTACGGCTGGGAGCCCTTTACCGTGACACAGCCCCGATACAACCTCGTCGACCGCGAAATCGAGGCCGAGTACATGGGGATGTGCCACGAGCTCGACATCGGCATCGTGCCCTGGAGCCCGCTCGGTCAGGGGTTCCTGACCGGCAAGTACGAACGCGGTGCGGACACGCCGGAAGACTCGACCGCGTCGGACTCGGATAGCTGGGAAGAGCGATACCTGACCGACGAGAACTTCGACGTGCTGGACGTCGTCCAGGAGGTGGCAGGGGAGGTCGGGGCCTCCGAGGCACAGGTTGCCCTCGCCTACCATCTCCATCATCCCGACGTGACTGCGCCAATCGTCGGTGCCCGAACGACCGACCAGCTCGAAGAGAACCTGCGCGCTGGGACCGTCTCGCTCTCCGAAGAGCAGTTCGAGCGCCTCGATGAATCGAAAGGCGGCCCCTACGACGATATCTGAGGTGACGCCCATGAATGATACGAACACCACCATCGTCTCGACAGCGTTCGAGCGCCACGACCTCCCCCTGGAGGAGGCGTTTACCATCTCCCGGGGAACGACCGAAACCACGACCGTTGTCACTGTCGAACTCGAAGACGAAGCGGGCCGCGTCGGAATCGGCGGCGCGGGCCCGTCCTCCTACTACGGGGAGAGCGCTGATAGCGTCGAGAACGCACTCCCGGAGCTGCTCGATGCAGTCGAGGAGAGTGGCGACCCCCACGCACAGCAGGTCATTCAGGACCGTATGGCATCCCTCGCACCGGCGGAAGCCGCCGCGCGGACGGCGGTCTCGGTAGCAGTCCACGACCTCGCAGCAACACAGGCTGAGGAACCACTGTATCGCCGCTGGGGGCTGGACCCGGAGCGGACGCCACACACCTCCTACACGGTCGGCATCGACTCTCCGGAGGGAATGCGTGACCGGGCGCGACGAGCGACCGAACGGGGCCACGACGTGTTGAAGGTCAAACTCGGAACCGACGCCGACCGCGAGCGCCTCGACGCGGTCAGAGAGGGAGCTCCTGACGCCCGGATTCGGGTGGATGCTAACTGCGCATGGACCGCCGAGGAAGCCGTCGCGAACACGGAGTGGCTGGCTGACCACGGCGTCGAGTTCCTCGAACAGCCGGTTCCGGCCGACGACATCGAGGGGCTCCGACAGGTCTCGGTCGAGGGACAGCTCCCAGTCGCTGCCGACGAGTCCTGTGTGACGGCTCACGACGTTCCGACCGTCGCGGATGCCGTAGATATCGTGGTTGTGAAGCTGATGAAATGCGGCGGACTCCGACCTGCACAACACCAGATTCTCGCCGCGAAGGCTCACGGACTGGAGGTGATGCTGGGCTGTATGACCGAGAGCACTGCCTCGATTTCGGGTGCGTGTCAGCTGACGCCGCTGGTCGACTACGCGGACCTCGACGGTGCACTCTTGCTCGACGAAGATGTCTACGACGGCGTGCCGATGCCCGACGGACGAATCGACCTCGAAGTCGTCGAGAGCGGTATCGGTGTCGAGCGCGCAGACTGAGGCTCGATTCCGGCTCGCTCCACCGGCAGCTGTCGACGGAGAGCCGCAAATGCTTAGCCGGTGCCGTGTCTGACCCCCTGTATGAACATTGCTGTGCTGGGTGCCGACACCACAGCGCGTGAAATCGCCTGTGTCTGTGCTCTCGCCGGCGAGAGGGTTCGACTTCACGCGGACGACGCGACGGCTGTCATGGACAGCATCGATATTATCGAGCGACGGATTGACGATGCACACAGCGCCGGTGACGTCTCCGCTGACGAGCGGGACAGTGCGACTGACCGTCTGGAAGGAACGACTGGTCTCGACGCCGCGCTCACGGATGCAGATGTCGCTATCGAGACGACGGCGTCGGACGACGCGGGGGTACAGGACCGCTTCGCCGAGCTAGAGAACGTCCTCGACCGGGAGGCGCTGATATCTTCCGCTGTTCCGGCAGTCTCGGTGACGAACGCGGCTGCAGGACTTCGCAACCCCGACCGCGCAGTCGGGTTCCGGTTCCACCAGTCAGGGGAGCCGTTCGTCGAGGTCGTCCTCGCCGAACAGACCGGTTCGGACGCCGCTTCCCTCGCCAGCCGCTTTGCCGAGAGCGTTTCCAGTGACTGGGTTACCGTCCGGGATACACCAGGGAACCTCTCGATGCGACTCTCGCTCGCGCTCGAAGTTGCGGCGATTCGGATGCTCGACGAAGGCGTCGCAGACGTCGGGGCGGTGGATGCGGCGTTCAGGCACACGTACCAGACGACTGTTGCTCCGCTCGAACGCGCGGACAGAATCGGACTGGACGACCGTCACGACGCGCTGCTGTCGCTTTCGCACCGACTCGGTCCGCGGTTCGAGCCGCCACCCCTGCTGAGCGCACTGGTCGAGGAAGGGAAGACCGGTGCTGATGCGGGCGAGGGGTTCTATATCTGGGAGGATGGGGAGCCACAGCGGAGCGCGCTGCCAAACCCGGTGAAGCCGACAGACGACGAGCAGCGTCACCGGGACCCGACGAGATAGTCCAGCGGTCGGACGCGCATGACAGACGGGGACAGGCACGCAGGTGAAGTTGGCAAGGGTTAAAAACCGTGGCGCTAAACGAAACGACATGAGCGGACTGCAAGAACAAACGCGGAATCAGTGTATCTCCTGTGGCATCAACGTCGCAGGCTCGAACGCCGCACGCTTCGACTGTCCCGAGTGCGGCCACCAGATTCACCGCTGTGCCAAGTGCCGAAAACAGAGCAACCTCTACAAGTGCCCCGACTGCGGGTTCACCGGACCATAACCATGGGAGACGTCGCAGCAGCAATCAAAGTCATGCCGAACAGCCCGGACATCGACCTGGACGACCTCCAGGACAGTCTCGAAGCAGCCCTGCCAGACGGCGCGGAGATAACTGGCGTCAACACCGACGACGTCGCCTTCGGCCTCACTGCACTCATCCCGACCGTCATCGTTCCCGACGAGGAGGGCGGTACGGAAGCGGTCGAGGAAGCGTTTGCGGAGCTCGACGAAGTCGAAAGCGTCTCCGTCGAAGACGTTGGCCGTCTCTGAGGCCGCGTTACTACGCTGCGTTTTACACCGCCCATTAGCGGCAGTCACCCCGGTTCTCAAAAGAGCGGCTCTGGCGCGGGCGGCACGATTCGTTTGTGGTGACTCGCCTCGGAGAGCTCGCGTACGTCGTCGACGACGCTCTCTTCGACACCGATTTCCTCTGCAGTCGCTCGTTTCGAGAGTGGGCCGTCGACGTGGAGTGCAAGAACCGAGTCGAGCGTGTCGTAGCCGACGCCGAGCTCCGTCTCGTCGGTCTGGTCGTCCCACAGCTCTGCCGACGGTGTCTTTGCGGTCAGCTCTTCGGGGACGCCGACGAAGGTAGCCAGCTGTCTGACCTGCTGTTTGTAGAGATTGCCAATCGGGTGGCAGTCCACTGCGCCGTCGCCGTACTTCGTGAAGTAGCCGACGGCAGCCTCACTTCGGTTGCCCGTTCCGAGGACGAGCCCGCCTTCGCGGTTGGCCACGAAGTAGGCGAACACGGCCCGAATCCGGGCCCGGAGGTTCCCGACGGCCATCTGGACTGTTTCGTCGTTGATGGCTTCGGCGGGCACGTTCGGGTCGGCCTCCAGAAACGCCTCGACAACCGGGCGTATCTCGATGACATCGTAGTCGATGTCGAGTAGCTCGCTGGCGACGCGTTCGGCGTCGCTCATGTTCTGGTCGGTGTTGACCGTGCTGGGGAGGACGAGTCCGTGAACGGTGCTGGCTCCCAGCGCCTCGACAGCGAGGTGGGAGGTGAGCGTGCTGTCGATACCGCCCGAGAGACAGATGACGGCGGTGTCGGCTCCCGCGGCCTCGAACGTGGCGGAGATGAACGACGTGATGTGGTCTCGCTGTCGCTCCAGCTCGGCGTCCGAAAACGTCAGGTCGAGCGGTTCCGCCGCTCGTGTAATCTCTGCCATACGTTCGATTCGGCTTTGATACTCATAAACCGGTCGGAAACCAGCAGCATTCGGGGCTACCGGTCGAAAACTGGACGGTTGGTCACTGAACTGTTGGGACTTCGGATGGAACGATTTGAATCCAGAACCAGACGGTCGCCTCGCTTGTGCTCGGCGATTTTCGAACGCTGCGACTTCGAGAGCTCGAATCCCAGTGTGTGTAACTACGACTCATGAACTGTTCGTCGCAAAAGACGGTGGGACTGGGATTTGAACCCAGGAGGGGTAGAACCCCACCTGCTCTCAAGGCAGGCGCGTTAGGCCACTTCGCTATCCCACCTGCGGCGTCCGTACGTTTCACCTGAGCCCCCTAAGAGTTGTCGGAACTCAGCGAGCGACCTGTCCGTCTTCGACTGTCAGTCCGAACTCCTCGATACACGCTTTCGTCCGGGACGGCACAATCCTGTCGGCGGCCGCCCGTGAGCTGACGAGTGAGACTGTCGCAGCGAACCCATCCGGCGTATCGATGCGGGGTAGCATCGGCAGATACTCGACAGAGAGTCCCGCCTCGCGCGCCCGCTCTGTCATCGTCTCCACAGCTGGGGAGGTGTAGCTCCCCTCGAAGTCCACAGGCTGGGTGAAGCCAGCGAAGTACAGCCCGCCGTCGGTGGTCGGGCCGAGAACGACATCGCTGGTCCGGAGTTTCATCGCGATAGTGCCGACGTGTTCGCGTCGGAGGAGCGGAACCGACGGTTCGACCACTCCCACGGTGAGCTCGTTCTCTGATTCGAGAAGATGTGTGAGTGCGTTGCCGACGCGGCCAGCGTAGCTCTCCCCGACCTGCACCTCGTATCGAACGTCTTCGGCGCTGGACAGCTCCTCGTCGAGCACTGTCCGCAGCGCTGTCTCGGGGTCGGCTCCCTCCGGCTCCGTTGCTGGGTCGGGGTAGTTCACGAGGAGGTCAGCCTCGCCGTGCTGGATGGTTTCACAGACATCTACGAGAGACGCGCGGTACAGCGCGGCGGCTTCCTGGGACGAGAGCGGGTCGGGCTGCAGGTCAGGTAGGACAGCCTCGTCAGGCAACTCGGTCAGCACAACAACCGTGGTCATATGCGAGTGTCCGGGCCGTGGACCCTTGGCATTTTATATCGGGACTGCGTACATTCCGACCATGGAATGGCGAACCCTCGCGGGCGTGACGGCTGTGATTGTCGTCGCGGTCGCCGTTTTCGGTATCGTGACAAACTTCTTTGTGGACAATCAGTTGCTGGTCTCCTCAGAGATGCAGGCAGGGGCGTTCGTCTCGCTCGGCTTTGTCGTGCTTGCGCTGGCCGCGTTCGCAGGAATTGGTCGGCCCTGGGAGCGCTGGAGTCGAACACCGTACTGGTAACCGCTGCTCGGACCGTCACCTAAACGGGCATCAGATAACCCAGAACTGTTTTCCCGTACGGTTACCAAGTATGGGTATGGTGCTGGACCTCGCTCTGTCAAATCTTCCGCTTTTGCTGATACTGGTCGGTGCAGGCCTCATCATCGCGGAGGCGTTCGCACCCGGAGCACATTTCTTCGTCGTGGGCGTCGCACTGTTCGCTGCCGGGCTGGTAGGCTTTCTCGGTGGGGTGTTTCTCCCTGGTCCAATCAATCTCCTGTTGATGAGCATCGTCGTCATCGTGAGTTCGCTGGCGACGCTGTGGGCGTACCGGGAACTCGACGTCATGGGGGGCCCCGGAAAGGGCCAGACCTCCGACTCCTCGTCGCTACGTGGGTCGACAGGCCGGGTGACCGAGCGTGTGACACCGACGGACGGGGAAATCAAACTCGCCGAAGGCGGGTTCAACCCGTACTACAAGGCTCGCAGCATGGACGGCGAGATTCAGGTTGGCGAGGAGGTCATCGTCGTCGACCCCGGGGGCGGAAACGTTGTCACCGTCGAGTCCGTCTCGAAAATCAGGGACGACATCGACCGGGAGCTCGAACAGGACCGCGAGCAGGATATCGAGCCCGAACGCGAAGCGGAACGCGAAACTGGATAATTCTGGTCAGCTATCGAAACCAGGAGCGAATCCAGTTCAGTCTCCCGCGTTCGACACCGTTGTTCTCTCCGTCGTGTTTCTCGGTGAGTTCCTGGTCTATCTGCTCTTGAGTGATGTCGAAGAACTCCTCGTCACGAGGTTCGACATCGAGCACGTCGAGCTGTCGTTTCTCGCCCTGGCTGTCGAACGCCTGCCAGTCGGTCCACTGGTAGGGTGCGCCGACGATGATGTGAACGTCACCCCGGCCGAACGTTTCGAGGTCGGCATCGCTGGGCCGCAGCACACCGCTGGGGTGGGAGTGAACCGAGCCGACGGAGCCAGTCGTGTTGGGTTGCATCGTCGTGTCCACCGTCGCGCTCGAACTGTCCGTCTTCGTTCCGGGGATGACGAGCACGTCGGTGATGACCCGCCCGTCCCGGTCGAGGCCAAGACTGCTCGCGTCTGTGGCCCGTAGGTATCCCATGTACTCGTTTGGATGCGACTCCCGGGAGGCGTTCAGGGCGAACGCGAGCGTCTCTCCCGCGATTCCGAGTATCTCGTTTGAACTGAACAGACCCATGTGCTCTGCTACTCTCCCGAATCCGGAGAGCTACCGATGCAGTCCCTCGATTGGCTCGCGGACTCGTTCGCCTCGACAGCTCCCGTCATTCGTTCTCGTTTCCATCGCTGTCGTGGTTTCCATCGTCACCAGTACTGTCTGGACCGTCCCCCTCATCCGAGTCGTCGCTGTCTTCTACCGCTTCGA
>LKMJ01002803.1_pt1 | contig 16155 bp, 16 predicted proteins | sample 643391 | NCBI WGS metagenome assembly LKMJ01 (sample SAMN04112250, study PRJNA286221) | soda lake metagenome | biome: soda lake; feature: Kulunda Steppe; material: water; isolation source: sample PL-Br10 brine of Picturesque Lake | place: Russia: Kulunda steppe | collected 2010-07
CGGCGGGCCCTGGCGGCCGCGCCGCCGGCGATCAGCCCGAGGGCGACGACGACCAGCATCCGCTGGAGGACGACGTCAACCGGGAGCGAGTCCACCCTCACGAGGCCGTAATCGATCCAGATCGCCACGGCGAGTGCCCCGCCGGCGGTGACCGCGGCGTCGATCCGGCGTTCGAGCCCGCGGGCGATCAGGTACGTCGCGGCCGGGATCCCGACGCCGATCACGGGGTACAACAGCCCAGCGATGGCGTGCATCGTGAGCCCGGGGACGTATCGTTCGAGGGCGACTCCGGCGATCCGCACGCCGAGAAACAGGCCGACGACCGTCCCCGCGAGCAGCAGGTGGCCGGCCTCGATACGATCGCGGACGGCCGCCAGCCGCGCGCGGTCGACGTCGGTGAGGTGGTCGTCGGCTTCGGCTTCGGCGCGCTCGCGTATCCCCTGGCGACGAGCTCCCAGCCCGACGACCAGCAGGGCGGCCATCGCGGTGAGATCGACTTTCGTCGCCCAGCCGTCGGCGTCGGAGGGACCGCTGTTCTCGAGGTTGATCCGGCGGACGTCCTCTCGACGGTCGACGCCCGGGAGGTCCATGAGCTCGCGTTCGATCGAGAGCTGGGCGGACTCGACGCCGTCGACGCGGTGACGCAGGGTGAACCAGTCGAAGTGCTCGGTGTGAGCCTGCATGGCGACCCACCGGTCGCCGTCGTTCGGGCTCTCGTAGAGGCGAATGTGCATCCGGTGGCCGTAGTAGTCGCCGTCGTCGAGCTGGAGGGTCTCGGTCGTCCAGTAGGGGTCGCCGTCGCCGGGGTCGACCCAGGCGTACCGGGTCGTCCCCGCCGCTTCGCCCCACGCCGTCCCCGTGGCGTGGTGACCCTCGTCCTCGATCACCGCGAACGTCTCCGGGCCGGCGTCGTCGTGGTCCTCGTCGATCTCCTCCCAGTCGCCCTCGCCTTCCTCGACCAGAAGCTGGACGACTGCCTCGGCGTCCCCACGGACGAGGACGTTGATCGGACTCCGCTTGTCGTGGTGTTCGCGTGCGCTCAGGTACGGCCAGATGGCCGACTCCGACCCCTCGAGCGAGAGCGTTTCGGGCTCGTCGGCCTCCTCGGGAGCGACGTCGCTCGCGTGTGGCGAGAGCAAAAGCGACGGCCCGCCCACGAAGAGGGCGGCGATCGCGAGTAGGGCGACGGCGACGACGATCGAACGGCGCATTCAGTGGCAAACGTATAGGTCGAAGTTATATTAAGCTGTGGAGATCAGTCCACCGCCTACCGGAGCGAGTCGCCCTCCCGACGCGGACGGGGTCAGGCGTCGAGGCCGACGGTCAACACCGGCACCGGGGCGGCCTCGACCACGCGTCGGGAGACGCTCCCGACGACGTTTCGCTCGTAGTCGTCGCCGCTCGTTCCCATCACGACGAGGTCGACGCCGTGTTCCGCGACGTAGTCGACGATCGTCTCCGCCGGGTTGCCGGTCTCGACGGCCGTCGTCGTCTCGACTCCCGCAGCCGTGGCCGCGTGGGCGGCGGTCTCGACGGCCTCGAGGGCGCTCTCCCGGAGGTCCTCGCGGACGGCCTCGACGCGGTCGTCGTCGAGCACGAGGAACGCGCGGTCGTCGACGACCGAGAGGACGTGTACGCTCGCTCCACGGGTCGACGCGATATCGATCGCGTGGTCGGCCACTGCCTCCGCGTGTTCGCTCCCGTCGGTCGCCAGGAGGATGGTCTCGTACATCCGGGCGAGAGTCGCGTCGGGAGGGACAAGTAGTTCCCGATCACGGCCGGCTAGTAGCCACTGAGCGTCAGTCAGTGCTGTTGGGTTTCCAGCTCAACTCGATGGAGACGGTCTCCCGCGATCCCCGGAGCCGCGAGGATCGCTCGATCACCTCGACGGTACACTCGACGTTCTCGGGTGGGTGTAATCGCACGCGCTTGTTCCCGACCCCGACGCCGATACCCTCCTCGCCGTCGAACTCCTCGGCGAGCTCGGTCAGATACGAGGCCAGCTCCGCCCTATCGAGGCTGCCGTTCGACCGCGTCCGCTCTGTCATACGTCGCTTCCGGTCTCCGGTCCGAAAAGTATGGGCGACGAACGCCGTGTACACCGGTCTTACTCCGTTCGGTGGGCGTGAGAGTCAGTCTTTCCGTTCGGTGGACTGAGAGCCAGTCTTTCCGTTCGGTGGACGTGAGAGGCGACGATCGACCGGTGGTCCGGGGATCGACCGGTCGTCGCGAGGGACGAGCATCTCCCCGAGATCGGGTTTTTCGAACGGACACAACAGTTAAAAATTGTTCCGCTCATGTACCAATATGGATCCGGAACGGACGTTCGGACACGGGGGCTACAACCAGTTCGTCGACGCCGACGAGCTCGTCGCGAACATCGGTCTCGACGAGGAGGAGATCGAGTGGCGAAAGGAGTTCATCGGGTTCGGGGACGAGGACGTCCGACGGCTCGAACGGCTCCGACCGGTGTTGAGCGAGCACCGCGAGGAGATCGCCGAGGACTTCTACGCGAACCTGATTCAGTACGAGGAGGCCGTCGAGGTGATCGGCCGCTCGCCGAAAGACGTCCCCCAGCTCAAACAGACACAGCAGGCGTATCTCGTCTCGCTCGTCGGGGGAACCTACGACCGGGAGTACTTCAAAAACCGCGCCCGGATCGGGAAGCTCCACGAGGTCATCGACATGCCGCTCAAACAGTACGTCGGCCAGTACGGCGTCTACTACGATCTCATCTTCGAGCGGGTGATGAACGATCGGGTCCAGCAGGCGGTCGTCGACGAGCTCGAGGCGTGGGCCGACCGCAGGGAGGCCAACCGGGAGGAGCCCGGCGCACTCGCCCGTCTCCTGGGATCTGGAGGCGAGGACGAGGAGCTGTTCGACGAGACCCTAGAGGAGGCGGTCCGGGAGGCCGTCGACGAGGGGATGCGCGAGCTGCTCTCACTGTTGCGGATCATCAACCTCGACATGCAGGTCGCTGCCGATACGTACGTCGACTCCTACGCCCAGGATCTAGAGCGGGCGATCGAGCGACGCGACGAGCTGGCGACCGAAGTCGAGGAGGACGTCGAGGCTCCGATACTCGAGATCCACGAGGCGAGCGAGGACGTCGCCGAGCGAGCCGAGCGGATAAGCGGGCTGACCGACAGGCAGGCCGAAGACGTCAGCCGGGCGGCGATGGAGCTTTCGGACGTCAGCGCCGCCGTCGAGGAGGTCGCCTCGATCGCCGACGAGGCCAGCGCGGCGAGCGAGCGAACGGAGACGCTCGCGGCCTCGGCCACCGAGTCGGCCGACGGGGCGATAACGGCCCTCGAGGAGATCGAAGCGGCCACCGAGCGGGTCAGCACCGCGGCGAACGAGCTCGAGGCCCGGACCGAAGCGATCGACGACGTCGTCGACCGGATCGACGAACTCGCGAAACGGACGAAGGTGCTGGCGACGAACGCGAACATCGAGGCCTCCCGGGCCTCCGGGGAGAGCTCGACCCTCGGGGTGATCGCCGAGGAGGTGATGTCGTTTTCCGAACGGGCCCGGGAGGACCTAGAGGAGATCGCGACCGTCGTCGAGGAGGTCAGAAACGACGCCGAGGGGATGGTCGAGACCGCCGAGGAAACCGTCGAACACGTCGCCGACGGCACCGACCGGGTCAGAGAGACCGTCGACGACCTGGATGCGATCTACGACTCCGCGGAGACGACCGCCGCGGGCATGGAGGACGCCGCGGCCGCGACCGACCAGCAGGCAGAGAGCGTCGAACTGATCGCCACCACCGTCGAGGAGGTCGCCCGCTCGGCCGAAACCGCCGCCGAAGAGGCAGAAGGGGTCGCGGCGGCCAGCCAAGAGCAGGCGGCGAGCATCAGGGAGGTCGCCCGCTCTGTTCGTCGGCTCACCGAGACCGAGGAGGTCTCCGAGCCGCCGGTGTACGAACGGTACCTGGACGCCTAGGTCGCCATTGCCGCCGTGGCGTCGGCGAGCCACGCTCGCCGGTCGTCGGCCTCGAGGAACGCCGACGACGCGCCGACCACGTCGGCTCCGAGCTCGAACGCCCGCCGGACGTCCTCGGACGTCGAGATTCCGCCGCCGACGAGCAGCCGCGTCCCGTCCCCGACGACGTCGGCGCCGGCGGCGACCGCCTCGAGGGAGATCCGGCCGTTACCGCGGCCGGGATCGAAGGCGTCGACCGACTGGGCGCCGACCGACAACGCCGTCCGTTCGGCGATCAGCCGCAGGTCGGGCGTCTGGGGGGCGGCCGCGACGGTTCGATCCGCCGCCGCGGCGACGCGTTCTCCCGTCCGCGCGAGAGCGAGCCCGTCCTCACCAGCCGTCCCCGCGTACAGCTTGAAGTTGAGCAGGAGGTGTGGATACGTGACCATCGGGGAAGACGCGGGCTGTGCGGAAAAAACCCGATTCCCGCCGGCGAGTTCGAACCGGTTACGCCGTCTCGGCGCCGTCGTGATCCCCCCTGGCCGGGATCACCGCCCAGAGGGTGACCGCGGCGACGGCGGCCACGCTGGCCGCGACGGCCGCCTCGATCGAGACGTCGATGCCGAACATCAAAAGCAGCGTTCGAAACTCCACGACCACCGGGATCATGAACGCGGCGAGTATCAGAAGCGAGCTCCGGGAGATCCGCATCACTCCCCCACCCCGGCTACCGTCCGTGTGCGCTCGTCGGTCATTCGTGTACGGAACCAGCGGTTCCGTGTAACTATAGCTTCGAGCCGATTCTCAGTTGTCGGGAACGGGTTCGAGAGGTGGTACAGACGGCGGCACCGACGGCTTCGGGACCGGGATGGGTCGGCGGTCCGGACTCGTGTCGGGAGTTCGCTATCGCGGGAGCGCTCCCTCCGTAGCCAGTTGCGCGAGAACGACCAGGCTGTCGAGGCTCATCGGGAACGCCCGTCCGCCCGGACCGAGCAGGCCGCCGCGGTCGATGATCGACGCCAGCGGCAGGGTGTACGCGAGCACCACCAGCACGACCGCGATCACCGTCCACAGCTTGAGGTTGTCGAGGACGAGCGGGGAGTCCTCGGGCCCCGACAGCGGTTCGGGGATGACGCTGGTTTCGATCTCCGAGGATTTGCCGTTCAACGCGGTGCCGATCACGACGACGAGGAAGATCGCCACGGAGAGGGTGAGCAAGGTGCCACCGAGGGCGATCTGGGCGTTCAGCTCGCCGACCGAGCCGACGCCGGCCTCGAACTCGAAGCCGTCGTACCACGGCTCGGCGGTCCGCCGGGGGATGCCGAGCAGGCCGGCCCGGTGCATCGCGTTGGACATGAACGTCATGCCGACGAACCAGAGAACGACCTGGACGAGCGCGAGGGGTCTGCTGAACAGCTTCCGGCCCGTAAGCTGGGGCAGGAACCAGTAGGTCGAGGCCATGAACGTCAACGCGACGGCCGTGCCGACGGTGAGATGGAAGTGACCGGGCACCCAGAAGCTGTTGTGGACGAGGTAGTTGATGTTCATGCCGGCGTTTATCATCCCCGAGAAGCCGCCGGCGGCGAACATCAGCCCCGCCAGGGCCATTCCGGTGAACGCCGGGTTCCCCCACGGGAGCGCCTTCAGCCAGCCGAAATGTCCCTCCCCGCCGCGCTGACGGGCGCCGTGTTCCATGCTCGCGACGACGGTAAACGCCGTCAGCAGGCTGGGCAACAGCAAGAACATGGTGTTGGTCATCGCGATGAACTTAAATCCCTCCGAGATGCCGGGGTCGAGATACTGGTGGTGGATCCCGGTCGGCACCGAGAGGATCAGAAACAGGATGAAGACGACGCGTGCGAGCGGGTCGCTGAACAGCCGGCCGCCGGAGATCTTCGGCAAGAGGAGATACCACATCATGTACGCCGGCATCAGCCAGAAGTAGACGACAGGATGGCCGAAAAACCAGAACAGCGTCCGGGTGAGAAGTGGGTTGACGGTCTCGAGCAGGCCGAGCGACCACGGCAACAGGAACGCGAGCACCGCGACGGCGACACCCAGGGTGGCGATATACCACATGAGCATCGTCGTCAACACCATAAACGTCGGCAGCGGGATCCGCTCGTCGGGGTTCTCCTGCTTCCAGACCCACCACGAGCGGAACCAGTCGACGCCGGCGACCCAGGTGCCGACGATGAAGATCGCCAGTCCGAGATAGAACATCGGGTGTGCCTGCAACGGCGCGTAGAACGTAAAGAGGACGTCGGCGCTGACGTCACCGACGATCGGCCAGTCGTCGACGAACCCCGCGAGGATGGCGATACCGGCCAGCGCCGTCCCGAGGCTCATCAGCCCGTACCAGCTCCAGGTGAATCGGAGGCTCTCGACGCCCCGGTCGAGGCTCGTCGTCACCGCCCAGACGAACACGCCCACCAGAAACCAGATCGTGAAGGCGATCACGAGGAACACCCCGTGGGTGGTCAACACGGTGTAGTAGGTTCCGGGTTCGCTGAACACCTCGAACATCCCCGTCCGGTGTAACGTCTGGAGCAGCCCCATCAGCGCGCCGATCGCCAGCGAGACGAACGACACGTAAAACGCCGACCTGATGACCTTTGCCTCCGCCGGGAAGCGTTCGACGTACGTGCTCATATCAGTCCTCCTCCGGCTCGCCGACCGTCAGCTGTCCGCTCTCGTCGACCGTCCGTTCCATCCCGTCTTCGACCGTGACGCTCCAGGAGTAGTCGTCGTCCTCGAGGTCGGTCGTGTCGACGGTGAACGTCACCTCCTCGGTCGACTCGCCGTCGACGGTGACGTCCTCGCGCTGTTCGTCGCCGTCGAACTCGAACGCGAGGGTCGTCGACCGCTCCTGGTGGCGCTCGTTGGCGAGCGTGACGGTGATCTCCGCCTCCTCGCCGGCGTCGACCTGCTCGGGCGCGTCGACGGCGGGGATCTCGAAGAGGTCGAACTCCTCTTCGGGGTGGACGATGATCTCTCCTTCCATATCGTGGTGGAGCTCCCCGCAGTACTCGTTACAGAGCAGGCCGTACTCGGTGGCCTCGTCGAACTCGACGGTCATCGTGGCGACCTCGCCGGGGATGACCATCGTGTTCACGTTCGTGCCGACGACGCTGAAGCTGTGGATCACGTCCTCGCTCGTGACGTAGAAGGTGACCTCGCTGCCCGCGGGCACCTCGATCGGTGGATCGGGGCTCCCGCCCGGCTCGTAGCTGAACTGCCAGGCGATGACGTTCACCTCGTACTCGTTCTCCCCGACCTGGTGGGTGCCGGTCTCGGAGAACCGTTCGTGCTCGCCGAGCGCGTCGGGGTCGACGGTCTCCTCGGAGTCGTCGATCATCGCGATGCCGATGCCGACCGCGCCGTAGGTGACGGTCGCGATGATCGCGACGATCAACACGAGCGCGGCGATCAGCCAGTAGCGTTCGTACTGGTGGACGTTCATATCGCGCCTCCGGTCACCAGCGTGCCCACGACCGTCGGATCGTTTCCGAGGAACTCGACGAAGTACATGAACAGCCACATGGCCACGAGCACCAGAAAGTAGAGTCCGATCAGCGCGAGCGTCCCCACGGGATCGAACTCGTCGTGCCCAAGTTGTCGCTTCTGCTGCGGTTCTTCCAAAGCCATATCGTCACGTACCTAACCGCGGCCCCTTACTAAAATTCACGGTTCTCAGCGTGTAGGAACGGGTGGGGTCTTTAAGTTAGAGGAGCGCTCAGTCACCGCCATGTCGTCCGATGGATTCCCGCCGAGGGTGGCGGCCGTGATCGCGTTTCTGGCCGTCGTTCCGGTCGTCGGATACGTCCTGGCCCGCCCGAGCACCGTCGCCGCCGTCGCCGCGGTAAACGTCGTCCTGATCTCCGTCTCGCTGTACCTGCTCATGAGCCCGGCGGAGGGCGGGGCTCACGGCGAGGCGGGGGCAGCCTGACTGCCGTGGTGGCCGCGATGGACGAGTCGACCGCCGAACGCACGGAGCTTCCCTTCCGACGCCACTCGACGTGAACTCCACCGATCCGACGGACGCCGACCGGGCCGGCTGTTCGCTGTGTGAGCTGCCCACACCGTCGCCGCCGGTCACCGACGCCGACGTCGACGGCGAGTTCTGCTGTCGTGGCTGTCTCGAGGTCGGGCGTGCCCTCGGCGACGCCGACGGGGCCGAGGCGGCGGCGATCGAGGACGCCGTGGCGGGCGAGGGGCGGTCGATCGAGGCAGTCGAGGGCGAGGACGCCTTCCTCGCGGTCGACGGGATGCACTGTGCGACCTGCGAGGCGTTCCTCGAGGGCCGAGCGACCGCCGTCGACGGAGTTCACGCCGCCGAGGCGAGCTACGCGAGCGACGCCGTCCGGCTCGTCTACGACCCCGACCGCGTCGATCCCGACGCACTCCCCGACCTGCTCTCGGGGTTCGGCTACGTCGCACGCGAGCGCGGGTCGGGCGGCGACGACGGCGTTCCCGACAACGACGTCGCGCTCGTGAAGTTCCTGGTGGGCGGTGGGATGTTCGGGATGATGGCGATGATCTGGTACGCGATCTTCCTCTACCCGCAGTACTTCGGCTACCCGCCGGTCGTCGAGCTCGGCACGTTCGACGGGCTCTACGTCTACCTGAACATCTGGCTTATGGCCTCTTTCGTACTCTTTTACACCGGCTACCCGATCCTCCGGGGGGCGTACGTCAGCCTCCGGGCCGGGATGCCGAACATGGACTTACTCGTCGCCGTCGCCGCGCTCGCGGCGTACGCCTACAGCACCCTCGCGCTGGCGGTCGGTCGGACGGACCTCTACTTCGACGTCTCGATCGCGGTCGTCCTCGTCGTCACCGGCGGCACCTACTACGAGGGCGTGGTCAAACGCCGGGCCGCCGGTCTGCTCTCCGAGCTGACCGAGCGTCAGGTCGCGGAGGCTCGCCGCCACCCCGACGGCGACTCCGTTCCGATCGAGGAGGTCGAGGCCGGCGACCGGCTGCTCGTCCGCGCCGGCGAACGGGTCCCCCTCGACGGGACGGTGCGCGAGGGGTCGGCGGCGGTCGACGAGTCGCTGGTCACCGGCGAGTCCCTCCCCGTGGGGAAAAGTCCCGGGGACTTCCTCAGGGGCGGGACGGTCGTCACCGACGCGCCGCTCGTCCTCGAGGTCGGCGAGGGGGCCGAGAGCACCCTCGACCGGCTGGTCGAACTGCTGTGGACGGTACAGAGCGCCCGACCGGGCGTCCAGCGGCTCGCCGACAAGCTCGCGACGATCTTCGTCCCGCTCGTGCTCGTCGTCGCGACCGTCGTGGCCGCGGCGATGCTCGCGACCGGCTCGACGTTCACCGCCGCCATGCTCGTCGGGCTCACCGTCCTCATCGTCTCCTGTCCCTGTGCCCTCGGACTCGCGACGCCGCTGGCGATCGCCTCGGGCGTCCGTGACGCCGCCGAACGGGGCATCGTCGTCGTCGCCGAGACGATCTTCGAGGACGCCCCCGCCGTCGACGTCGTCGCCCTCGACAAGACCGGCACGCTCACGACCGGTTCGATGGCCGTCGACGGCGTCCATCCCGGCGAAGGCGTCGACCCATCGGAGATACTCCGGCGGGCGGCGGCCGTCGAACGGCTCTCCGAGCACCCGATCGCCGAGGCGATCGTCGCGGCCGCCGACGGCAACGAGCTCTCGACCGACGGCGGCGTCGACGTTGGTGGCCCCGGAAGCGACGGCGTCGGTGAGAGACGGCAGGCGAACGACGGCCTGTCCGCCGGCACGGACGCCGTCGACGTCGAGGGGTTCGAGCGCGAGCGACGCGGCGTCACCGGCCGCGTCGGCGGCGAACGCGTCGTCGTCGGCCACCCCGACCTGCTCGCGGATCGGGGGCTGACCGTCACCGGGGCCCTCGTGGCGCGGATCGACCGAATCCGCGCGGACGGCGACGTCCCCGTCGTCGTCGGCTGGGGCGGCCGGGCCCGCGGCGTGATCGCCGTCGGCGACGCCCCCCGCGAGGAGTGGCGCGAGGCGGTCGAAACGCTCGCGGCGGGTCGACAGGTCGTGCTCCTCACCGGCGACGAGGGTGCGGCCGCCGACCGCTTTCGCGCCGTCGACGGGATCGACGAGGTGTTCGCCGGCGTCCCCCCCGAGGCGAAAGCCGAGACGGTTCGCCGGCTGCGCTCCCGTGGCACCGTCGCGATGGTCGGTGACGGCTCGAACGACGCGCCCGCCCTCGCGGCCGCCGACGTCGGAATCGCGATGGGAAGCGGCACGAAACTCGCCACCGACGCCGCCGACGCGGTCGTCGTCGGCGACGACCTCGGGGCCGTCGCCGAGACCTTAGAGATCGCCGGCGGGACCAACCGCCGGATCCGCCAGAACCTCGGCTGGGCGTTCGTCTACAACGGGATCGCGATCCCGCTTGCGATCACCGGCCTGCTCAACCCCTTCCTCGCGGCGGTCGCGATGGCCACGAGCAGCACGTTGGTCGTGCTCAACTCCTCGCGGTCGCTCGACCCCGCCGACGGCGGGCTGCTCGCACGTCTCCGGGGGTGACGACCGCTACTCCTCGGTGACGATCCGCTCGACCCGGCGGCGGTCGCCGTCCTCGTAGACGTACCGGACGCCCTCGTTCTCCCCCGCGACCTGCCGGTGGGAGCCATCACAGAACGGAAAGGACGCCGAGAGGCCACACTGACAGACGGCGACGTCGCCCTTCTCCGGGTCGAGATCCGAGGGATCGAGCTTCCGCGGGCCGGTGCCGTCGAGTTCGACGAGCCGTGTCATCGTCCGGCACGTGGGCCCCCGCGGGCAAAAGCCCTCCCGGTTGACCCGCCGTCGTCGTCGGCCCGCTCCCGGCCGCCATCGATCCGTCGCCGGTCCGCTCCGCCGTCGTCGACCCGTCCTCACTCCGCTCCGCCGTCGTCGACCCGTCCTCACTCCGCTCCGCCGACGGCCGTCCGGCGGTCGAGCTTCGAGGCGACGTCGGCGAGCAACTCGCCTCGCACGTCCCGGACGCGGGACTCGATCTCCGCGAGGATCGGGGCCTCGAGCTCCTCGCGGGCCTGCCGGATCCGCTCGCGCTCGCTCTCACAGCGGGCCCGGAGATACGTCGCCCCGGTTCCCTCCTCGTGGGGGTCCGGCTCTGGGGTGACCTTGTTCACCACGACGCCGCCGACGGTCAGCCCGTACCCCTCCAGGCTGTCGATCGCCCGGGAGGTCTCCCGCAAGGAGAGCGTGTCGGGGTTCATCACGAGGACGAACGACGACTCCTCCCGAAGAGTTTCGCCCGCGAAGGCGAACTTCTCGCGGCGCTGCTCGAGTCTGGCGAGGATGGGGTCGCCCTCCGCCACCCGTCGGGGGGTCTGTCGACCGATCGCGGCCTTCTCGTAGAGGTCGATGCTCCGTTCGCGTTTGTCGATCAGCCGCTCGATCCACCCCTCCAGCAGCTCGGGGAGCGCGAGCAGCCGTAAGGTGCCACCGGTCGGGGAGGTGTCGAAGACGACCCGGTCGTACTCCTCGGTCGACCGCATCACCTCGACGAACCGGTCGAACAGCGCCGCCTCGTAGGCCCCGGGCGTCCGGTGGGCCATCTCGAGCTGGAGGTCGATCTCGTTTACCATCGGCGCGGACAGCTGCGTGCCGAGCTCGCGTCTGAGCTGTTTGCGGTGGCGTTCGACCTCCTCTTCGGGGTCGAGCTCGAGGGCGTCGAGCCCCTCGTGACCCTCGACGGGCTGGGGGGTGTCCCCGAACCCCTGATCGAAGACGTCGCCCGTGCTGTGGGCCGGATCGGTCGAGACCAGCAGCGTCCGGTCGCCGTCGGCGACACACCGGAGCCCGAGGGCGCTCGAGACGGTCGTCTTGCCGACGCCGCCTTTCCCGCCGACGAAGACGAACGTTCGCCCGTCCATCAGAAGTGGTGGTGGTGGCGCCCTTTCGACTCGAAGATCGACTGGCGTCCCCACATCCGACGTTCCCAGGCGGCGAACTCCTCCTGGAGGTACGGCAGGAGCTCGGCGGTGTAGTAAGACACCGGGCTCGGCACGCCGAACGCGTCCGGGAAGCAGGCGATCATAAACGAGTCCTCGACGTCCTCGGCTTCCATCTCGATTTTCTCGTAGGCCGGATGTGAGAGCATCCCGTGGTAGAGTCCCAGGGCCCACTCCTCGACCCAGGTCCCGCCGAAACGCTCGCGAAGCCATCGCTCGATCCGGGCGCGGTAGGTCGCGATCCGATCGACGAGCGTCACGGGCCGGGATAGCGCACACCTCGACTAAAACGTGTCGACCGATTCGGCGTCCCGGATCGATGCCCCCGATCGCCGACGTTCCGAGTCGGTGTCCCCGACCGTCGACGTCCCGGATCCGTACCCCCGACCGTCGACGTCCCGGATCCGTACCCCCGACCGCCGGCGTTCCTCGAACCGCGAGGGGGCTCCCGTGTACGCGACGTCGGCCCGGGATTATTTGAGTCACCGCTCCCTCTCGGGGGATATGCGCGAACGGACGCCGGTCACGGTCGTCAGCGGGAGCCTGGGTGCCGGGAAGACGACGCTCCTAAACCGGCTGCTCGAGAACGCCGACCGCAGGCTGGCCGTGCTGGTCAACGACATGGGCGAGGTGAACGTCGATGCCTCGTTGCTCGAGGGAGGGATCTCCCGGGAAGGGATCGCCGAGCTGAGCAACGGCTGTATCTGCTGTGAGCTCCAGGACGACCTGGCGACGGAGGTCCGCGGGCTGGCTCGCCGGTACGACTTCGATCACCTCGTCGTCGAGTCCTCGGGGATCAGCGAACCCGCGCCGATCGCCCAGCTTTTCACCGTCGGCGACGCCTCCGCCCGCTTCACCGTCGACGCGCTGGTGACCGTCGTCGACGCCCGGCTGCTCGCCGAGACGTTCGCCGGCGAACGCCCGGAGCGGGAGACGCCGCCGGACGCCGAGGATCGCCCGCTCTCCGACCTGTTGCTCGAGCAGATCGAGGTGAGCAACGTCGTCTTGCTCAACAAACGTGACCTCCTCGAAGGGGCGGAGCTCGACCGCGTCGAAGCGATCGTCCGCGCCCTCCAGCCGAACGCGACTGTCCACCGGACGGCCTACTGTGCGCTCGCCCCCGACGAGCTGCTCGGCGTCGACGCCTTCGAGCCGGACGAGCTCGGCGAGCTCGCCGGCTGGCAGCGCGCGCTCGCGGAGGCCCGCGCCCACGGACTCGGTGATGCGGACGAGGGCAGCCACGATCACAGCCACGACGACGATGGCCACAGCCACGACGGCCACGATCACGGACACGAACACGACGGCGGTCACGATCACGGACACGGAGACGACGACGGTCACGATCACGGACACGGAGACGACGACGGTCACGATCACGGACACGGAGACGACGGAGGCCACAGCCACGACGGCCACGTCCACCGGTCCCCCGAGAGCGTCTACGGCGTGCGTTCGGTGACCGTCCGCCGGAATCGCCCACTCGATCCGGAGTCGTTCGCCACGTTTCTACGCGGGCTCCCGCCGTCGGTCGTCAGGCTGAAAGGTCCCTGCTGGATCGCCGGCCTCGAGGAGCTCCTGATCCAGGTCAGTGGCGCCGGACCGTCGATCCACGCGGTGGCCGAAGGCGAGTGGATCGCCACCCTGCCGGCCGCACAGCGTCGGCTCTACCGGGAGAGTCACCCCGACCTGCCGTGGGACGAAGAGTACGGCGACCGGCGGACAGAGCTCGTGTTCATCGGCACCGACCTCGACGGGGCGGCGATCGAGACCGGTCTGGAGGACTGTTTTCTCGATCCCGGCACGACGGTCGACGACCCCGGTCCCTTCCCGACCACCCTCGAGGAGCGGACGGTTCTCCGGGAAGCGGAGACCCGCCAGTAGTCCCGTGTCCACGATCCACTCGCCCTGTGGCTGCCCACCACGGCCGTCGAGGGTCGGGCTCCGAAGCCCTTAATTCCCCTTCGCGCGAACCGCCGACAATGAAACGGCTCATCATCCACGGCGACCCCGGCGTCCGGAAAGGCGGCGTCGTCGAAGTCGACGGCGAGGAGCTGGTCTGTTTCGGCGTCACCAGAAACGGGGAGTGGAACGGGCCCGACCGCGTCCAGCTGTGGTGTACCGTCGGCGACGAGAGCGAGATCGAGGACTACGAGACCCAGCGCTACCAGCCACACTTCCTCGACGTCCAGCACGTCGACGCCGAGGGGGTCGCCGTCCTCGAGTCGAAAGGCGACCTGACCGTTTAAAAGGGATCGCCGTTCGCCGAACCCTGCGTGGCCGGCGGTCTTCGGGCGACGACGGCCGTCAGTCGTGGATCAGGACGTCGAGCACCGTCGGCCCCGACTCCCCGCGGGCGTCCTCGATCGTCCCGGCGATCGCTTCGGGGTCGTCGACCAGCCGGCCCGCGGCGCCGTAGCTCTCGGCGTTCGCCGGGATGTCGAACGGTGGCTCGAAGTCCATCGCGCGGAACTCGTGGTCGTCCTCGGTCCCACCGAGCACCCGGAGGGTGTTGTCCTTCAGGATCCGGTAGTTGCGGTTGTCCGCGACCACCACGGTGAGGTCGACGTCGTGTCTCACCGCCGAGTAGATCGACTGTGGATAGTAAAAGTACGAGCCGTCGCCGATAAATGAGACGACGTCCCGCGGCTCGGGACGCTCGCGTTCGGCGATCGCGGCGCCGACCGCCGCCGGCAGCCCGTAGCCCAGCCCGCCGCTTTTCGTCCCGAGCCACTGCTCGGGGCCGAGCGGAACGTGGAAGCTCACCGCCCGGCCTGCGGTGACGCCCTCGTTGACGATGAGCGCGTCCGAGGCCGCCTCGCCCATCGCCCGTCCCAGCTCGCCTTTCGACGCGCGGGGATCGTCGGGGTCGGGCTCGGCCGGCCGTCCGACCTCCCGGCGCTCCGCCGCGGCCTCCCGGGCTCGCTCCCGTCGGGCACGCCGGTCGTCCTCCCCGAGCCGGCTCTCGACCCCCTCGACCAGTTCGGGGAGCACGCGGCCGAGGTCGCCGATGACCGAGGCGTCGGCCGGCCAGTTCTTTCCGAGCTCCCAGGGGTCCGGGCCGAGCTGGACGATCGTCGCCTCGGGGAGCAGCCGCTCGTCGTGGTCGATCGACGTCGTCGCCGAGCCACAGCCGACGAAGACGACCGTGTCCGTATCGAGGGTCGCCACGAAGCCGGACTCGGTGCCGGGGACGGTGCCACCCCAGAGGGGGTGATCGGTCGGGAAGTTCGACTCGGCGGTGATGAACTCGCCGTGGACTCGCGTGCCGGCGGTCTCGGCGAGCTCGACGGCCGCGTCGATCGCCGCCGGACCCGACCGGGCGACCTCGTCGCCGATCACGACGACCGGCTCCGTCGCCTCGGCGAGGAGGTCGGCGGCGGCCGCGATCGCGTCCGGATCGCCGCGGCCGGCGTCGGGGATCGGACCGAGCCGCTCGACGTCCACTCCCGTCTCCGCGAGCATCACGTCGAGGGGGAGTCCGAGGAAGACGGGGCCGGTCGGCGGCGTGAGCGCCTGCCGGACGGCCCGGCGGAGCATCGTCGGGAGGGCCTCGACGTTCGTGACCTCGGCGCTCCACTTGGTGTACTGGTCGACCAGCGCCTCCAGGTCGCCGTGGAGGATCGGCTCCTCGTGTTGGAACCCGGTGCCGTAGTTGCCGGCGGTGACCAAAAGCGGCGAGCCGGCGAACGCGGCCCCGATGAGGTTGCCCACGCCGTGGGCGAGTCCGGGGGCGACGTGGAGGTTCGCGACGCCGAGCGGGTTGACGTCGGGATCGTGGTGGGAGTGGTACCGGCGGACGGAGGCGTACCCCGAGGCCATCCCCACGGCGACGTCCTCGTGGAGCGCGAGGACGTACTCGATCGGCCGGTCGTTCAGCGCCTGTACGACCGGCAGCTCGGTCGTCCCTGGATTGCCGAAGACGTGTTCGACGCCGTACCGTTCCAGCGCCTCGACGACGTACTCCGCACCGGTACGCGATGGTGACATGGGCGAACCCAGAGCCAGGGGGAAGAAAGCTCTTTAGAAAGCGGCGGGATGTCTGTCGACGGCCCGTGGTCGAGGACGGTCGAGGCCTGGACGGAGGCCGCGACGAGCGCTCAGTGATCCCGGTGGCCCTCGACGAACTCCGCTGCGGTCCGGTCGCCGGCCGCGAACTCCCCGGCACGGCGCCGGATCGCCCGCTCCCCGAGGACGCCGTCGTCGACGAGGAGGCTCTCGAGGGCCGACAGCCAGCTCGCGTAGTAGCCCCGTTCGATCCCGTCGGC